>Ga0308390_1000611_pt1 | contig 25051 bp, 15 predicted proteins | sample Hotspr2Sample149_FD_202358 | JGI IMG/M metagenome (GOLD analysis project Ga0308390, IMG submission 202358) | Hot spring phototrophic mat microbial communities from Mushroom Spring, Yellowstone National Park, Wyoming, United States - 20040719_149 ...
ATGAGTCAAAGGCGTAATTTTGATGAAAAATATAGTTTTAGCGACTTTGTCGACGACCGATCAAAGGATCTTGTTTACAAGATTAGACGTATTTATGAGGTTTTCAGTGATCCTAAGTATGGTTATACCATACATAGTCACTATCTCAAAGAGTATCAAGCCATAGTTACGAAGCAGCTTATCACGAATTTTGCGTACGATTGTGTTATGTTAGATGAGGCGCAGGATGCTAATGGATTGATGCTTAGTATAATACAGCATCTCCCGACTCGTAAAAAGGTGATTGTCGGAGACATACACCAGTCCATTTATGGGTGGAATGGAGCAGTTAACGCCTTAGCTAGACTAAAAGATTGGACGAACTTCTATTTGACGCACTCATTTAGGTTTAGGAATCCAGCTATAGCTGAACTAGCTAATAAGTACTTAGTCAACATTAAGGGTGAGAACAAGCTTATAGTGCCCCGTGGTGAGCGTGAGATATCTGGTCGAGCTATCATATCTCAAACAAACGCCAAACTTGTAGAATTTATCATGAACCTAGACGAGCCTTTCAAAACAACCCGTCCTTTAGAAGCTATTTTTTCAGATTTATTCGTTGCTGATAAGATTATATTATACTATGAGCGTTCTGACAGCAGTTACCTCAGCAGTATGCCAAACTACATGTCAGAGATGATTAAGAATTTTTCAAACTTATCCGAACTTAAAACATTTTTGGAAACGTATGACTACAACTTAAAGTATTCACTAGATGTTGCTCATATGATAAGAAGTAATAGACGAGATGGTGTAGAGGAGATTTATGAGAAAGCTAAAAGATTATATGACAATAAGGCTAATCTTACTCTTACAACTGCTCACAGTGCAAAAGGATTAGAGTGGGGTCAAGTATATCTCACAGGCGACTTTAGACCATTAGACCAAATCATCAAAAGTAACATAGACATAGTAGATGCTAAGGAGAAGCAGCTGACCCCCGAACTCTTGGCCTATGCATTTCGCGAAAACTCACCAGGTATGAGAGACCTACTAGACTCCATAAATCTGCAATATGTAGCAATCACCAGAGCAAGTGACGAAAATAAAGGTACAGGATTGTCTATTATACAAAGTAACTTCGACATGTCAATAGAAAAATGGTTTTCCACAGCTTTACAATCAGTATCTGCGTAATATATCAATACTAACTTACTAGAAGAAAAAAGGTAAGCAGGCCGTTTAATAATATAACTCAATTTTGTATAGTTTTAATTACCTGATTTTACACTAAAATATTACTATGCAATATAGCATAAGATTTATTTTTCGACATAATAAAATTGCATGAGTAAGGTAGATTTAGTTGGAATCTCACAGGATCTTTTTCTCTTGAACGACTTGGCCTACAAGTACGCCGTCGGTAAAGTAAACGATAATTTGAATATTTACCTTTACAGAACTTCTTTAGAGGGCGAAAACATAAATCTCTTTTTTTTAGAAACTAACGATGCAATAATAGTAGTACCCGCTTCCAACGAGTGGGATAGTTTGGGGATAGATGGCCTATACAAAATAACATGCATAGACTGCAAAGGTAAATTTATATTCAAAGAACATAACCACATGCAAACTATTAAATCAGCTTCTACTTTGCATATTTTACCGATAAAAGATAAAGAGTGGGAGATAGAATACAGCATTCTAGACAATAAGATAAGACGATTTAATATAGTCAATCATCTACTTAAACAAGAATCTGTTGAGTGGGTGGACAATGCATTAAGTATTATATTCAACGATGAAGCCGAAGTATTAGCCAAGAAGATACCAACAACGAAGATACTATTAGAAAATGGAAAATCAAACCTAAACTATCTTGATAAGATAAATACAGAAGATTCAATACTAGGTTATATCAAAATATACGATAAAGACATTTTTATAGACTTAGAAGATAAAGGGGATAGTTACTATGTTGTAAATTTGAAGAGACTAAATAAATGTTTTTTGTATCAACAATATATAACATTATTTTACATAAAGACTTATTATGTAGTTGGAACATACACTGAAATTAGACTTGTGAACTACGAAGATGAAAAATATATGGTTTTCATAAATCAGAATGACGAGATGATTATTGATATGACCTTCGTTGAAGTGATTGATGTTTTAGTTAGAGAAAAAACTGAAAATAGCAATAGTAATACTGAATCTAGTGATAATAACACTTACACAAACGACAATGATACTGATAGGGTTGATAACAATGTGGTACATGAAAGCCAGTAATCTCTTTTAGTAACCTAATCAGGATATGCGCATTGCAATGCAGATCAATAACTTAATAGATGCTACATTGAGTGCTAATAGAGGTATTACGAATAGAACACAAATTGAACAATCTGGTGATAGTGCTTATAGCATGTGGCATAATATTGGTTTACTGCTACATAACAGTTTTATAACTACACACTTGACTTTACTTTCTTCTTTTTCTGTTTGTGCATGTAGTTATGTGCCGACTGTGCCAACACCAAGGCCACCTGACGCGAGCTTAATGAAAACTACTCTACGAACTGAAATAGGAAACATAGAAATAAGAGAAAACAATAAATATTTAGGAGCACAAAAGCTAATCATGTTTATATATGAAAACTACATTGCGACTATAACTCAATTCACGGGCGCCAATGCGAGCGGCACACCAGTAACCATAGACATAACATTGTATCACAATAGGATAAGGATTCGTTTAGAACAAAGGGTAGTTAATTTTATCAATAGCATACCTCATGATTATTTCAATACAGGTAACGACCCATTTGAAAAGGTTAAGGATTTCAACAAAGACTTAGCTAAGCTTTTATACGATTCCAGCCTACACTTTATCATGCCGAGTGATGGGATATGTAACATAGGTGGCAATCCCGGGCCTTTGCCTTATAGTGGCGCTGTTTATAGTTAGCTTATGGATCCATGATAGATGGCTCTTTAGAATTCTGGGCTGCTATAATTTCATCTATTTTTGTGTTAAGCTTTTTTATTGCATCTAGTTGTTTGTTATATGCATTTATGAGTTGTTCGTTTAGTGCTATATGCGCCTGATGTATAACCTGTTGATTATACTGATGTGCTGCTGTTTGTGCTTCGCCTCTAGATGAAGACGATTCCATTTTTTGTTCAAGCTTAGCCTGTCGTTGTTTTTCTTCTTCTGTTTGTTTTGCTTCTGTGGGTTGGTTTTCTATGTTAGTAGTCGTAGACACTTGTTTAGTAGGTATTTTTTGTAATTCAGATGCGTTTACGCTAATATTTTGCGTTGCTACGCCTGAAGGGGCGGCCGAGGCACTGGTTAATCTTATCTCCGATGCGTTACGTGCTCTTATGACCCTAGGGAGCTGTTCACTACCACTACCTACTAAACTTACACGTGTTGGTTTTATCTTATCAAATCTATCGCTTAGCTTTTGCGAAATATCTTGTGAGCTTGTCATTTTTTCTATTACGTTGTCAATGGCTTCTTGTCTTTTAGCTTCTGCAAAGGAGAACCCTTCGCCTTTTAGTTGGGGCAGGATAGCTTTTGTAAGTATTTTATAACCGCCATATCCGGCTAGTCCTAGAAGTCCAGCGCCAAGTCCAATACCAAGAGGGTTAGCTAACATGGTTAGCATTCTACCGCCGCCCAGTAAGCCTCTTAGAGCGCCCCCCGTTAGTGCTCGCGATGCTAATGTGGTCTCTAAACCTGAAATACCACCAGCTGCGCCAGCGGTACTTGCAGTACGACCTGGGATAAAGGACCTTATTATCTTTTTACCGTATGCCAGCCAACGACTTCTAAACTTAGGCTTGCGTGGCTTAGACCTACCCTTACTCTGGCTCCCGATAGCGGTATTAGGTGACGGTTGACCTGGGCTCTGCCCAGCTTGTTGGGGTGAAGCAGCACCACTGGTAGTGGATGTATGAGAGGTTGTTTGAGGTAACGCAGTGCTAACTTTGGTCGATGCCTGCTGAACATTCTTACTGGCTGCTGTTGCATTCGGAGTATGAGGATGCGGTGTAGGAGGAGGCTTCTTAGACTGCGCCACAACTTGACTCGATTGCGGTTTCGCTTCCGCAGTGGTACCTTCATGTGCTTCCTTATATAGGTGTTTCGCCAAATCCTCTGCAATTGTTTCTATAACTGGTTTCAACTGCTTCAGTTCCTCTGATGTTATATGACCCTGCGTGGATGTTTTTGGGAGGCAGTTAATTATATCACAAATATTACTCGTTAATTCATTTTCTACTTCTTTTTTTAGCGCTTCTAGATCTTTTTCTGTAACCTCAGCCCCAGCTTCCTCTCTCTTTTCTTTCATACTTACAATCCTGTCTATTACCTTAAGCAATGAATTAGAAAAGTCTGTTGTTAATTGTATCGGCACTCCTTTACTGGTTTCATTTATTTTTTGGATAACTTCGTTAAAATATCTTACTATTTCTTCTTTTCCAACTGTTTGTTCGCTAGTGTCTTCGTCTATTATGTTTTCTGTTTCTGACTTCTTAGATGTGCTTGATGCTTGGCTTGAACTGGGAGCTTGTGCTCCACCGGTTGTTTGTGCCATTCCGCTAGCACTTGTTGGCGATGGTATCTGTTTTATAGACGGCAACGATGTAGTACTTGTCATATCAGTAGGTTGGTAATATAAAGTAGAACGACCTAAAGCACGCTCACTTACTATACCACTAACATCACGATAACGGGTATATAAATTAACAAAGTCATCAATATCCTTTTCATCCGTTAATCCAGTTACTTTACTAATGTAACTTATTGCTCTATGCAATCTATTCTCCTCTTCATCACTCAAATTAGATTTGTTCTTTAATAACCAGTAATCTCTAGCTTTGTCTACTAGTGCCGCATTGTTGAGTAATTTAATGACCTCATTTTCATCTTCATATTTTGGGTTCTTGCGTTTCAAAAAGTCTTGCAGGAGTTTTATTCTTTTGTCTTTTTCATACTCTAATTTAAGATCAGTTTTTGTCTTAGAGCTAAACGATGACCAAGCCTCCTCGCCTTCGAATGGACTTGGTGTTCTAGACTCGTAATAGCTCTTATACTCTGACTGTTTATACCCTAATCCTAAGAAGCGGCCTGTACGGAGATAAAGCTGCCTGTATCCGAACTCGCCCATGCCCGCCAATAATCTACCCAATGGATGACTCTTAATAGCACTGTAAAAAGGCGATATAATGCCGCCTGCTAGGCCGGCTACATTACGCCTCAATTGTCTATTCGCTTCTCTAACATCCTGCTTAAATCTCTGGTATTCTTCTTGCTCCTTAAAGAAAAATCTACCTACGTCATAGGACACCTTCGCCATCTTGACAAACTCTTGCACACCTACCGTATGGACTAACCTAATAAGTAACCTAAACCCTAGAACATTAACGACATTAAAGTAACCAGACATAATATTAGCTATGTAGTCAGAAACTTTTTCTACACTAACATTTGGTTGATCACCTGTGCCCCCTGAACACAAGATGTATACTTCATAAATATTATCTGACGTTATATCATCAATATTAATTCGCTCTATAGCCTTGATTATGTCGCTATTACTATTAATAAGCTTTTGTATATTAGGAACTAATACTTTATCTAAGTATTCTCCCATTTCTATGTCATTTGCTTGTTTTTCTTTTATCGACACACTACAATCACCTAAAACAGTGCTATATAGTGTGCTTAATGCATTGCTTTTACTGTCTTTCGAGCTTATAGTTTTCCACATCTGTTCAGCACCGCTTGCTAATATAGAAGCTATTTGATGAACTTTTAGATTAATAGACCTATTGTATAATATCTTTATAGCATTGTAAAACTCATTAGTTAGAGAAGAGCTTTTTATAAGTATAATAAGCTTCCTAAGAGTCTCCTTTATTAGATATGCTAGTGCTTCTGTGCTACTACCCTGAAAACTAACATTCAAGTGCTGCGATAATTCTATGACTCTATTTATTAGATTTTTAGCTATGTTAGGATTCTGATATACATGTAAATAGTAGGTTGCTTCTAATATATAATATTTGGCCAGTTTCTCGCCTCTTGGTAATACATCACGTAATCCTAAGGATGGGAGATTAAGATTAGTCATTCATAAATATACTAAGTAAAAGACAAAACTATGATTTCGACAACTTTAGTATCTTTACTTAGCATGCGACGCAAACTGCCACTAAAAGCATACAAGTATCGTATTTACCCTACTGATGCGCAGGTGGTGTTCTTTGCTAAGACATTTGGGTGCTGTCGGTTTGTCTGGAACAAAATGCTGGAAGAAAAACAGGGCGCTTACAAGAAGAAAGAACACATCCCACGACCAACACCCGCCAAGTACAAAAAAGAATTCCCCTTCCTCAAAGAAGTAGATTGTTTTGCTCTTGTTGCCGTACAAAATCACATTGAAAATGCTTTCCGTAATCATTTCAAAAACAGGAAACAATTCAAACTGCCAAAATTCAAAAAGAAAAAAGACAAGCAATCTTACACTACGTATAACGTACACAACTCAATAAGAGTAGACTTTGAAAAAAGTTTGTTATATCTACCAAAACTGAGAGAGGGTGTAAAAATTGAACTACACAGAGGATTTGAAGGTAAGATCAAGTCTGTTACTGTAAGCAAAACAACTGATGGTAATTACTACGCTTCTATTCTAGTAGAGACGGAGAATCCGAGAAACAAAGTTGTGGAACCCAAAAGCAAAGTTTGCGGAATAGATTTAGGCCTGAAACACTTCATTACCGTTACTAATGACTTCGGAAGTTACAAAGTTGAACACCCGAAGTATCTCTGCCAAGGTGAAGAAAGACTAAAGAGACTTCAGAAAGACTTCTCAAGAAAACGAAAAGGCTCCAAAAATCAAGAGAAGGCAAGGCTGAGACTTGCAAAGCAGCACGCGTACATCAGTAACGCTCGTAATGATTTTTTGCATAAGCTGTCCAAAGCCATCATTGACAAGAACCAAGTCGTGGTGGTAGAGGACATCAACGTGAAAGGCCTACTAAAAACAAGACTGGCCAAGTCTGTCGCTGACAGCGGGTGGTCAAAGTTTCTGAACTACCTCAAGTACAAAGCAGAGTGGTATGGAAGAACTTTCATTCAGGTAGACCGATTCTTCCCATCCTCAAGGCTTTGCCATCGCTGCGGTTACAAAAACGAAGACTTGGCGCTGCATGACAGAACGTGGTGCTGCCCCGCATGCGGTGAAGTACATGATAGAGACGTAAACGCCTCTATCAATCTCTACTTCGTAGGGCTAGGACGGCCCGAAGTTAAGCCTGTGGAGCGTGCTCTGGTTACAAACCGTAGCCATCACGCGTCGAAGCAGGAAGCCTAACTATCAAAGGTTAGACAGTCCGCATATTTAGTATATTTGCAATTAGTGAGCAACAAATTAGATTTCAAGTCTATTTTAAATTCAGCTTTCACCTTGCCAGACGAAGTCAGAAATTATGTAATCAAACTGACTAAACTTAGGGAAGAACTAATTGGCGAAGATTACAACCCAGAGGAGGTATTATTAGAATATCGTAGGACTGGTAGTGATGATTTACTTTTGTCGTTAGTATTATATAATCTGCCAATGGCCGTTATTTTGGTTAAGAAGTATTCAGGATATATAGACCCTATGCAAGTAAGCGATATGTTTTCTGTTGCATTGAATACTATAGTACGATGCGCACAAAAGTACGATATATCTCATGGCGCTAAGTTTAGTTCATATCTCGTGATCAACATGAAAGGCGAAATACTAAAGTACTTAGACGAGGCCAAACCGATCAAATATACTTATTATTACTACAACCAGCGGACACAGATTGTAAATAATTCAGACTTAGATTCTACAGAATCCACAAATGAACACTACAATTTGGAATATTCCGATTTACCACAATTCATAACACATCACGACATTAAAAAGATACTATCTGAAAACGAACCCAACGATAATATGTTAGAAAACTATGTCTACGAAGAGGGTAGTATTAATCAAAACATAGATGAGCATAAAGAATCATCATATCGTATGATAATATCGGAAGAACTAATGAAATGTATAGATAGTATTTCAGAGCGTGTAACTAATAACATAGAAAGTATTATATTAAGTAGCATCAAACACTCTATTATTGAAAATGTAAAGTATACCGTTGCCGAGTTATGCGAGAGATATAATTTTAGTAAAAGGAGTGCTTATAGTACACATGCTCAGATAATAAAGGAGATAGGTGATTGCATAAAAGATAAAATTAAGAATAATCCCGAGCTAGAACAGGCGTTATCAGACTGCTCACTGTGACACGGTTGAGATTCCTGCATAGTCGCATGCTTCCGAACATGCTCTAAAAGCTTGACCTTAGTTTGCCCTAAGTCTGGTGAATTGACTACCTTTTATGCAAAATAATATAGAAAATAAAAAATTGCAATTTACAATTTGCGAAATATCTTACACTTAGTATATTTCAAGTGTTTTTTAATTCAAAACTACTACATAGATTAAGAATCAAAGTCGCACCTTATTTCAAATTGCCTTACGTTAAAGACAATAGAAAATACTACAAAATCGGCTACACACCCTATCATAACCTACATAACACGATGCACTGCGTTGCGAGCGACTCGTTTAAAACATATTTTTACAATAGAGATAATGTAATTTACTACCACAGAAAATCGACTCATGACACCGAACTTTTTATACTAGACAATGTAAGCATAACTTACAAACCTATTCGATTTAAAAAATTGGATATCAAAATAAAAAATGAAAAAACTATATTAACGAAAACGAAAAATGACAAGTGGTATATTATCACATTACATAAAGAACATTCCTCCGGGATAGAATATGTACTTATAATAGACGCACTAAGTGGCACTTACTTATACAAAGAAAAAATAACAGAAGAAGATAATATATATGCGGTTATTCTGTATCCCATAGCTAACAGAGTATTTCCTATCATACATTTTACGCGTCAGAATATATATGTTAACTTATTTGATATAGAGAATGAAAGTTTTTATAAGGCCATGAAAATTAGTTTAGAAGATATAGACCGCTTGGCAAAGCTAATAATGAATAAATCACAAGATTTTGGTGTCTTGAGAAATAATTTGACAAACTATAAGATAGATTATATAGAGGATATCAAAACATCTGAATTTGAATATAAATATGAAGCAAATAATAAAACTCCTGTGTATTTAAGAGGAGCTAGATTTGAATTAGAGCTTAATGTAAAATATAAAAACATACAAAAAAATTACGAAGACTATAAATGCGATTTATACCACATATTTTGTTACATAGAATTGGATAATGAAGATTTAAATTGCTATTTAGATTTTAATAAAGTCACATTAGTTTGGGATGACAGGATTTTCGGAGAATATAATGCATCTGATAAAAAGATAGAAAACGTAATAAATAAATACCCTCTTTCTGGTAGATTTGATGATATTTATCTATCAAGCTGTTTATACAAAGACCAGTGTCATCATATATACAGCACATCTGACGGCATTCAAATTGTAAAAGCCGATAAAAGTTATCAAATAAGCCCGTTACCTAAACAAGCGTCGCTGTATCGCTATAGAAACTACCTTATTTTGTTTCTTTATACTGAATATGCGTCCTTAATTATTATAGATACAGAACATAATAAAATCGGCTATTGGACATGCGAGAATATTTATACTTATAGCCGAATACACTACAATCAATACTACTCTAAATTGCAAAACAACTTGATATTCTTGTCCAATGATCTGGAAATACTATTAATTATAAATGTTGAAAGACTAAAAGATATATTCAATAGTAATAAATACTCGAATTGTGAAGAAAATTACAATACTACTAATAAGGACAATGCATGTAACATAGTATGTTCCTTTCACATAAAACAATTAGTGGCAAAAGCCATTACTCATGAGAGAGGCACTGTGCTTAACTATACAGGAGTAAAGCTAATAAGGTATTATATCGATACTGGCTCAGATACATTATACATATTAGCTAGTTACGTAATTAATAGAATAAATTATGTAGAGGTATTTTCGTTCAGAATTTCATGTAATCATTTTACTATCAGAAGTTTACATTACGTACCATTGAATTCTTTTTATAGAAGTGCAGATTATATACCAATCAGTTTATTTTATGGTGGTTTAACAAGTAATATTTACAGAAAACTTGGTATATCCAAAATTTTCCTTTATAGCTATGATGAAAATCTGTTAAGAAACTTAGACATATTATATAGTGAAAAGGTTAATCGTTTTTTAGATATTAGATATAATAGAAGCAGCACGTACAATTCTGAGATAGAATACGTATCAGAGCAATTTAACTACAAAGATTTTATAGCTATTAGTTATACTCCTGCAATCAGTTCTTATGCGAAGTTATTATTGTTATTTATCGGGGCAGAGTTATCGCTGATAAGGCAGATGACAACTATGTATGTATAAAGCGGACTGATCGCCATTTTGCGGTTGAGCTTCCTGATCCGTCGCAGGATGGCTTTTTAGGTAGCCCGTAGGGCTACGGTCATCCACCAGGGCCTGCTTCACAGGCTTCACTTTTTTTAATTGCCCTCATTTGTCGGACTACAAAAACGAGAACTAACTTTCCTTGCGCTTTCGTCGTAATGAGTGTTATGATGACGCAGGCACAAGTCAGCGGAACCGAACTCAAAGTTCGGATTGAGAAGGCTCTCAACGAAAAGAGCCTGAAGAAACTGATTACGAATCTGGAAAAGGAGCTGAATGGGGAGCACAGTTTCCTCCCTCACGATGTGGAAACACAGATTCGTAGGGAGATTGCAAGTGCTGGTGTAGCAGTGTCGCAGCATGGAGGCTGGTACCGGTGCATCGCAGCGTACCTTCTGCTTCCTAGGATTGAGGGACTTCTGGCCATCAAAAGCACGAGCGAGGAGAAGAATATAGCTCCCATCGTGCAGAAGCTCCGTAACGAGGCCCTTCGGGAGTCCCTCAGTACCTTCGGGCTTGAGGTACCCGCTCGGTATGCTCGGACATCCAGCGGTACGGGGCGCACACGGGTACGCATCCCACGCGAGCAAAAGCAGCAGCTCGTGGAAAACTTTTTGGACGCTCTCCCTACCTTTGAGGCGCTCCAAGATGTGCTGTGCACACTCCCTAAGAACACCAACCTGATGGTCAAACAAATCCGCACCTTAGTCGAGCGGTACCTCTCCATCGCTAACCGCCTCCAAGCGAAAGTCACGCAGGAGTAACCGCTCACCCGCCAGACAGTAGGAATCCCTGCCCAGTGCGGGCAGGGCATTCCCGTTTTCATTCAAATCGCGCAAGGAAAAGTGGCCTGCTCAACCTTTTGCAATTAAGCAGTGCGCAAGTAAGGCTAACCCACAATCAGAAAGAATGCGCGCGGACTGCTCAACTTTTGTAGTTGAGCTTCCTGCTTCGTCGCAGGATGGCTTTTTAGGTAGCCCGTAAGGACTACGGTCATCCACCAGAGCCTGCTCCACAGACGTAACTTCGGGTCGTCCTAACCCTAGAGGCTTGGTTCTCGCCCATGCAAATTACTGTCGAAACCGATAAAAACCACATTAGAGACAGATTCCAAACTCTTTTTATTATTAATGCGCTCCAATATTTATAATAAGTAAATCCACTTTGTAAAGTTAAATCCATTGATATTTTTAGTAAATTGTGTTCAATAAAGCAGAAACTAACTCGCAATTCACCCCCATTCCCCTCTCATAATGCGCTCGGAAGGTAGAGCTTCTTCTATCGCTTCTCCCGCATCAAGTTTTTGGAATGATATTTCCATTTGGTGCAACACCTGAAAATGTGTTCGGCCATCTTTCTTAAAGCACTGAACAATCCCAATTATATCGCTATCAAAATAATCAAGTAGCAGAGCGGAATGCGTATTGACAATAATCTGCCGTTTTTCAGAAGCGTTTTGAAGGAGGCGTGCAATGTGTATTAAACTTCTAGGATGAACTCCATTCTCAGGCTCCTCAATGCCTATAACGGAGGCAGGATTTTGTGGTGAGAGAATTGCCAAAAGCGCTAAAAGCCGCAAAGTGCTATTCGAAACAACTTTTTCAGAGTGCTCCACGTCGTCTTCTTTGACTTTGAGACGAAGATAGCCATCGTTTATGAGTTCTATTTTTATACCCTCTATTGTAGGTATGAAAGTTTGAAGCGCTTTCTCTATGTTATGGAATTGCCCTGGATGTTTTCTTTGTAATGTCCAGTAAAAAGAGGCAATGCCACCACCAAAAGAGGTAACAGTGTTGAATTCCTTAATAGGACTTACTGCACGCATCAGGTGTGGCTCCAAGTAATAAAATTGCCAATTAGCCAATTCTTCGCGTAATGCTATGAAATAAGGACAATAAGGTGGATATATCGGCTGAGAAGCAATAGCATAGTCAAGTCCCACTTCGTATTCCAAGGGGTAAGCCTGTTCCTCTATCCACAGATGAAAACGATCGCCAACTTTCTCTATAATAGGTCTGGCATTATTGTTATCGCAGGAAGGACTACTCCATGAACCCTTAAACACTATTAACTCTTCATCCTCTACTCTTAGTGCTCCTGTCTTGGGAATAATAGAAATACTAATGCGATAACGTAAGAGAGATTCAACAATGTTATAACTTTTGGAGCGATAACGATTACCAGTCTTATTCAAAGGAATAGCATACCTTTCAATAAGCCGTTCAGTGCGGGTTTTAACATCTTGACTCAGCTCTATATCCACTTCTATCGTGAATGTGGCCTTCTCCTTTTGCAAAAGTACCTCTAATCCACCTTCGCTATAGCTAAAAGCCTCAATAGGATCACCCCGATGATCATCAAACGCCTCCTGAAGCGAACGGCTCATTACAATCCGACTCAAAAGGTGAAGCGCATCAAAGAGATTGCTTTTACCCGTCGCATTGGGGCCAACAATAAGCGTAAGCGGGCTCAACTCTATCTCTGTATCATGAAATGACTTGTACCCATCAATACGTACCCGACGAATCATAATCCAATAGCAACGAGCGTCGAAAATACAAGCATTGCGCCACGACCTTAGGACTATGGTTATATCATGTGGCTAGCTCGTTATCTTCGTCTTGCTAAGGCATCACACTTAGGATTTGCTATTGCTGTATAGATAACATGATTAGTAGCTGTCATGCTTATTATTGTATGTCATGTGGATTATATAAAAGCATTAGCTTCGCTAATATTCAGAATTATTTTATTTATATGTAGGGATTTCAATAGTAATAAACAAAATAAATAAATTCGTGGCATTTCATAAGCATGCCCTATAATTTTGTAAAATCAAGACTTTTTCATAACAAGAAGAAATTCTGATTTCATCCCTTCTGGATTCTTGTTTTTACGATTGCGAAATAGCTGGCGATTTTTAATCTCGTCTTCATAGACGTTTTCTATTTCATATCCTTTCTCCTGAAAGTATTCAGCGATGACTTGCCAGATTACAACTTCAACTCCTTCTATTTTCGGGTTACCTACAAAAACACACAACCTGCCATCAGAAGCCACCGTTTTAGCGGCATTTTCCAATGAAAGGAGTGTATAGTAGAAGTACGAATCCAGAAGCGCTATTAAGTCCTGCCGATGGATAGCTCCTCGTATATGTTCTAATGTAGGAGTTGAAATTCTCCCTACGGCTAGACGATATGGTATTTCCAGACGACTAACCGCTTTCACTTCTTCTTCTGTATAGCCAAGCCAGTAGAGTTCTAATTTGGCTGTCCGAATGTACTCTTGTGCCTGAAGATAAGGTGGGGAGGTAATCAATGCTTGTACGGCTTTTGAGCGAATTTCTGACTTCTCAAAGACAGAAGGATCCGAAGAGTCTACCCCGCCGTAGTAAAGCACATTGCTCTGACTTTGTTTGCGCAAGCGTGCAAGCGTGATCAAACGGCCATATGCATCAAAGGCAGTCTTGTAGATGAAGTCTTTCAATTTACTTTCCCAGTCTCCTTGAAGCAGGTTATGCATTTCCTTTTGCTTGACTTTAGATCTGAATAACTTAGGCGTCTTGTGTTCTGCATAGGAGAAACGTTTACTAGCTTTGAGTAGAACAATTATCAGAATTGTCTGATAAGAATTGCCTTCTAATTTCTTGACCCATCCCCAGTATTGACAAAGTTTTTCCAGAATCTTAGGTTCGTACCAGTATTCCAGATTTTTCCATGTTGGCCTATAGAAAGCCGAAGAATCTTGCATCATATCGTCCAGCATTTTCTGAAGTATATGGAGTTCTAGATACGCATGCTGGAACAAGATTTTAACAGGAACGATATGATTGAGAAGCGGGTTGATGTCTATCAAGATTGCGTTACGATTCATCAAAACAGCTTCCAGACCCACTGTGCCGGAACCTGCAAATGGGTCTATAACCCAATCACCACCCTTTGTATAGTTCTTCAGGCAAAAACGTGGAATTTGAGGAATAAATCTAGCCGGATAGTAGAAAAGCCTATGAGTAAGATAACCTGTGTCTCTTATTTCCAAAACAAGCTCACGAAAGTTAACAACTGTGGCTACCTTCACAGATAGTAATTTGTATTCTCTAACATACTGCCCAGTGCATTAGTACAGCACCTTTAATAGTAAAAAACTATATTTTATAACATTAGAATGTTTACAAGTAAAGTCTTCGGAGTACTTTTTGGTTAGTGCCATAGCTATCAGCAACAAGCGGGCTGCTCAACTTTGTGCGGTTGAGCAGCCCGCAGTAGTTTAGGCTATTCCAGCTTTGGTTCGTCGTCGTCCAAGATTTTATCCGCTACCTCATCAAGTCTTTGATTAGGCAGAACATTAGGCTGTACAGCCCATCCGTATGTTGTAGCTACCCTGGCATACAAGTTGTCAAACCTGCCAGTAAACTTAATAATACTCTTAACTAAAACATTTGATCCACCTTTCACATTCAATAGAATTTGCTTTACGTTATTCATTTTGTCACGTATATTGTCCATGTGATGCATAATTTGATTTATTACCTCCTCACTCATTTCTTTTTTGCGAGGTCGAACACTCAGCATGATATTGATGTTTTTCTCGTGATAGTTAAGATTTAGTTTTTTCAAAGACCAAATGATGACTTCCCGTAGGATGATTTTTATTTTTTTGTTAATCGTTATGTTTGGTTTATTTTTCGCTTTTTGATTCTGCAGGTGCAATATTTCTTTGTATGCTGGGCTTATTAGGTAGGCAGCGATGCAGGCATACCAACCACCGTAAAAGCTAACATTGTACAGCCCTAGATTGTTAGTCAAAATCTTTTTTAGTGCATGCTCGCTTTCCGGTGGCAAGAAGCTGTACCCACTGTCCAGATTCTTCCTAATCATACTGATGATTCTTTTGGCCTTTTTGCTTTGCACTACTTCGATGATTTCATTGGCACTTTCGGCCAGCTTCCATGTTGTTGTGTCGGGTTTCATGCCCTTATGTAGCATCGAAACTATGTCCGCCGTATCCATACAGGTAAAACACGCTTTATGATTGGAATTAAAGTTTCGTGTAAAGGCACATAATAATCCAGTCTTATGTATAATACTAGCGGATTAGGCATATCCCAGTACCTGTCTAATAAGTAACCTTTCAAAAACTCAGGCGCCTTAAATAATCTACTAATGTTACTTAAACGCTCAAAGAATTCTACATTAACAATATAAAACTTGTCATAATCAACTATTTTACTTATTTGAAATCTTAAGATATCTACATAATCTATTTTATTGTATAAAGTTATTATGTATCCATCGTCTTTATACTCAGGCACTATACCTATCGCTTCGTAGGTTATGCCGCCTAGAACCACATTAAACAACGTTATACCCTCGTCTATGACCTTCTTAGTCTCAATTTTCGTAATATCAGTTATATCATATATATAAGAAGTTATCTCATCATCTAAGTCGCTATTTAACTTTCTTTTTATTTCATCTATTTTACTATTTATATTATCTACGAACTCGTAGTGCTTTATAAGGTCTCTTAAATGCGGATATAGCTTGATCTGTGTAAAATAGCTCTTTACATATTGCAAGTACGCTAATAATCTATATGTCTGATACTCTACATCTAAGTGTTTATCCACAAACCAAAGGTCATTAGAAAACAATGAAGCGCTCATATAAAAAATTTACTAAACATAAAAATGTTGTTTTAGTATATTTACACATGTACGCTAAGTCTCATCAGTACAAAGTATTTGAGCCTAACGAGGAAGTAAAAAATAAATTCTACAAATTTTTAGGTTTTTGCCAAGATTTGTTGGAATCTTTAGATAATGATGATATCAAATATGTTCTTATTATCCCATACTCCACTAAACTTGAATATAAGGCTGATAGTTCTAGATACGAACACTCGATAACCTATGCGTTAATCAATAATGTAGAGCCTATAAAAAACAGGAATATTCACAACACGAGTCACGTAGTTTTTAAGCAGAATACAGAAAATCATTTTGTAGATAAGATAAAGGAAATGCTAAATTTGAAAGATAATGAGCGTGGTTTTATTTTAGTTTCTGATTATCCTCTTCATGAACAGCTAAATCGTGATTTGATGCAAGAGGTAAAGTCTAAAAAAGTAAGCATTAATAGCATTTATACAGCAGCATTATATTATCACATAATGAAAAAATTGGGGAAAGATGCTCAAGTTGACGAAGCGGATTTAGCGAAGTTTTGCGTTGATTTACTTTCTCGCAAGAAGAGTTTTAGCCAACAGAAGGATGAGAAAGTCAGCAAAATAATGATATGTAACACGACTGCTGCAGCGATAGCAGGTATAAGAAAGAACGATGCCGTCGCTACAATAAATTTAGCCCCTGAGATAGTGGAAGCTTTCAATATAGCTACTGGTGTTCCCATAAATAGTCCTAATGTTATTTTAACAAATGCTGAAAATATAATGGAAGTACTACGGCTCTCCACCCGTAAAAGTTTTAGTAGCAGATATGAGAGTCAAAATTCTAGACACTATAGTTCAAAAGCGCCAGAAACAAACAAAATTACTATTGACAAACAAGTAGAACCGTACGCAAAAATAGCACAAAATGTGGCAAAAATATTTTTTGTGAACGTCCCTGATGACTTAAACGATTTTTTAATAAAACTTGACCAAGATTTTATCGATTTCATAAATAGCTTTTACAACTATTTTTCAAAAGCAAAACCTGATACAATACCAATAAGTAAGTTACTAAATAAAACCGAATATTATAATATTTTACATGACAGTGATGGTCTTTTAAAGAAAGCAATAGAAGAATTAGCTATTAAAGTAATGTTTAATCCCAATAATCCTTTGGTTAATTTTAACCCGCCTACTAATATAAATATAAATTCAGATGCTATTCAGTTGTTTATTTCGAATTTACCTGAAATTAAAAGTCAAGAAAATGTTATAAAATTAGGACTAACAGGTATAGTTTATATACTTTGTGCTTTACTATATTATAGCGCTAACAAGCGTTTCAAATCATGGAGCAAATGGGATATCTATGTCACAAAGTTAGAAGAGGCCATATATAAATTGAAATCTAAAACCCCTTCTACTGATAGCGGCTCAAGTACCTATCCTAACAACGACCCAAGTGAAGTTAACCAACCGAAAAATATAAAGTTACATATACTAGATAAAACAAATTTTATAGATTGTCATTTATATGATCTTGATAGTGCTGTAAAATACTGCAATATCTTACTTAATAGAGATGCAGAAGCGAATAATAATTCAAACAAAGATCCTATAAATAACGATCCATTGAAAACTATACTTGATATTATGGAATACTTATCAGCTTATTCTAACAGTATATTTAGTAATATAGACCAAATTGGCAAGATAAACGAAGCTTCAATACCAAATGTGCCCATTAATTTCAATAAGTACGATATAGAAAATCTTATGTTACTGACCTGTGATCAGAATAGTGAGGCAATTCCACTTCTATATAGACAGGCTAGAATAGATGCTGAATTTGTTAGTAACAATGTAGCTTTAGATATAATAAATGACCAATTAACGAGCAACAAATACGAATTAAATATCATAATATTTAAGCGTAGTGAGTTAATAATAGACGACAAAATGATTGAATCTCTTAATAACTTAGTCAACGGTTTTGGCGAAATGGTGAGTAAAAAGGTTAAGGCAATGGCATTCGTTAAGAACGGTGTGGATATAAACAACGTTTTATCCAAATATAGTTTCACAGGTAACATTATTTTAATAAACGATTTCCCCTCGCGAGAGCGGGAACAATTAAATGAAAAACTGAACAACTATACAAAAGACTGCTTCAATTTAGTCTATATGATAGATGATCACCAGTATCTACACGAAATGCATATAAATTTTGAAGAAATAGAAAAATATATTGATGAAAACGTTAATTATGACAACATCAAAATACCACTAACTAGTTACTTAAACTATGTATTAGCATATTCTTTGTATTATAGAGATTCGCAAAATCAAAAAAACTTAGCGTACCGAAATACAACAAGATACAGAGTATTAGTAAATGAAATGAGCATTAAGATGGATTTTACTAGATTGTTATCGTATATACATCTCTTATTTGATATAAGTGAGCTTATTTATACCGATAACGGCAAAACGAATAAAATAAACATACTTGAGCCACTTGAAGAAATCTATAAGAAGGCCACACAAGTTCGAAAGATACAATTTAGCAATAAACCTTATACTATTAGCTTAGAGCCTATAACACGATTTATAGCAAATGTTAAAGATAAAACGTGGTATAAGCGTGGCTTTCATAGGTGTAATCCTAACAGAAAAAGAATACTTGAAGAATATTACGAAGCATCTGCTTCTTACTATGAGAATTTCTTAAAGTCAGAGGAATACAAGGATCATGCTCATAAGATTATAAGTGGTTGTCAGAAACCTGGGGAGAATGTTATGAGCGACAGGGTAGGCCGTGTTTATGTAAGCATACTAAAGCCCTATGAATTTGAATATTTGACTAAAAATTCATCTACTTCTGGAGCATACTTTGAAGAACTAAACAAGGTCATATCCTATATCACATACAGAATTGAAAAGTTATATAATTCGTTCTCTAATAAGCTTAAAACGCACGACACTCCTGAAATAGACTATAATATTGAAACTGATGTAGTGAGTCACGCCGCCGCCACTAAGGGTAAGAAAACAACTAAAGATAAACTCAAATTTTTGGACAAACTTGATTTAGAATACTTAGAACGCATAGCGTATGTCATGACAGTTTACATGACAAAGAAAATACATGACATATATAAGAACAATAACCAAAATAATGATTACTCTACATGGCTTTATACTCTTGCACCTATATTCTCTCAAAAAGATGCGTTCAAACTTCTCAGAGAACACCTTCCCGGCTTTGATGAAAATTCGTATAATAAAGCTTCTGAATTCAGTAAATTTTTTAATCTAACTAGCACAGAATTCGTAATTATGATTTTGACTAGTCGTTATCTTAATTATTTGTATTCTAATAAAGATAAAGACATTGTACAGGATTTTAGAGAAATTGTTAAAGACATAATTACTACAACTGCTTCCGAAACATCGGTATATAGAATACAAATGTTAATTGCAGGTATTAAGATGTTCTTACAAAACTTTATATGCGATCTATATAGCAACTCCGGGGGGAGAGATTTTATGGATGCTAATAGGTTTTCTGATAGACACTTAATTATATGCGAGGACTCTGATTTAGCAGCAGCATTAGCATCCTCCATATCAATCTTACTTCGTTTTAAAGGGAAGACAGACAGGTCGCTTAAAGAAATAGAGACCCTAGCTCGGCAATTTTACTCTAACGTGTTTAAAACACTATACAAAAAGAATAATAAGTGGTATAAAAGAGTTATACACAACATAATAAGCAAAAAGAAAAACGAATACTATAATGAAGAATTAGGAATAATAGATAAAACTTTAACCATACTCGGAGAAGCTCTTAATAAGGCAGATGATTTTATAATTCCAAAAGGAAAATTTGACAAGAACTATCCTTTATACGGTTTGGCTGCTTTATCATTTGTTTTAGCAATTCCAATGACATTATCGTTAACTATGTCGTTAGGAGATCGTGATAATACGAATAGTATGCAAGGTTTAGTATATAAGTATCAAGATACGATGAGCGCTTATGGGATTACGTTATCTAATAGATACTGTAGTGCTGGTTATGGTATAGGCGAATTGGAATGGCCAGAAGATACTAAAATGTCTCAACTTATAGATTTCCCCGTTTCCACTAATATCGTAAAACCAGAAAATATATTTGATCGTGATAACTACAACGAAGCTATTATTACTATATCCGAGGTTCTAAGTCACAGAGCTAAGAATATGAGTCAAAGATATGGACAAATTATCGTAACCGACGACTACACTAGACTTGCGATAGACATGAACAATATAAATACGATAATTATATTGTCGGGAAGGCGTAGCACCTTCCTACAAGGACAAATTCAGAATACTCGTATTTTGAGCGAAAAAGTCGCTTTGGAGCTTTACGACCAGACCAACCGAAGAGCTAATGTCTACTATGTGGCTTTTGAATACGACGACAGAATACAACACATCATTCATGACACCTACCTAAAAGAGAATCTAAAGCACAATATTATATATGCACGATTAGGTTTGAATCAGAGTATAAACAACTTATATTCAGTGATGTCGCAAGTTCAAGCGGTGCAATCTGGCACTGCAGTCGGTCCAAAAACACAACAAGCTCCACAATTCAACCCTATTGTGCTTACTATAGCTATTACATAGGTAAAAAATATAGATCTTTAGTATATTTGCCTTGCTATGATAGTAGAAGTAGTACTTGGGTGCGGGTGCGGCGGAACTAAGGGCGGAAAGTAAGGCTGGTACGGAATAATCCCCGCCCCGCACCTTCTTCGTTTTTATTTTATTAGGCTGACGTTTTCGATTAAACGACGTGTCATGCTCTATCCTTACGGTTTCTTATTATTTATTTTGATTGTACTAAACATAGTGCTATATAATAAACTTAGTATTATAAATCTTCTAATGAAAAAAAAAATTAAAGACTTTTTAAGTTACAAGTTATTAGTTCCAGGGCTACTTTTAAAAGTTTCTGGTGTATCGCATAATGTATTAGATTATAAACATTTGTTGCCAGTTGATAAGGGTAGTAGTCAAAACAAGCTTTTCCATTATGCACTCTCGTGGCATTTGAAACATGAAGGTCTTATAGCGAATCATCCGCTAGATCCTGGTGGTTTTACTTATGCAGGCATCTCGCAAAATGCGCATACTAACTGGGGAGGGTGGAAGTACATTAATAACGGTAAAACTATACCTGAAAGCATGATTGTATCATTTTACGATTCTCTCGTTTGGAAGCCAATGATGTGCGATTCAGTACCACCAGCTGTAGCCTTCTACCTTTTTGATACAGCCTGCCTCATAGGCACTCCGTACGCAACCTATCTGTTACAAAAGACTCTGAATATAACACCTGACGGCATCATAGGCCCACAAACGCTACAATCCATCAGAAATCACGACCCTCAAATCTTACTATCAAAATTACATGCTAGTCGAATCTCGTTCCACAATGAAATAGTGCGAAAATACCCTAACTTAAAAGTCTTCTATAACGGATGGATTAGAAGAGCTAATTTAACATATGGTCAGGCAATTAAACTACTCCATGTAAGTTAGAAAGCATAATAATGGCAATAACTACATTTTATGTCCTATCTTCTCGAGATGACTTTTTAGTCAGCTCGTAAGAGGCGTAGTCATCTAATACATATTGTTCCATAGATTTGACTTCAGATCGTCTTACTGATCAATGTGAAATATTTTTCGACACAAATATTTCATTCTGAACAAAATGCGAAACCTGAGCGATATTTATAATAATGAAAACAATATATTTTATGGCATGTTAATAAATGATACGACTAAGTGCAAAAAGTTGAAATTTTTGAACTTGTTACGTGGAAATAAAAATAAGTATAAACGTTATACTGGTTCTACTCTTCGTTATGCTGGTGGCAAAAGCTGGGCGGTCGGTTATATCGTAGAGTACCTTCCATCTACAATACAGCGTCTTGTCTCACCATTCGTAGGCGGTGCTTCGGTAGAGATAGCCGTAGCAAAGGAAATGGGAATACCAGTAATAGCATACGACGTATTCGATATACTAGTCAACTATTGGCAAATACAAATAACAAAACCCCAAGAGCTATACGAATTTTTAAAGAAACTAAAACCTGATCGTGAGACTTATACGCAAATAAAGCAATTACTTAAGGAACATTGGCTGGGTAAGATAAAACTGGAACCAGTTACTTTAGCAGCATACTATTACTTCAATCACAATCTTTCTTACGGCCCTGGCTTCTTAGGTTGGCTTTCATCTGTATATGCAAAACAAGATGTTTATGACAGAATGATACAAAAGGTTAGGGACTTCAGAGTTGATAATCTTTGGGTTGAATGCGCTGATTTTTCGGAAGTCATAAAAGAGCACAAAAATGACTTTCTATACTGTGACCCACCGTACTACCTAGGAGAGGATAGTAGTGTGTTCAAAGGTCTGTACCCACAGCGCAACTTTCCCATACATCACAATGGCTTCAAACACGAATTACTGAGAGATTTGTTACATTCACATCAAGGCGGGTTCATTCTTTCATACAACGATAGTCCGGCTATTAGGGAATGGTATAAAGATTTTGAGGTTATAGAACTCCCCGTTCATTACACTATGGGACAGGGCGAAAAAAGAATTGGGGAAAACAGAAGTAAAAAACAAATAAATCATGTAAAGAAAATGGTGGAGCTACTCATTATAAAGCGTGCAACAGCTTAATAATAAAAAGGGCTTAAAACTTGTCACTATTGTTAATTTTACCTATTTTGACAGTATTTTGCGTGGGCAAAAACCAACCCTTCCTAGGGTTAGGAAGACCCGAAATGAAGCCTGTGGAGCGTGCTCTGGTGGATGACCGTAGTCCATACGAACTACCTAAAAAGTCATCATGCGCCGAAACAGGAAGCTCAACTACAAAAAATTGAGTAGTCCGTGAAGTAAAATTCTTTTATTCATCATAATTTCCTCTTATTTGACGGAGACAGACGTCTTTGTCCTTTATTTGAGCCAGTTTTTGTTGCTTTTTCGATTAGTGAATTTAAATATGCTTCATCGTAATAAAAAATCGGGGTTGCGTTTCTATCAATTTTACTCGATGCCTGGCTAATTCACAGTATTCATGGCTAATGTCAATTCCAATGTATTTCCTTCCCAATTCGCAAGCTACTCTTGGAGTTGTCCCACTCCCACACATCGGGTCTAATACAATATCACCTGGATTTGTCCAAGATATGATATGATCTCTCACAAGTTGGCAAGGGAAAGGTGCAGGATGTCCTTTGGCTTCTTGGTCTTCAGCTTTCTTACCAACTACATATTCCCAAATGTTACCTTTTATCTTTTTGTCTTTTACAGGTTTAGCAAGTTTCTCTCTTATCTGCTCGTTTTTTGAATAATTCTTGTAAGTTGTTCCATTGAGTTCTAAACCTGCGTGCTTACAGTCAACCATAATTGGATTATGAGTTTTTACAGGCCCTTTGCTGAAAACAAACATATACTCAAACTCGTTCGTGTAACGCTTGCGGTAAATCTGCGGAATAGGATTTATCTTGCGAAAAATCATGGTATCGTGCAGATTAAAGCCTATTTCTTTGAAGTAAAGAGCTTGCTTAAAACTTGTCCCTGTTTCGCTTCCATTGATTGTTGCATCAGCAACAACCCATACCACCACACCTCCCGGTTTTGTAATGCGATAAAGTTGTTGTGCGATTTCTTCAAATGGGAAAACGTATCCCTTGTAACTTCTCAAATTGTCATAAGGCGGTGAAGTGACAGTAAGGTCGATTACATTATCGTCAAACTGTTTCATCACTTCTACGCAGTTACCTTCGATTATTTGATTTATGAATTTTTCCATCATTTTTTTATTGAATTGTAGATAGTCCCTTATAAGAAACAGCATTGATGGTTTTCATCCTGCTTCCAATCTTGTGAAGTTTGATAAGTTCTTTTTGTACTTACACCTGCGCGATGACTATTTCTCATTGTATTTGTCTTCAATTATTTTTTGCAAATCATTAGGGTCAAACGATACTGCCCATTTCCATTTTCCAAATCCACCATGCTCGTTTATTGCTCTACACCATTCATCAAGGTAGGCTCGTTTTATTTTGTTCTGCTCATTGTCTTGTCCTTTCGTTTCTATAATTAAATATTCTCCATTTGTTAGTTTGCAAATGAAGTCAGGGAAGAAACGTCTTACTACGCCTTGATAATTGTAGTAAATCACAAAATTTAAGTGGTCATTTTTAACGAATGATTTTACAACATTTGATTCGTTGATCGTTTTGGCTTCTAAGTATTCCCATTTACTATCAACTACAACAAAATTGATATGTGTTTTTTCAAATGCTTCGCAATGTTTGCTTGTCCACCATGTTCTTATGTCAGAGGTTGAACGGATCGGCTTTTCTTTGTCGAATACCGGTATTAATGCTTCTGTGTTAACTGTTCGTATTTCATTCCAAATGTGCTGCACAACTTTATTCATGTTAAGCATTATCAAAATTCTTTTTCTTAATTCGTCTTGATTGAATAGAGGATTTTTGATAATGATTTTGTTTGAATAGATAAACTTCTCAATAATGTTGATGAGTTGAATCAGGAATGTTTCTTTGCTTCCTTTCCAGTCAGGCTTTTTCTCAGAATTGTATATGGTTGCTGCTATTCGGAAAATGATGGATTGCAGTCTGAATTTCTCTGCAATTTCTTTCAGGTCGATTTCAGAAAGTGCCGCAGGATTGGGTTTGCCTGCAATAATCGCAGCCAATTCTGCCTCTGTTATTGAATCGTATGGGTCAAGTTCTAATGAT
>Ga0308390_1000612_pt1 | contig 25051 bp, 14 predicted proteins | sample Hotspr2Sample149_FD_202358 | JGI IMG/M metagenome (GOLD analysis project Ga0308390, IMG submission 202358) | Hot spring phototrophic mat microbial communities from Mushroom Spring, Yellowstone National Park, Wyoming, United States - 20040719_149 ...
GAACGGTATGAATGGCGCGAACAGCCGGGTGAGGGCGCGATGCACCATCCGGAGCGTCGCGCACGCCGAGAGCCGCCCCTCACTCAGCGTCTCCTCGTAGGTACGTCCCTTGGCCAGTTCTATGTAGTTGTCGCAGAATCCCCGCCAGAAAAAGTCTTCGATCAGGCTGAGTGCCTGGGCATAATCGAACTGTTCAAAGGCCACTGTGGCCTGTTCGATGACCGGCCTCAGTTCCCGGATAATGGCACGGTCTGTCGCGTGGGTGATCCGGTCGGGGGTGAGCAGTTTACGGTCCACCTGATCGAAGCGTCCCAGGACGAATCGGCTCGCGTTGAACATTTTGGTGCACAATTTTTTGCCGATTTTGAACACCTGCTCATCATAGGCGGTGTCCACGCCGAGCCGCGCCCGGGCTGCCCAGTAACGGACGCTGTCCGCGCCGTATTGATCAATCAGCGGTTCGGGGGTGATCACGTTGCCCTGGCTTTTGGACATTTTTTTGCGGTCGGGGTCCAGAATCCATCCGCTGATTACCACATGTTTCCAGGGAATCTCTCCCTCATGCAGATAAGCCTTCACGATGGTATAGAAAGCCCATGTGCGGATGATCTCGTGGCTTTGGGGCCGGATATCCATGGGAAAGAGTTTGCGGTGGCGTTCCGGGTTGTCCACCCAGTGGCTTGCGATCTGAGGGGTCAGCGAACTGGTGGCCCACGTGTCCATCACGTCCGTGTCCGCGGCGAATCCGCCGGGCTGGTTCCGCTGTGCCTCGGTGAATCCCGGCGGTGGCGTGTCCATGGGATCCACGGGCAGGGCCGACCGGTCAGGCAGCAGTACCTGATCGTGGCGGACTGTTCCACTGTCATCTACCCGGTACCACACGGGGATCGGTACCCCGAAGAACCGCTGACGGCTCAGGCACCAATCCGCGTTGAGTCCTTCGACCCAGTGTTCATACCGTTTCCGCATGAAATCCGGATGCCACTGAATCTTCCGGCCCTGTTCGAGCAACGCATCTTTCTTGTCCAGTATCCGGCAGTACCACTGCCGCGTGGGCATCAGTTCCAGCGGACGGTCCCCTTTTTCAAAAAATTTGACCGCGTGCGTGATATCCTGTTTGGGCCGGTCCAGCACGTTGCCAGCGGTTTCGGCGAGTTCCAGAAAAATCGCCCGGGCTTTTTGGACCGGCAGGCCGGCCATTTTCCCGTACGCGGTGTTGGCCGTGTCCGGATCCAGGCTGATCCAGTTCGCGCCTTCCGATTCCAGACCAAAACGCACCGGGGCCATCGTTCCATCCCGGTTCAGCACGCAGCGGGACGGCAGATTGAATCGGAGCCACCATTCCACGTCGGTCTGATCGCCGAACGTACACACCATCACGACACCGGTGCCTTTTTCGGGATCGGCTTTTTCGTCGGCCATGATGGGGACCGGCGCCCGGAATATCGGGGTTAAGGCCCGTTTACCGAGGTATTTGCGGTAGCGTTCGTCGTCGGGATGTACCAGTACCGCCACGCAGGCCGGCAGCAGTTCCGGGCGGGTGGTGGCGATCACCAGGTATTCATCGCTGTTCTCGATGCCGAACCGCAGGAAATGGTAGGCGCTCGGCACCTCCTTGTCCACGATCTCCGCCTGCGCAATGGCCGTCTGAAAATCGACGTCCCACATGACCGGCCGGTTGTCCTGGTAGATCTCGCCTTTTTCCAGCAGTTCGAGAAAACTTGCTTGCGAAGTGCGCCGGCAGTGGTCGTCAATCGTGGCGTATTCCTGGTCCCAGTCGTAACTCAGTCCCAGTCGGGTCCACAGATGACGGAAAGCCGCTTCGTCTTCCCGGGTGACCTCGTTGCACAGGGCGATGAAATTGGGCCGGCTGACGGGAAGAGGATCCCCCTTTTCACCCCGGTTCCGCCGGAGATGCGGATCGTAATGGGCGTGGGGATCGCATTTGACGTTATACAGGTTCTGCACCCGCCGTTCTGTGGGCAGTCCGTTATCGTCCCAGCCGATGGGGAAGAATATGTTTTTGCCCCGCATCCGCTGAAAGCGCACGATGAAGTCCTGATGCGAATAACTGAACATGTGCCCCACATGAAGCGATCCGCTTACCGTGGGGGGAGGCGTGTCCACCACGAACGTTTCATCCCGGCCTTTCGACGGATCCCACGCGTACAGTTTTGCGGATGCCCAGCAATCGAGAATCTGCTGTTCAATGGCGTTCGCTTCATATCGTTTTGGAATATCCATAAGCCTGTATTCCCGCAACCAGCCCGGTTTTTGCGCGGAGACGACTTACCCCCCGCTTCAAAGCAGACCGGGTAACCATGGACGGAACGTCCGAAGATCCATAAAACCCGGTAAAGTATATCAGAACGGGGAAGAAACTCCTGAACCTGCATGTCCGGTAAGGGATGTAGGGTCCGGAGGGAATGATCCCATACAATGGGGGAAAATGCCTGGGGCCATAGCAGTTTGAGTGAGGAATAATGGCTGTCGCAGACGGTGAAAGATCGCGCGTTCGGGTTCTGCCTGATGACGTGGCCAACAAGATTGCCGCGGGTGAAGTGGTGGAGCGTCCCGCGTCGGTGGTCAAGGAATTGGTGGAGAATGCGTTGGACGCGGAGGCTACCCGGATTACCGTGCGGCTGGTGGCGGCGGGAACCCGACTGGTGGATGTGCAGGACAATGGTTGCGGAATGACCGAACAGGATGCCTTGCTGGCCGTGGAACGCCATGCCACCAGCAAGATCCGGGACGCCTCCGATCTGGATGCCATTCAGACCATGGGATTCAGAGGGGAAGCCCTGGCCAGTATCGCGTCGGTGTCCCGCTTTACCCTGGTGACCCGGCTGGCCGATGAGGAGTGGGCAACCCGGGTAGTCGTGGATGGCGGTATTCTCAGGACAGTAGAGCGAACGGCGGCCTCACCGGGTACCCGGGTCAGCGTGGAACGGCTGTATTACAACACCCCCGTTCGCCGGAAGTTTCTCAGGTCTCATGCCACCGAACTGGGGCACTGTGTGGACGTGGTTACCCGCCACGCCCTGGCCCGGCCGGGTGTCGGATTCGATCTGTATCACAATGACGCGATGATGTTCAGCGTGCCAGCTTCCACGGATCTCCTCGAACGGGTCCGGATTTTATGGGGAGGGGCATACGCGAAGGATATGGTGACTGTTTCCGGAGAGTCCGGTCTCTGGCGTGTTTTCGGGGTAGTCGGACTGCCCGGACTCAGCCTGTCCAACCGGTCCCGACAGTACTTTTACGTGAACGGGCGCCCCGTCATGCACCGGGCTCTCCAGTACGGGCTGGAAAACGCTTTTCGGGGTTTGCTGACGGTAGGCCGCTATCCCGTGGGGGTGCTGCTGATTTCCGTCAATCCCCGTCTGGTGGATGTGAATATTCATCCGACTAAGCGGGAAATACGTTTTCGGGATGACCGCGAGCCTGGAGAAATCATCCGGGAGATCGTCCGGCAGGCGTTGGAGCAGGCTCGCCGCCACCGGATGGTTGATATGCCGGCCTTGCCGGATACGGGAGGAGAAAGTTCGGAGGGGGGACAGCAGACAGCGGTGATTTCGCCCCGGCAGGATGATGCAGCGGCTTCGGCAGCACCGGACGGACCGATGATGGGGGGAATCGGTTTTCCGGAAACTCCGGAAAATGTTTTCGTTGCGGCCGATGAGATATCCGGTGGAACAGCGACGGGTTCAGCGGGATCGGAAGATTCGGCCGACAGTCCTCCTACAGGTTTGGTGCAGCCTGATGCGCCTTCCCAGGTTACGGAGGCGCTTCAGAGGGCAGATCGGCCTTCTTTTGGGGGGCCGTTCGAGACGGCATGTCCGCCGCGTAAAGGGGATATGTCCGAAAGCGCCGTTTCGACCATCCAGACGGGGGAAGACAGTCCCGGTTCGCTGCTGGAAACCGCTTTGGGCGGTTTGTTGACGCCGGAACCACTTTACGAAGCGGTGGACCGGCTTCCTGACATCTCGATCCAGGTGTTTGAAACGTATCTGATCCTGCCTTTGCCGGACCGTCTGCTGATCGTGGATCAGCACGCGCTGCACGAGCGAATCAATTACGAGCGACTGAAAGACCAGGCCGAGAAAGGATCATCCGGCGTGCAGCAACTGATGGTTCCCATGCTGCTGGAAGTTACCCCGGCGCAGTCGGTGCTGCTGGAGGAAAATGCGCCACTTTTTGAGCGGCTGGGCATCGTGATCGAACCGTTCGGAGCAGGCGTCTGGCAGGTTTCCGCGGTCAGTCCGTTGTATGAGGAGTCCCGGGTGTCCGATCTGATGCATCAATTGCTGGAAGAACTGGCCCAGGGACGGCTTTTCGATCAGGATCGGGTGCTTGCGGAGATGCTCAAACTGGCCAGCCGGGCCTGCAAGGAATCGATTCGGGCCGGAACCGTTCTCAACGCGGAAGAGCGCCGGGACCTGCTGGCTGGTCTGCGGGGGTTGCGGCCGCCATACACCTGTCCCCATGGCAGGCCTATCATTGTTCAGATTACCCGAAAGCAGCTGGAAAAAAGTTTCAGGAGAATCCTGTGAAGCCGGTACTGGCTGTGGTCGGGCCGACAGGATCAGGAAAAACGGCCCTTGCCGCGGAAGTGGCGTTGAGATTGGACGGTGAAATTGTTTCGACGGACTCCATGCAGTTTTACCGGGGCATGGAGATTGGCACAGCCGCTCCATCTGCCGCCCTGCGCGCCAAAATTCCCCACCATTTTGTGGCGTTTCAGGATCCGCTGGAAGAGACGATGGCTGCGGGCCTCTTCCAGCGGATGGCCCGGGAACAGATTGCTGAAATTCAGTCCCGGGGGAGGATGGTGATCGTAGCAGGCGGGTCAGGACTGTATATCCGGGCCTTGCTGGACGGTCTGTTCGAGGGACCGCCGCGGGATGAGGTGATTCGTGAACGGTTGCGTCAGGAAGCGGCGGCGAAATCGTCCGACGCGCTGTACCTACGCCTGAAAGCCATTGATCCGGAATACGCGGCATCCCTGACCAGTTCGAATGATCTGGTTCGGATCGTCCGGGCGCTCGAAGTTTATGAATTGACAGGTGAGCCCTTATCGGTGTGGCATCGGCGTCACCGGGAACGTCCTTCCTGCCTGAACGCTCTGAGAGTGGGACTTCGTCCGGATCGGGAGATGCTTTATCGGCGGATTGACGCGCGGGTTCGCCAAATGTTCGCGGCAGGATGGGTGGAAGAGGTCCGTGAACTGGTGGCCACAGGCCGGGATGCTGCCGTACACCGGCTCAAGACTTTGGGATACCGGGAAGTACTGGCAACCCTGCGCGGCGAGATGAATTTGGAATCCGCGGTGGAGGTTATTTCCCGCCGACACCGGCAGTATGCCCGCCGGCAGTTGAGTTGGTTCCGTCACCAGCCCGGTATTGTCTGGCTGGATTTCGGGCAAGAAACCGCGCTGGAGGAACTCGTTTTCCGTGTGCTGGACCTGTGGGACCGGTTTATAGGGGATAATCGGGCATCCGGCGATGGATCCGGGTATTTTCCTGACCCCGGCACCGCGTCAGCCCATTGCCATCACGTCCGGGTCTTTGGCCCGGAGAGACAGACGGGGCAGCCGAATCCCAGCCAGCAGCCACAGGAGGAAACAGAAGAAGGTGATTACCGCCCCCAGACTCAATGAGGCCGGCTGGTATCGGAATTCCACCGTGTGATCGCCCTCCCTCAGTTCCACGCCGCGAAATAGACCATCCACCCGGCAGATGTGTGCCGGAGTGCCATCCACCCACGCCTTCCATCCGGGGTACCAGGTATCGGCCAGCACCAGGATACCCGGCCGGGTACCCTGAACCTGAACGGTAACGCTGCACATGCCGTCCTGTAGAATCTTTGCGTTACCCGGAGCGGCCGGTTCGGCGACTTTTTCGGGCAACATGCCGTCTTCCACCTGGCATGGAGCCCCGGGAACCAGTTCTTCCGGCACGAAAGAGGTTACCACTTTCCCCGCATAGAGCATGCGGGCCCGCGGCAGCGCCTCAAAATCCCGTATCAGGACCAGTCCGGACGGAAACACCTCCTGGATGTTGAAGTCGGGGCGTGTGGCGGCGTAGGCGCCCTGAATATCCTGACGGCTCAGGAGCAGTACCGGAGCCGCGGCGCGGCGTGCCAGCAGCGGAAACTGCCGCAGCCGGTTTTGGAAGACAGCGTAACGTCGGAGGGTGACCCCGCTGGGGTTATATACCTGCGCGATGCCGTGAACCGAAAGGGGCCATCGGTTCAGTCCCTCTGTTCCCGCAACCCTGCCGCCGGCACCCCGTACCACTCGGGTGAAGAGCGTCTCAGGGAATACCTCTCCGATCGGGGTGCTCCGGGTAATGGGGGAATACGTCCAAACCGCCCAGAGAAAACAGATCAGAGCCGCCCCATATCCCAGCAGCCGGGGTTTGGGCCATACCAGGGTTAGCAGGATCAGCGCGGTCATCGAAATGCCACCGAGAGCCACACCCACCCACCATGTCAGGGGATAAGACACCCCGGAAACGGTGGTCATATAGATCCCCGTGCCGGCACACAGAACAGCAAATACCCCCAGCGCGGCCACGAAACGCAGGAAAACCTGACGGCTGGCCCCCGCGTCCAGTTCCAGCCACTCTTCCGCAACAGTGGCGGCCATGAACACCAGCCAAAGCGGCAGAGGCAGCAGCCAGTGCTGGGCATTGGGCAGCGGCAGTCCCTGCGTATCAACTGGCAGTGCGGCATAGCCCGCGGCAATCAGGTAAAACAGCACGGTGACACCGCCAAAAGCATCCAGTCGCCTTCTGCGCTGCCGGCTGGCGAACTTGTGGAGCGCGATCCACAGACAGCACAGGACCCCAGCCGGAACACCTACGTGGGAAAAAGCAGGCGCCATGCCCATTCGGTGCTCTCCGCTGAAGACTGGAAAGAGGAGTACCGCCAGCCGTCCGGGAAACCAGTCCGACATCCCGGTGGGGGAAGCGACACTTTCCCGGAGGTATTCCGCGTAGGGCAGAATCTGCATGGCCAGCATCCCGCCTGCAAACAGCATGGCCGTCAGCGCGCCTACACTGGCCGATGTGAAATGATCGAGTCCGCGCACCCTAAGCCGGTAGGCGACCAGCATGGCCCAGAAACAGATCACGGAAGCGATCAGGAGTTCCGGCGATCCCCCTAGACCGATGAGGAAAAAGGTCACAGCCGTCATTCGCCATGCGCGGGATTGCGCCATCAGCAGATTGTGAGCGTTCCAGGCCAGCAGGGGAAACCAGACGTACGCGTCGGATACCGGGTCAAGCCGGAACGCGAAGACAGGCGTACAGACCTGATACAGCGCGCCGGCCATGAAGGCGATTGGAGGGCGGAAGCCAAACCGGCGGGCAACCCACCATGCGCAGCCCCCCGCGATCAGCATTTTCAGGAATATGCTGATCACGACGGCCTTGCGGGGGCCGATTACATAAAACGGGATGGAGAACGGAGAAAAAACCCGGGCTTTCCATGTGGCCAGCAGAGGTACGCCGGCGGCCTCATAAGGGTTCCACAGGGGAAACTCACCTTTTCTGAGGGACTGTCCCAGTAGGGCCAGCGTGGGGAAATGGTTCAGGGATGTCTCATTCAGCCCCTCGGATGGCGGGGAAGCAGGAGAAAGGGCTTCCTGCCATGGAGCCTCCAGTACAACGCCCGGAATCCGGGCTGGGAGGTTCCCCCGGAAGATGGGCACGACGACAGTCAGCGTTGGAATCGCGAAAAGCAATAAAAAAGACAGCGACGCGTCAATTTTTTTTCGGCCGAACAGGATCATGAACGCGTTCCCGAACCGGTTTAGCGGTCAGCGGCTACAGTATACCCCAGTCCGGCCAGGAACTTGAAAATTACGGAACCGGAAAAACAGGTTAAGTGTTTCCTTTTTTCCGTCGGTCGACCCGTTCCTCCGGACCAGGCACCCACGGTTTTCCGTTAAAGGGGAGGGACTGCCAGGTCAGTGCAGCAGTCTCCGGATTAAAGGTATACAGTTTGCCTCCTTTAGCCAGGGTGAGAGCGCCGTATGAGTGAAGTCCCGTGGATCGGCCATAGATCAGACGAACACCGCTGATCGCTCCCTCGTAATCATTCACGTGGTCATGCCCGCAGATGACCGCCTGGATGCCGCATTGGGCGAAGAGAGCCAGGGTTTCGCCCGATTCCTGCTCGAAACACACGTCTTCCCCGATGAATCCCCGGGCGGTGCCGTTTTCCCACACCTCCGCGTACTGTTTGATGGGAATGTGCATGGCTGCCATCCGGTAAGGCCGGTCTTTTTCTGGACCCGCTGCCGCAGCCAGCCACTTGCGCTCGGCGTTCATGGCCCCTTCACGGTGGGTGTTGAGGCAGAAAATCTCTATTACGGGTTTGTTATGGCTGGTGATGCGGAGGAGGTAATTGCCGTCGCTGTCACTGCCGGCGTACAGGCTGTTCCGGGCGTCAGTAAGCCGGCGGTGTGCCACGGAGAAATCATCCAGTTGATCGTGATTTCCCCAGGTATAGGCCCAGGGCAGCCCGATGGATTCCACCTGACTGACCGCGTAATCCATGAACTCGGCTCCGCGATGGTCCGGGTTTTCATGCCAGAAGTCGCCAGTGATCAGGATCAGGTGGGGTTGAGTGTTTTCCACCAGCCGCCGCATGGCATCGGATGTGCGGATATTTCCTTTCTGGGCGTTTTCAGGATTATCTTCAAAGCCCGTGTAGAAATGAATATCCGTGAATTGAAGCAGGCGGAACGGTTCATCTCGGATCTCCAACGTTTTCAGCGCGCTGGTAGGAGTTATCGGTTCTGATGCGGCTGGCCCATGCGCCCCGATAGCGAATGTTGCCGCCGCGCAACTGGTAAGCAGAAATTCCCGCCTGTCCATCACTGATTTTCCTTTCCTTTTATTTACAGGCCCAAGATTTAGGATTTGCCGCGGTGGATACGGGTTTACCGTGGAACACAGGCTGACCCGGATTCAGCCCTCTTTTTTCATTGATTTTTCACTGGGGGCCGGTTCCCAGGTGGAACCATCCAACAGAACGGTCTTCCAGGTGAGTTTCCGGGTGTCCGGATGGTACTCATATAACTTTGCGCCTTTGGGGAGCACGTCCCCGCCGTAACCGTTCAAACCGGTGGCTCTGCCATAAATCAGGCTGATATTTTCGGTAATGCCCTCATAATCGTTCGTATGATTATGTCCGCTGATTGCGGCCTGGATGCCATGTCGCAGAAAGCAGGCTAGGTTTTGCCCGTCTTCCTGATAATAACTGACATTTTCCCCCTTGAATCCTCTTGCCTGAGGATGTTCCCACGCTTCACGGTATTGCCGCAAAGGAATATGAAAGACAGCCAGCCTGGAAGGGAAGTGATCCTGTTTACCGGACAACCGCTGAACTGCGCTTTCCATCCAGTCACGGGCGGGCTGCTTAAGTCCTTCCTTGCCGCTGTTCAGGCAGAACAGGTCCAGCCACGACTGATCTTTCGGGCCGATCCGGACAAGGTAATTGCCATCCGATGCGGTTCCCCCGTACAGGCTGTGGGGCGCTTCAGTCAGCATGCGCGCGGCCCGGTCCGGATCATCCACCTGATCGTGGTTGCCCCAAGTGAACAGCCATGGACGACCCAATCCTGCCATTACCTCTATGCCGCGGGCCAGAAAATCGATGCCTTTCCCTTCCGGGTTGTCGTGCCACAAATCGCCGGTAACCATGATGAGGTGCGGATCGGTTCGGTCGGCTAATTGCCGCATACTTTCAGCGGTGGCGGTGTTGTCCGCTTCAGCCTGTGTCATGTCTCCGGTGAAATGAATGAAGAAATGTACATCCGTGAACTGCAGGATGCGCACCGGCGCCACGGTAACTTCGAGATGGCTGATGTCCTGTCCAGACGCGTGGGTGCGGGCATAGGACAGGCGGGGAAGTCCCAGCGCGCCTGTCAGCAGGGTCAGTCCAGTCTGTTGCAGAAAACGTCGACGGTTCATTCCGCATACCTTTCTGGATGGTGTTATGTTTACGATTATGCTAGCATACAGAACGTGAGGTACCGATTATGACCGCGCGAAAATTTCGTTTACTTACACTATTCATTATCGTCGCGATGCCGCTGATCCTGGCGGGTATTTCTGCCGGATGCGGCCGGATGGTAGATAAAGACCGCATCCGGGTTGCAAAAATAGGCCAGAAGTACCTTACCCGCGGGGATCTGTTCAAACTGCTTCGGGAGATGCCGGACGATGAACGGCCGGCCATCCGCAATCGGGGAGATCTGCTTCGTCTTCTGAATCAGTACATCGATGAACAGATCAAGATTCCGCTGGGACGTCAGCTGGAGCAGGAAGGGAAAATCAACATTCCTTTTGAGGCTGCGCTGGAGGCGTTTTTTCAGAGTAAACCCAGCGAAGAATCTTTTTTGCGGAACATGTGGGCCATGGAAATCCCTAAAGATGGCCAGATGACACCTCTGATGAAAATTTACGACATGACACCCGAGCGGCTGCAGTTTCAGAAGGATTATATTCGGGATGAGGCTGAGCGCATGCGGTCCCGCATGCTGGGAGACGCGGCGGTGGAATATCTGGCCGCCCAGGCCTTCCGATCGGGTGAACTGTCGGTGGATGAAGAGACCCTTCGCCAGGAATACCGCATCCAGCAGAACACCCTGAAAATTCCGGAGATGGTTCGGTTCCAGGCGATCCGGTTTGATGCCGGTCAGCCGGACGCGTCTGAGCAGGCCATGGCGGTTCGCCGGCGGCTGGATGGAGGCGAATCCTTTGACCAGTTGTTTGACGAATACCGGAAAAAGACAGAAACAGACAAAAAACTATACATTCTGGAAGCTGAAATGCGCCATGCTCAGGACACCGCGGACCGTTTCCGGGGGCTCTGGGAACATGTTTCAGGGGCTGAATCGGGGACGATCGTCGGTCCGTTGTTTCTGCCGGATTTCCCTCGGATTGCCACGGTGGACGGGAAACAGGTCCGGCAGATCGTACCGTCCTGTTATGTGGTGCTCCGGGTACAGGAGTACAAACCCGAAGCTGACATGCCGTTTGACATGGCGCGGCCTATCCTTACCCGTCCTATCCTGATCGCGAAGATGATGGAAAAACTCAGGCGGGAAAAGGGAGTGGAAATCTACGAGGATGCTCTGCCGGAGGTAGGGCAGGCCATGGGCAGCCAGCCGGCGGGGATCTGAGCCGCGGGTCGTGCGGGGATCAGGGCTTTTTGGCAGAGGAATTTTTCGCCGTGAGATCATTCCGCAGCAGAATCACGCTGTCCGGTGACCAGACTGCTGCTGCCATGTCGGTATCTCCGTCACCATCCAGGTCCGCCGCGCACAGCGCACGCGGGTTGCCTTTTTCGATCGGAATCCGGGACACGTCGAATTTTATGTCTTCGGGAGATGTGGTCCGATTGAGCAGCAGAGCGATCTCTTTTGAGGTGAAACATGCCGCGGCGATATCGGGTTTGCCGTCTCCGTTAAAATCGGCCACCGTGATATCCCGGATTTCTTTTTCCAGCACTTTCCGGTCTTTCCCCAGGGCGATGTCCACGGAAACAGAGAAGGGCTGTTCCCTGTTTCCGAGGAACACCACGACATTATCGGTGGCGTGACAGTGTGACACTGCGACGTCAGGCAAACCGTCTCCATTGAAGTCGGCCACCCGAATGGCGGTGGGCAGTATGCCTCGGGTGGGAATCCGGTTGCCCTCGGTAAAGTTGCCTTTTCCGTCTCCCCGCCAGACGCTGAACTCCGCTGTGGCGTAATACACCACTGCCAGGTCGATGTTGCCGTCGCCATCCATATCGGCGGCCTGAAGGTCCCGGGGGGCTCCGGGTGCGGGCAGAAGTTTGGGCGGTCCGAAAATTTCTTCCCGGCTTCCTGGTATCAGAATGAGCGCGTCGGCAGACCAGGCCGTGGCGGCGAGGTCCCGCAGACCATTCTGATCGTAGTCCAGCACGGTCACGGCGGTCAGGCCGGGACTGGCAAAGAGCGGCTGTCCATCGCCGTCTCGCTGCCGCTGATAAATCATACCCGGCAGATCAATTTTGAACACCTTCGGCACGAACAGATTCTCGGGCCGCCGGTTCAGAAATACCGACACGTGTCGGAACCGGGCATCATGAAAATTCGCCACGATAATATCCGGCCACTTGAGACCGTCCACGTTGGCCACGCAGACAGCCCATGGACCGAAGCCGGTCTTGAGCGGCGGCACTTCACGGGTGTAATTCCAGGGTGACTGGGCCCAAAGCACCGAGATCTCATCATTGGCGGGCCGTTCCTCCCGTAGGTCGAAGAGCATACCCCGGTCCGCTGTGATGAGATCAGGAAGGCCATCCTCGTTCAGATCGCGCGCGACAATGGCGGAAGGGTTTGCCCCCACGCCGATAACCTGCGGCAGGAGGGTAAATCCCGATTTTACGGCAGGAGTCTGGTTTTGTCCTGCCGCGGAGAGCACGACAATCACCTGCAGGACCAGGGTGATCCAGCGGTTGGGCCGATCCCGCCGGCTTTTGAACGGGCTATTCATGGGGTGTTTCCCCGGGGGGGGGAGGGGATCCAGACTGGTTCAGGGATATGGGCGGCGGACAACTGCCGGGCCAGCCGGATAGCCGCCACCAGACTGTGTTCCCTTGCCCGGCCAGTACCGGCCAGGTCATAGGCCGTGCCGTGGCCGGGAGATGTGCGGACGATTGGCAGACCGAGCGTCACATTGACGCCCTCGTCCATGGCTACCAGTTTGACAGCAATATGTCCCTGGTCATGGTACATCGCGATAACCACGTCAAATTCGCCCTGGTACATCCGGGCGAAGACCGTATCCGGCGGCCATGGGCCGGTACAATTCCATCCCCGCTGCCGGCAGGCGGCTACGGCGGGGGCGATGATATCCAGTTCTTCCCGGCCGAAAGCGCCGTTTTCGCCCGCGTGCGGATTGACCCCTGCCACCGCGATACGGGGATTTGGCATGCCCAGCCGTCGCAAGGCATGCCCGGCAATGTCCACGGACGACAGGATGCGCTCCTGGGTGATGGATGCCAGCGCGTCCCGCAGAGCGAGATGGGCGGTGATATGCACCACCCGCATGTGGGGAGAGAACAGACACATCCGGTAATCTGTGGAACCGGTCAGTGCCGCGATAAAAGGGGTGTGTCCGTCATAGGCGCATCCGCCCATGCGGAGGCCTTCCTTGTGAACGGGACACGTGACCATGCCTGCGCACCAGCCTTCCATGCATGCCCGCGTCGCGGCTTCGATCCAGACGGCGGCTGCCTGTCCCGCTTTCCCATCCAGTTTCCCCGGGATTCTGGTAATGTCTCCGAATCCGGCGTCTACTACGGGTATTGCCTCATGGGTAGACGGAAAGGTCGTCCCGGGCGACCATGTTGCCGGTGGGGGACAGGTCGGGGCCAGGGATCGGCAGGCTTCGAAAACCTGAGGCGATCCATACACGATAAAAGGGCCATCCCGCAGGACATCGGGTTGGCTTAGTGCCCGAACAAGAATTTCCGGTCCAATGCCGTTAATGTCCCCCATGGTAATGGCAAGGGGGAGGTTTTGGGCGCTCCTGCTGTCAGGTTGCGGTGTCATGAAGCGCGACACTCCTCTTCCGATGCGCACGAGACGAATGCAAAGATTGGACTGGAAATATATTATACTGTTTTCGCGTGGATGGCGTCCGTGGCGTGCGCGGACGTCTTGTGGATGGAACGGAAAAGGGGAAGGGAGGTCGACAGATGGAAATGGCACTTACCCCCGCCCACCGGTACTGGCGCTGGAACATTCTGCTGGCCACATATGGCGGCTATGCCGGCTATTATCTCTGCCGCAAAGTGTTCAGTATCGTCAAACCGGTGCTGCACGAAACGCTGTCGTTGGATTACAACCAATTGGCGAACATCTGGACGGCGTTTTTGATTGCCTACATGCTGGGGCAGTTTGTGACGACCTTTCTGGGGAGGCGGTTTTCGGCCAAAGTGCTGCTGGTCAGCGGGCTTGGTCTGTCCATCGTGGTGAATGCCCTGTTTGGTTTTACCAACAATTACTGGACTTTTTTTGTTTTCATGATTTTTAACGGGTTTCTCCAGGCTACGGGCTGGCCCGCCAGTGTGGGAGCGGTTGCCCACTGGATCCGTCCGGGAGAACGCGGGCTGATCATGGGGGTCTGGTCGACCAGTCACGTGGTGGGCACGATGATCGTAAAAGGATCGGCCGGATATTTGCTGGCGATTGCCGGATGGCAATGGAGTTTCTGGGGGGCATCCATCGTGGCGTTTCTGTTATGGCTCATACTGGCCTGGCGACATCATGACCGGCCGGAAGAAGTCGGTCTTCCGCCGCTGGTGGAGGATCGGTCTGGAGAGGGGCGGGATATACGGAATAAACAAACTGCCGATAAAGAAGATAATATGGGACTGGCGGATTACCTGCGGGTGATATTCCATCCCGTCGTGCTGACCATGGGCATGGCCTACCTGGGGGTAAAGTTTCTCCGGTACGCGATGGATTCCTGGATTCCGACTTTTCTGGTGGTGCTTGGGCTGGACGCGTCCAATGCCAGTTTCTATTCCGCCATTTTTGATATCTGTGGGGTGTTGCCGGCGGTTATTGCGGGCTGGGCGCTGGACCGGATTTTCCGGGGAAATTGGGCTATGTTATCCCTAACCGCTGCGGCTGGCATGGCCATCGGATTTTTTGTGGCAGCGTTTTATCCTGTCAGTCCACTTGCCGTGGCGTTGAGTTTTGGCCTGATCGGTTTCATGATCTATGGTCCTGAGACGATTCTCAGCGGTGCGGCTTCGGTTCAGGTGGCGGGGGAGAAGAACGGTCTTGCCGTGGCAGGCGTGGTGAATGGACTGGGCAGCATCGGGCCTATCATTCAGGAGAAAGTGATCGGATGGATCATGAATTACGATCCATCTCGCGGCATGCACAATGTGAATCTTTTGGGGATGGGGATTTCCGTGGTGCTGGTGCTGTTTATGGGGATTACGGTGTGGCGGGGTACCCGGGTACGTAAAAATAGGGGAATCCGGATTGCGTTGAATGCCTGATCAGGCATACAGTAAGAGGAAAACGAATGGCGGGAGATACGGTCATGAAGGATAAACAGGTAACGCGACGCTGTTTTCTGAAACGGGCGGCCGGTGCTGCCGTGGCGGCCGGCGGATTTCCGTACATCATTCCGGGGCGGGCGCTTGGACTGGACGGGGCCGTGGCCCCCAGCAACCGGATCGTCATGGCGTCCATTGGCGTAGGCGGTCAGGGCACCTACGACACCATGGCGCTGGTCAATATTCCGGATGTGCAGTATGTCGCCATATGCGACGTGGACCAGAAACATTGCGCGGACGCGGCGGCCAAGGTAACTGATTTTTATGCGTCCAAATCGCCGGACGGCAAGTACGAGGGTATCGCCCAGTATCACGATTTTCGGGAAGTGCTGGCGCGGCAGGATATTGACGCGGTCATGATTGCCACACCGGATCACTGGCACGCGCTCATCAGTATCGCGGCGGCCAGGGCCGGGAAAGATATTTACTGTGAAAAGCCGTTGGCCAACTCCATTCCGGAAGGTCGGGCGGTGGTGGATGCCGTGCGCCGTTACGGCCGGGTATTCCAGACCGGAAGCCATGAACGCAGCCGGGACAATTCCCGCTTTGCCTGTGAACTGGTGCGGAACGGCCGCATTGGAAAACTTCATACCATTACAGTAAACATGCCCATTCAGAATGGGCCGATTCCGAATCAGCCGCCCATGCCGGTTCCTCCGCATTTTGATTATGATTTCTGGCTGGGTCCCGCACCTGACGCCCCCTACACCGAAAAGCGTTGCCATTTCTGGTTCCGGTACATCCTGGATTACAGCGGCGGAGAGATTACCGATCGGGGTGCCCATATCATGGATCTGGCCCAACTGGGCAATGGCACAGACGATACCACGCCCATAGCCGTTCGGGGGTCGGGCTATTTCCCCACGGACGGTCTGTTCAATACCGCCATGGATTATGAGTTCGAACTGGAATATGCCAACGGCGTTGTTATGCGCGGAGTTTGCGGTGGCGCGCGGGGTGTCCGGTTTGAGGGCGACAAGGGATGGGTCTTCATCCACGTTCATGAAGGAACCCTTGAGGCCGATCCGCCCAGCCTGCTTAAAGAGCGGATCGGACCCGGAGAACTGAGTTTGGGTCGCAGCAGGGGTCACCATGTCAATTTCATTGAATGTGTGAAATCCAGACGGGACCCTATGGCTCCGGTAGAGGTGGGATATCATTCCGCGACCATCTGTCACATGGTGAATATCGCCATGCGGCTGGGTAAGCCGTTGCGGTGGGATCCGGTAAAAGAACAGTTTGACGATCCGGCGGCAAATCGCATGATGCAGCCGTCCATGCGCGCGCCCTGGCGGCTGTAATGACGGGAGGCAGATCCATGATGAAATCAAAGGTGCACAACACGGATTTGGTCGTGCTGAATCGGCGGTTTCGGGGAAGCGTGATGGTTGGGCTGTGGATCCTGGCGGGTTTGATTTGCTATCCCGTGATTGTTGACGCTCAGCAGACGCCGGCTTTTTCAGGTCCCGGCTGGGCATCGGAAGAGGATTTCAGGGCACTGGCACGGTATGAATTCGGGCAGGACCGCTCCGCCCTGGCGCGGGTGGAATATACCGTCAACCAGGTTTCAGCGGGTGTGTCCGGAGCGGTGGATCAGAAGACCCTGGTAGACCGGCTCTGCGCGGTACTGAAGGGAAAAGCGACGCCGGATGCCCGCAGATTTGCCTGCCGCATGCTGAAACAACTGGGAGACCCGCGGGCGGTTCCGGCCCTGGTGTTCAGTCTGCAGGATTCCGAAACAGCCAATACTGCGCTGTGGGCGCTCGAGAATACCCCAGGCCCTGAAGCGGATGAGGCGCTGGTGAAGGCACTGGGAACCGCCAAAGACCGCGTCCGCTCCGGGGTCATCAACGCGTTGGCCCGGCGGAAGACAGCGGCTTCTGCCGCCGCGCTGGCCGGTCTGCTTAAAGAGAACGACGCGGAAACCGTTCGCCTGGCTGCCTTCGCGCTGGCTGATCTGGGAACCCCTGAAGCCTGGAACGCGCTGGCGGAAGCCGCCCGGACCGCGGAAGGAGAGCGCTTCACCGTGCTGGAACCGGTCCTCGTCCGTGTGGCGGATGCTGTACCCCCTGATGGATTCGACGCGTGGATGGGGCTGTTGCCGGATGAGAAAGTTTCCCCCGCTACCCGGTGTGCCAAACTTTCCCTCATGATTAATCGGTATCCGGATCGGGCGACGGATCTGCTGGAGGCGGCACTAAGTGGATCGGATGACATCCTGGTCCAGGCCGCGCTGGGGCTGATTCGAGCCCGGCATGATGATGCTGCCACGCAGTTGCTGATTCGTGTGGCGCGGAAAACCGATCTGACCCGTCATCCCGAATTTATTGCCGCGCTTGCGGATCGGGGAGCACCGGAAGCCCGGGAGATGGCTGTCGCCCTTGTGGATTCGGGAAATCCGGACGCGGCGGTAGAGGTCTTCAAGACGCTGGAAAAGACCGCCGTCCTGGAAGATCTCCCGATGATGGTGCGTCAGGCGGGCGGAACCGGTCCGGTGGCGCAGGCGGCCTACGAAGCGGTGACCCGAATGACCCTGAACGGTGTGGATGAACAGTTGGGGAATCTAGCCTCAGGGAAGGATGCCGCTGTCAGCGTGACCGCGCTGAAACTGATTGGCGAACGCCGGTCGGTGGCGATGATTCCGAGTGTGGTTAAGATTGCCGCGAAAGCCGATCCGCCGGTGGCGCGGGAAGCCATCCGGGCCCTGCAGGCCATGGCTCGCGCGGAGGACATGCCGGATTTGCTCGACCTGCTTAAGCGGCACGCGGAAGACGAACTCAAAGAAGAGGTTATCCGGGCGATCGTGGCGGTTTGTGAGCGGATTCCTGAACCGGCCCTACGGTCGGAAGCCCTGATTGAAGCCCTGAAGCGGGAAGGCAAATCTGAAAAACCGTACGCCTTGGCTCTGATTGACGCATTGAGCCGGGTTGGACAGCCTGAGGGACTGGCGTATCTCCAGAACGCTTTGAACGCTTCTTCGGGTGCCCGAAAGGAGGCCGTGCTGGACGCGCTGGCTTCATGGCCCAATGGTCTCGCCCTGGATATTCTCCGCTCTTTGCTTGTCGAAGGCGGGTATCAAGGCGCGGACCGGGACAAACTGCTGCGGGGGTATGCGCGGCTGTTGCGCGCGGAGACGGGTGAAGCGCCCGCTTCCCTGGTGGCGCGGTACCGGGAACTGTTCGAACAGGTGGCAGCTTCGGATCAGGAGCGGGCAATGTTGCTTTCCGGGCTTGCCCAGGTGGTGGATCTGGGAGCGCTGGACCTCATCGCGGAGCAATTCGAAAATGCGGCTATCTTCAATGAAGCCGCCAATGCGTTTGTGCGGGCCGCGAAACCGCTGTTTCCTGCTGATCCCGAGGGAGTGGGAAAACAGTTGAAATCCCTCGCGGAAAAGAATATCCCTGACAACGTCCGTAACCAGATCGGAGAGATTCTGGCCATTGCGGATAATTTCCAGGGCTACATTTGCGCGTGGCAGGTGAGTGGCCCTTATGAGATTTCCGGGAAATCGGCGGATGATTTGTTCGACATGCCCTTCCCGCCTGAAATGGAAGGTGTGGAAGCGGTGTGGCGGGTGGCGCCTATGGCTCAGGAGTATTCCAGGCCCTGGGCGGTGCTGCTGGATCGGATTTTCGGCGGCGCGGACCGCGTGGCCTACCTGCGGACGCATGTCTGGTTGCCCGCGGCCATGGACGGCGTGCTGCTGCTGGGTACCAATGATGGGTGCAAAGTGTGGGTCAACGGCCAGTTGGTTCATCAGTTCAAGGGCGGACGGGCCTTCGAGCCGGATCAGGACCGGGTGTCCATTTCCCTCCGGGAAGGCTGGAACACCCTGCTGATCGCGGTATACCAGTACGGCGGTGCTTGGGCAGCCAGTGCCCGGATTACCGCGCCGGACGGCCAGCCGGTTCCCGGACTGCGCTGCAGCATCCGGCCGGAGTAACCCGGTGGCTGGCGTTCGCCCGGGTGGGAGCCGGATGGTAACGTGAACGTCGCGCAGATACTTGACCGTCTGCGGGAAGCCCCTGATTTCAGGGCCAACCTCACGACGTGGAAAGTAATTCCGGCGCGGGAAGGCGTGTACGCGCCGTTTCCCGACTGGCTGGACGAACGGATCCGCGGGGTTCTGGAGCGCAGGGGCATCGGCCGCCTGTACAGTCACCAGCGGGAGGCCCTTGATACCGTGCGCGCGGGCAAAAACTGTTGCGTTGTTACCCCTACGGCTTCCGGTAAGACCCTGTGTTACAACCTCCCCGTGCTGCAGACGATGCTGGAACGGCCTTCCACCCGGGCGCTGTACCTGTTTCCCACCAAGGCCCTGGGTATGGACCAGGTGCAGGAGCTGATGGAAACCATTGAGGGCCTTGACGCCCGCATCGGGGCGTATACCTTCGATGGAGACACGCCTTCCACCGCGCGTCGGGCGGTCCGGGAAGCCGGCAACATTGTCGTGACCAACCCAGACATGCTGCATACGGGAATCCTTCCACATCACACCATCTGGCTCCGGCTGTTTGAAAACCTCGAGTACGTGGTGATTGACGAGATTCATCACTACCGGGGAGTGTTTGGCAGCCATCTGGCCAATGTGATCCGCCGCCTCAAGCGGATCTGCGCGTTTTATGGCACCCGTCCCCGTTTTATCTGTTGCAGCGCGACGATCGCCAACCCCCGTGAGATCGCGGAGCGGCTGATCGAAGAACCTGTTGAACTGATTGACAACAGTGGCGCGCCATCGGGCGAAAAGCATTTTCTGTTTTACAATCCGCCGGTAGTCAACGCTGAACTGGGAATCCGCACCTCCTCGGTGATCAAGGCCGCCCATATTGCCGCGCATTTCCTCGGCCAGGATATTCAGTCGATTGTCTTTGCCCGGAGCCGTCTGCGCGTGGAGATCCTGACCACCTATCTGAAAGAGGCGGTGCGCAGGATGGGCAAAGATGAGAACCTGGTTCGCGGGTACCGCGGCGGGTACCTGCCTAATGAACGACGGGAGATCGAACGAGGGTTGCGGGATGGCCAAGTTATGGCAGTGGTCAGCACCAACGCTCTGGAACTCGGTATCGATATCGGAAGTCTTGATGTCTGTATCATGGCCGGTTATTCGGGAAGCGTTGCTTCCACCTGGCAGCAGGCCGGCCGGGCCGGGCGGCGCAATAAAACCGCCCTGGTGGTACTGGTGGCTTCAAGCGCGCCTCTCGATCAGTACATTATCGAACACCCCGATTATTTTTTTGGCCAGAGTCCGGAGAGCGCGGTGGTGGATCCGAACAACCTGGTCATCTTAGCCAGTCATGTCAAGTGCGCGGCATTTGAATTGCCCTTCCGGGAGGGCGAAGCGTTTGGCCTGGATGCCGCGGGAACAGCGGAACTGCTGGATTTTCTGGCAGAGAACCGGATTCTGCGCAAGACGGGGGGAAAATGGCACTGGAGCGCGGAGGCCTATCCGGCATCTGAAATCAGTCTGCGCACGGCAGCCCCGGGGAATGTGGTCATTCTCGATGTCACCCGGGAAGGAACCGTGATCGGTGAGGTTGATTATTTTTCCGCGCCGGCCGAGGTATACCCCAATGCCATCTATCTGCATGAAAGCCGGCAGTACCAGGTGGAAACCTTGGACCTGGAGAATCGGAAAGCCTATGCCAGGCCTGTGGAAGTGGATTACTATACGGACGCGGAAATGAAAGTGGACCTTAGGGTGCTGGACCGCCTGCGTGAGGAACCGATGGGGAGAGCTGGCCGGGTCCTTGGCGAGCTCAGCGTCACCTGGCTTCCTACCGTTTACAAGAAAATTAAGTTTGGTACCCACGAAAATGTCGGCTGGGGACACATTCATCTGCCGGAGCAGACGATGCATACGGCGGCTTTCTGGATCGAGTTTCCCGAAAACCTGGATACCCTGTTGGAAACGGACCGGGAGGCGCTGTCGGGGGGGCTGCTTGGTCTTGCATCCGCACTGCGGCAGGTGGCCCCGGTACAGGTTCTTTGCGATCTGACCGATATCCGCGCTCACGCTGTGCTGCGGTCCCCTGAATCAGATTGTCCAGCCATTTTTCTCTACGAGAAATGGCCGGGTGGAGCCGGTTTCAGTGAAAAACTCTTTACGCACGCGCGATTTATCGTAGAAGCCGCCCGCGAACTGATCGAAAGTTGTCCATGCCGAAAAGGCTGTCCCAGTTGCGTGGGACCGATCCGGGAGGTCGGCGAAAAAGGCAAGACCATCGCGCTTCAACTGGCCCGGTATCTCCTTTGAATCGATCGGCCTCAGCAGAAAACACCTGGTATCACTTGACTTGCCGGAAAAAATGCGGGAAAAGGATAAAGAATCCTATTCCGGTATGATGAAGAGGGGGTAAGATTAAACATCATGGACGCCAGAAAGCTCGAACAACTCAAACGGGCGCTCAACCTCAAAACAGGGGCTGAGTTGACAGGACCGCCTGGCGGGGGAGAAGAAGAAACACGGCAACCCCGACAGAATTCTCCCCGCCCGGAGGAGGAACCTGTCTCCAGCGAAGAGCGGGAGCAGGAAGTCCGGCAGTTGCTTCGGAAAAGGCTGAGGACGGTACTGGGTACCGCCTCGGGTACTAGGATGGAAACGGCGTCGCGGTTCGCCAGCGGTGGCAGGGATACGCTTTCCGGGCGACTCGAAGAGGTTCTGGAAGGCTCCGTCATTTCTAACGCGTGCGGGTCATTTCTGCTGGTCCGTCGGGAGTACTCGGTGGAATGGCGGCATGGGGACCTTGAATTGGGGGCTATTCTGAAAGAACCGCCGGGAGCGGCCGCCTGGATCAGCGACGACATGACGCTCGCGGATATGGATTGGCGGGAGACCCTGTTTCTGGATACCGAAACAACCGGTCTTGCCGGCGGAGCGGGAACAGTCTGCTTTCTGATAGGGATCGGAAAATTCACTTCCCCTTCCGTTTTTCGGCTGGATCAGTGCTTCATGCGGGATTTTGACGATGAAGGCGCCATGCTGCAGTTTATCGATGAAGAATATCCCACGCCCTCTGCGCTGGTCAGTTATAACGGAAAAAGTTTCGATCTGCCCCTGCTGCGTAACCGGCATGTCCAGCACCGGGCAGCATTCCCATGGAAGCATACACCCCATTTTGATCTGGTTCACGCGGTTCGTCGGATCTGGAAACGCCGTCTTGGGGACTGCAGCCTGGCGCATGTGGAAACCCGGTTGCTGGGGGTGCGCCGCTCAGGGGATATTCCCGGGTCCATGATTCCCCGGATCTGGCTGGATTTCCTCAGTCAGGGGAATCCGTATCCGCTCCGTCCGGTTTTTTATCACCACCGTATGGATATTCTGTCACTGGTGACACTGGCCGGATATCTTGCCTGGAGTCTCCGTGAGACGGACGGCAGCGGTTTTTTGGAATCGGAGGATCGCCTGTCGCTGCTGAAACAGTGCATCAGAAAGCGGGACTATGAACGGGCGGTTCAGGTGGCGGATACCATACTGGAATGCGAAACGCTGCCGCCGGTTCAGCGTGAAGCGCATGAACTGCGGTGCGTGGCCCTGAAACGTTTGGGGCGCGCGGCCGAGTATGTGGATGGATTGTGGGCGTGGCACCACGCCTTTCCCGAGGATCTGCAAGCGGCTTATATGCTGGCCGGTGTGATGACAAACATGCGCAACCTGTTGGTGGCCCGGCTGATTTGTGAGGAGACCTTGGACAAAGTGCAGTCCGCAGGTTCATTCTACCGGGATATGGCGGAGCAGCCGGAACGTCTGCGTCTTGAAGAACGGTTGAGGCGTATCCGTGGCCGGCTCCAGGCGGCAGAGGAACCGGGTGAGGATGGCCTGGATCTGGACGGTGGATGAAGAGGGCGCCATTACTGGGGCGTGTTCCCGCAATGGTCCATGAGTTCCTGGGCCCTCGGAAATCCTGGTGATAGGGTCAGCATTTTTTGGCAATTTTCCCGGACCTCATCGCATTTTCCCGCAAGGGCTGCTGCCTCGGCCAGGACCATGATCATGGCGGGATCGTCCGGGGCGGCATGGAAAACTTCCCGGGCGATTTCCAGTGCTTCTTCTGTTTTGCTGTTGCTCATCAGCACCCACACCAGATGGTATTTGACCCGATAGTGATCGGTGTCCTGGGCCAGTTTGCGCCAGATGTCCTCAACGTGTTGCCCGTCAAAGGCTTCTTTTTCCAGTACCTTTCGCAGCGCGTCACACAGGACATAATTTGCCGCGTCAATCCGGATCAGGGGAGTGAGCAGGTTTACGGCACGATCCGGGTGTTCCAAAGAAACCAGCCAGCGGGTGATGCGCCTGGATGTCTCGATCCTTTCTGCTTCCGGCAGGTCAGTCCATAGCGTCCGGATCTCGGAAACATCCGGATGATCCGCTTTCAGCAGGGCACATAACCGGGCTGTTGAAGGGCCAGTATTGTCAAACCATTCAGGATTCAGTGCCGCCGCCCGCTCGAACTGGATGGAGGCATGCTCCAGATCTCCGGTTTCCAGTAGGGCCAAACCTAGGCGCCAGGCGGCTTCACCACTGGCGGGGTAACGGTTTCGGATTGTTTTCCAAAGAGTGAGACGCTTTTTCGCGGCATTTTCAGGGAATCGCGTCTCCAACAGATCATCCACCACCTGATTGGCTTCCTGGTTCCGGGGATCAAGGTTAACCGCCCTTTCAAAACATGCGAGCGCCCGGTCTGTCTGCCGATACTGTTGGGCGGTCTGGGCAAACTGCAGCCAGAAGGAAGCATAATTACTTGCCTTGTCCGTCAGCGCGATAAGTTCCTTCTCCGCGGATGGATAATCTCCGAAAGCGGCATAGAGGCGGGCCCTGAGTGATGTCGCGGTGAATTCGTTCACGCCGCGCCATGATACCGCCTGATTCAGCCAGCGCTCGGCCTGTTCTTTGTCGCTCTGCAGTAAACTGATCTCGTATCCGAGCAAACAGGTCTGTGTCAGATAGGGGTATCGCAGCCAAAATGGTTTAAAAGCAGCTGCAGCCTGCTCGGTGCTACCGTTTTGGATATGGTTTTCCACTTGCCGGGCCTCAAGGTATCGGTCAGGAACTGTCCGTCTGTCCGCCGCGCGCTCATTTTCACGGTGTGTGGCATGTTGAGACCACTCACGCCACTGTCTGAATTTTTGCACCAGTGCTGTCCGGTTGCGGCCGTAACCGGGAGGAACGTACCGGGTGAACGCCATGTGAAATGGTGGAAGATTGCGCAGCAGATTTTTCAGGTGTTCTTCTGCTTCCGCAGGGGTCAGGCCAAGTCTCAATGCCTGTTCCTCCAGTTTCTGAGGAGAATCAGGAACTTCCGTGTTGTCCTGAAACAATACGTTTTTTAACTGATATGCCAGCCTCACATGTCCTGCCAGGGAAAGATGTACCCCGTCATAAAAGGCTGTTGAATCGGCGATATTATGGGGGCACATTTCATTAAGCGTTCTCTCCGCGTCTACAAGGATTACGCCTTTTTCCCTGTAACGGGCCGCGGTGTCCCGGATGATACGGTTGATCGTGCTGTTGGCACCGGAAGGCAGCCAGTCCAGATCACGGGCTTTCTGATAGGCCACGCGGGCCAGATCATAAGCGCCCGTCTCATACAGCGCGTCTCCGAGTTGGAACCAGACGTTGGGATCCTGCTGATGCTGATTCAGAAATGACTCAAACCGGTGGCGCGGGTCTGAGTCCTGAGTCGCATCATGATCAGTCAGAGTCTGACCTGATAATTCCTTTTGCTTGGTGGGCAGAAGATCTTTTTCAGAAGCATAGGGTCCCCAGTCTCTGAGATTAACCCCAACCGTGCACAGGGCTGCGCGGACACCATGCTGTTCTGCCGTGTCGCATATGGCTTTCAGGTTTCGCCGAAACCGTTCAACCGTTGCCATCCATGCCTGATCTTCCGGTTTGACAAGCCGATATAAACGATATAAATCGTCTGGACATCTG
>Ga0308390_1000616_pt1 | contig 24982 bp, 25 predicted proteins | sample Hotspr2Sample149_FD_202358 | JGI IMG/M metagenome (GOLD analysis project Ga0308390, IMG submission 202358) | Hot spring phototrophic mat microbial communities from Mushroom Spring, Yellowstone National Park, Wyoming, United States - 20040719_149 ...
AAGTTAACAGAATATTAAGATATGATAATTTAGAGACTGATTTACCAGGTAGATACATTTTCATTAAATTAAATGATGAAATTTGGTCAGCGAATTGGCAGCCTTTTAAAGTTCCATTAGACAAATGGCTAACAATTTTCGGTCCTGGTTATGCCATTATAAAATCTGAAAAGCATAATATAAATTCTGAAATAACTTATTTTGTTCCAATTGATGATACAATTGAAATATGGAATATAAAGTTAACAAATAAATCAAATTCAACAAAGAAATTTTATATTTATCCTTTTATTGAATTAGTTGCAGGAGATATTGATTATGAAGTTCGTTATAGAAACATAATGAAGCTTTATAACAGGGCAGAATACTACAAAAAGAGAAAATGTTTAATATTCAAGAAAATGCCACATCCTGCAAGGGAATTAGATAATTTTGTATTTTTTATGACGAATGAAAATTTTGAAAGTTTTGAAACTAACAAATTAAATTTTTATGGAGTTTTCAGAACAATTGAAACTTGTGAAGGATTAAAGAAGAAGAGGCTTAGTAATTCACTTGCTTATGGTGAAGATATGGTTGGTTGTTTTCAAATTCCAATTAAATTAAAAGCTGGGGAGAGTAAAGAAGTAGAAATTATTTTAGGATTTGGTGAGAAGAGGGAGGAGATAGAAAAGATAGCGGAGAAATATTTTAACAAAGTGTCAGAAAATTTTTTAAAGGTAAAAGAGTATTGGAGGAATGAGCTTAGGAAATTATGGATTGAGACAGGGGAGGAAGAAATTGACAGGATGATAAATATATGGGGTAAATATCAATTATTAGGGATTACGCGTTGGCGTGGGACTTCTGCTTATCATGGGAGTGAAGGAGGGCTTGGATTTAGGGATTTAGCTCAGGATGTTGAAGGGATATCAAACTTACAGCCTGAGCTTGCTAAAGAAAAATTGTATCAGCTTTTAAAATTTCAATATAGTAGTGGGCACGCTGTCTCGGGTTTTTCTGTTATTGAAGGAGCTTGGGACAAAAATTCCGAAGCTAAACTTTTAAGTGGTAAATCTGATGTTGCTGTCTGGCTACCAAACGCAGTTGTAAAATATGTTAAAGAAACAGGTGACTTCAACTTCTTAAACGAAAAAGTTCCATATCTTGATGCAGGAGAAGACACAGTTTACAATCATATAATAAAAGCTGTTGAGTATCTTTCAAAAGAAGTTGGTGAACATAATTTGCCATTAATAAAAATAGCGGATTGGAATGATGCATTTGACAGAGTAGGAATTAAAGGTAAAGGAGAATCAATTTGGCTTGCTGAAGCAGTCTGTTGGGCTTGCTTAATTGTTAAAGAACTTGCAAAATTTTTAAATGATAACGAAACTGTCTATAAAATGGAAAATATTTTTAATAATATGAAAGAAAATATTAACAAATATGGTTGGGCCGGCACTCATTATATCGCTGCTTTCAATGATTACGGTGAAAAAATTGGTGAAAAAGAAATTTTTCTAAATTCACAGACTTGGGCTATAATTGGAAGAGTTTATGATGAAAATAATTTAAAAAAAATATTAAAATCAATTGATTCACTTGATACACCTTATGGAAATCTTTTATTTAAACCTGCTTATAATAAATACAATAAAAGGATAGGTAGGGTGACCGCCTTTGCTATAGGAACAAAAGAAAATGCTGCTGTCTTCTCGCATGCTGTTGCTTTTAAAATAGTTGCAGATTGTATAGTTAATAGAAGTGACAAAGCTTACCAATCTATTAAAAAACTTCTACCATACTCAAAAGCGAAATCAAATTTAGATAATTATAAAGTTGAACCTTATGTTTGGGCTGAATATGTAATTGGAAAAGGAAATAAAAATTATGGTCAAGGAGCATTCACTTGGAATACAGGAACAAGCGTCTGGACTTATATTGGATTAACTGAACACATTATTGGGCTTAAGCCTGATTTTGATGGTCTTATAATTGAACCAAAATTGCCAAAAAAAATTAAAACTGTTAAAATAAAAAGATTTTTTAGAGGAAGTTTCTATGAAATTGAAATTATAAGAAGCAAAAAAGAGAAAAAATTAATTATTGATGGAAAGGAATTTGAAGGGAATAAAATTCCTGTTTTCAAAGATAACGGCACTCACATAGTTAAATATTATTTTTAGTCTGGCACATAATAATTTTATTTTTTAAACCGAATTTTTCACGAACTTCCATAAGTTTTTTTACCTGCTCATCATTCAAAAAATTTATATTACCAAGTTGCATAGCTAAAAAAGTTATTTTAGCGGTATGTTCTAAAGTTTCAAGTTTAAAATATGCCTCAATCAAATTTTGACCGCAAGTTACTACTCCGTGATTGGCAAGCATTATTACATCTGTGTTCTTTATATAAGGCAAAATAGATTCAGGAACTTCATCAGTAGATGGTGTTGCATACGGAGCAATCGGAACAGCTCCTAAAAGAATAGCTGATTCAGGCAATATACATTTATTTAATTCAATCCCAGCAATAGAAAAAGCAGTTGAATAAATAGGATGCGAATGTATTACACTTTTTATATCAGGTCTTTCTTTATAAATTAAAAGATGCATTTTTATCTCACTTGAAATTTTATAATCTTTATTAAACGAAACGATATTGCAATCTTTATCAATTTTTAAAATCATTTCAGGCTTCATAAATCCTTTACTAACTCCGGAAGGTGTAACTAAAAAATATTTTTCATCCAATCTAACAGATATATTACCATCATTTGCAGAAACATATTCTCTTTGCCACATTCTTTTGCCAATATCAATTATCAAATTTTTCAATTCAAATTCATTCATCTTACATCCAATATTTTATGAAATTGAAATCCTAATCTCAAAAAATTTTTATAATTACTTTTTGCGATATACTTTAAAATCATTTTTGCAATTTTAATATTATTATCAACGGGTTGCAAAATTACATTTTCAAATGGCAAAAATTTTTCTACAAGTTTAAAACTACTTTTATTTAAAATAACAAATTTAAGTTCATTGGCAATCTTTAATACTCGTTTATCAATATTTTCACTTTTAGGTGAAACAGTTATAAAATCAACATTTTTAAGCCAATCTTGAAAGATTGTTCCGTTAGTTTCAACTGCTATGTAATAATTAAATTTTTTTGCTGAATTAATTATATTTTTCAAATTATGTAATGTTGGTTCGCCACCTGTTATTACAAGAGAAGAGACTTTTTTACTATATTTTTTTAAAATATTTTTAATTTTATTTTCTGAAATAAATTTATAATTATTCCAAGAGTATTTTGTATCACAGAATTTGCATTTAATATTACATATTCCAAATCTTAAAAAGAGAGCGAATTTTCCGTAATTTGTTCCTTCGCCTTGAATTGATAAAAAATATTCTGAGACAGGCAGGTAATTTTCATTTTTTTTCATTTATAGATTATGAACAATTTTAGCTATTTTTTGCAACATAATTTTAGGGTCATCGTGCTGGAAGACATTTCTCCCAATAGAGACACCTGCTGCTCCTGCTTTTATAGCGCCTTCTACCATTTCAAGAACCTGTTCATCTGTTTCCATTTTTTCACCGCCTGCAATTATAACAGGGACTGGGCATCCTTCAACAACTTCTCTAAAAGTTTCAGGTGAACCTGTATAATTTACTTTAACTAAATCAGCACCTAATTCAGCACCTACGCGAGCTGCGTGCTTTACTACCTGAACATCATATTCACTCTTTATTTTCTTTCCCCTTGTATACATCATTGCAATAAGTGGCATTCCCCATTTTAAACATTCTTTTGATACTCTACCAAAATGTTTTAACATCTCGCCTTCAGTGTCTGCACCAAGATTGATATGTATTGAAACAGCATCTGCTCCTAACTGAATTGCCTCTTCTACACTACATACCTCTACTTTAGCATTAGGGTCAATTCCTATTGAAGTGCTTGCTGAAAGATGTATTATCAATCCTATATCTTTTCCCTTACCCCTATGGCCACTTTTCACCATACCTTTATGCAATATTATAGCATTTGCTCCACCTTCTACTATTGAATTAACTGTTTTTTTCATATCTATTAAACCTTTTATAGGTCCTAATGTTACACCATGGTCCATTGGCACTATTATAGTTTTGCCTGTATCTCGATTCATTATTCTTTCCAATCTAATCTCCTTTCCTATCATACAATTACCTCCTAAATTCAAATTATAGAATAAAACTTAAATTTCTATTATTTTTGCAGTGCACCCTTAAGGGTGAGCTACTTTTTTTCAATTAACTTCAAATTTTCTTTAATAATATCATTTTTTGAAATCTTTGTCAAAATTTTTTTTGCCTCTTTTCTCCTGCCAGCCAAATATAATGCAACCCCTAAATTGTTACCTACCCTATCATCTTTCTCTAATTTGTATGCTCTTTCAAAATAATTAACAGCAGAATTATAATAACCTTTCATTATACTCAAAATTCCTGCTAAATTCAAAATTTCATAATTATCTGAAAAATTATTTAAACACCAATTCAAAACTTCAGAAGCATTATTCAAGTCATTTAATTTAATATAAGAGTTCATTAAATTTATATAACTATCTATTCTATTTGATGATATTTCTATAGCGGTTTTAAAATTTTTAATAGCATTATTATAATCGCCCCTATTGTAATACCACAAACCTAAATTATTAAAACCCTCGTAGTAATTATTGTTAAGATAAATTGAAATTAAAAAATATTTTTTTGCTTCTTCAAAATTTCCAAGATTTTCATATAGGACACCAATTTTATTACACAATTCAAAATCACCTGGATTTTGTTCGTATAACTTTATGTAATTGCTTAATTGAGTTTCAGAATAATCCTGCGAAAATAGAAATGAAGTAAAGAAATATAGAATAAAAATTAAAAACATAGTTATAAAATAACATAAAATTTTTATTTGTCAATATTTAAAATACTCGCTTGGTTTTTAGGAGTATAGGGAAGGTGAAGAGGTTATCCCTTTTTAGGCAGGTCAAAAGCTGAGATTGAAAGAAAGAGTGAGGTAGAAGTACCGGGGTCACAATCCCTTTTTAGGCAGGTCAAAAACTGTTTATGATGTATTGAAATTTTTAGATGTTAATAAGTCACAATCCCTTTTTAGGCAGGTCAAAAACAAAATGATATAACTACTAAATATTGGTTAAATCAAGGTCACAATCCCTTTTTAGGCAGGTCAAAAACTATACAACAATTTATTACAGCATTCAAAAATAAAAAAGTCACAATCCCTTTTTAGGCAGGTCAAAAACTGGTATTCAGTTACCAATAGTGTTTACTCCAGAACAGTCACAATCCCTTTTTAGGCAGGTCAAAAACTGTTAATTTCTTGTTCAGGATTATCCTTTTTTAAAATCACAATCCCTTTTTAGGCAGGTCAAAAACTGTTTTCTGATAGAATACTTTTCAAAATATTTCCTTATCACAATCCCTTTTTAGGCAGGTCAAAAACGCCATCGGTAGCAATGAGATAATAGAGATTAAAAAAATCACAATCCCTTTTTAGGCAGGTCAAAAACCCGTAAAATTGGGTAGTTTTTAGCCAAATTCTTTATATAAAAATTTTGACCTGTTACCAAATTTTACAATTTGTCAAAGAACAAAACAAATTTTTTTATACAAATTATCAAATTTTCCTGTCGGTGCCCAGCATTTTTTATGCTATCTCAGATAGACGAAAAATCCTTCAAAAGTTATTCTTTAATTTAATAAATCTTATTTGCTTTTTCAAATTCATAACTTCAGGCTTCCATTCTTTTATAATTTTTTCAACTATTTTTTTAAATTTTTCATAATTCTTATTATTCATTGGCTGAAAACCATGAGCAAGTATTGAATTATTTCTAAAACTCAACAATTTTGTTAATTCATCTTCGTATTTCTTATATATTTTTCCTAAATTATTATTTAAATCGCAAAGCAACTCATAATCTGCTTTAAGTGCAAGTTTAATTGAACCTTCTTTTTCATATTTTGAATATTTATTTTTCAATTCATCAGGTAATTTCATTTTATCTATGTCTGATGTATTATCATTTTTATAAAGACCTTTTTTAGAAATTTCAATTTGTGCGATATATTCAATTAATCTATACAATCTTGCGGTTGCGTCATCAAATTTTTTTTCTTCTGCTCTTCTTTCAGCATTCAACAATAAATCAGCAACCCTTTCAATGCAAAATCTATTTTCTATTTCTTTTTTTAATATTAATTTTTGAATTGGGATATTTTCATTTAATTTATCTGGAACTTTTTTAAATACTTCAAAAGCATTTTTCAAATCAAATTTATCCCAGTATGAATAAACTTTGCATAAATTTTGGACTATTTCAACTTTTATTTTAAATTCATCAACTTGATACAAATTTTTTTACTCTTCTAAAATTTCAAAAGAATTTTCATATTGATATTTATTAAACAATTCTAAGGCTTTTAAGAACAAGCTTTCAGCATAAGTTTTATTAGGAGTAATAATTACAGGTTTTTCAGTTGTTGAGATTACTCTACCTGTTTTTTCTTCTCTTTTTCTACCTGAGATATAAATAAGTTGGTCAATTTTTTTATTAATTCCTGCGAGCACGACACCTGCTGACATTGCTTTTGTTCCTGAAGTATAATCTATAACAATTTCTTTATAACCTTTTCTTCGTAATTTTTCTATTATACTTTCACAAGTATGCGAAATTTCTTCAAAATCCTCAGGCTCTTTTAAAATAGATTTTTCATATTTTTTGCTTTTAATAAAATCTTTTTCTAATATTATTGGTAATTTTTTATTTTTACTCTCCTTTGTTAATAGAAAAACGATATAATCTGGATTAGCAAGTTTTATAGAGTAAAAAATTGAGTTTTCAATGCCTTCGCCTGTTCCAACAGTAACAATCATAGCTTTATATTTATTCATAAATCACCCCCCATCCTAAAGGTATTTTTTCTGAAATTAATTTTCTTGTTAAAGGCTCTCTAAGATGATATTTTAAGTTCTTCAGCAAGTAGCAGGTAAGAGGTGCTAAACAAAGTTACGCCCTGTCCAATTCTTATAAGAAATCCTTTATCTGGAATAGAAGGTAAATCCTCTTTTATTTTATATTTTTTCTCTTTTTCATAGACCTTTTTATAAAATTCGTCAACTATTTTTAAAATCTCATTTTCTGTTAATTTTCCAAACTTGTAAAAATTATCAATTGAAGTTTTTAATTCAAACTCAAATTCAATTCCTGGTTTTAAAGTTTCATATAAAATTGAAATTCTTCTTGATTTTGAGCCTTCAACTTTTACTAAAGATAAATTTAGAGCATCTTCAGGGGTTTTCATATTTGTATCAGAGACATCAAGCCATCTTGAAAATTTTCCAGTTTTATATTCAGAAATTTCGTTCAATACATCTTCAAAAAGATATTTAAGTTTGTAATTATCTAATTTTTTATTTTTTCCAAAGTGATAAAGGATGCCGGAGAGTATACTACCTTTTATTGAACTTCCTGGGATATAAACTCTTCCTGCTGATTTTATAAATTCATTTACTTGTTTCTGCTCAAACTTTTCATAAATTTTAATTTCAATTGAATATAATTTATTTTGGAGAAGCAGATTTTTATTTGGCAAAATTTGGTTTATTGGTTTTTGATTTTTTGCTTGTTCAATAAAATTTACTTGATATTTTTTAAACTCTGGATTTTTAATTAAACTTTCAATATTTATTCTTATAAATTTATTTCCCTCAATAAAATATTCAGTAGGTGAAATTTTTAAGTTACAGCCTATATGCACAGGTGTTAATATTTTTAATTTAACTTTCATATAACACAAGGAACATTAAAAGATAGACCATAGCGATAAACTTTATGTAAACTAAAATTTTCAGGTGTTAAATCAAGCAATTTACCAATTTTAGGTGATGGGAAGACAGAGCCTTCAGAGAGCATTACAACATTTTTTCGTCTTAAACTTTTATTATAAGGTGAAAGGACATATCCTTGTCTTATTAAAATTTGGTAATAAGAATTTTTCAAATCATTCAATTCAGTTTCAAGTGGTGAGTACAGGGACAAAGTTAGAGTAGATTTTGAAGATGGCAATTGGATTTCAATTTCATCAAATTGAGGTTGATAGAAGCAACCTTTTCCGACAGTTCTATCGCCGCCAATTCCCTCATCAGCAAGAAGTCTTAAAGTTGCAAAGAAATTTTTTTCAATATTTTTATTTTTTAATTCAAAAATAAAGAACAATCCACTATTATTTTTATAAAAGACTTCACTGAAATGAAAATAATTTTCGCCTGGATGGTTTGTAATTCTATTAAGTGCAATTCTTGGAGAATTTATTATAGATATTATTTCATTTTCTGGGAAGAATTCAGATTCATTGATATTATCAATTTTTGAGCCTGAAATTAATTTTTCAAATCCGTTTTTTTCAATAAATTTTTTTTGTTTTAATTTTTTTTCTTTTGGAATTTGATTTTCAGGTAAAGGGAAATAGAATTTATTATTATAGTAAGGGAAAGCAGAGGATATAAGAAAAGGCGGTTGATTATTGAGAAATTGGTTTAATAAATCTTCAAGTTTATTTTTGCCATATAAAAGAAGATAGGAATTACAGAAAGCGGAAAATAGAGTATCTGAATGGATAAATATTTCAGAACCTTCTCTAAAAGATTCACGCTCACCAAGATGTAATGAAGATTTTGGTTTTAATTTGCAAATTGAATATTTCATAGATTTTGTTTTATATTATCAAACTCTTTTACAATTTTTGCAACAAGACTTACATCATTTTTTAATTCTTCTTCTGTTAACTTCGCCTCATAAATTGGTTTGTCGTTTAAATTTCCATTTTCATAATTTTCTTTTTTATTGCAGAAAATTTTAATATCATCAAATTTAATTTTGCCATAACCTCTTGAACCCATGCCGCCTAAATAATCGTGCTCTAAAAGTTCCATAGATTCAAATAATTTAATCAAAATTTCTTTATCTTTCTCATCATAAACATTATATATTAATTCCATATCAAACATTGCACCTGCGGGAATGCGGTTAAATGTTCTTAATCCAAAAGCTTTACCTGATACTCTATCAATTGCGGTTTCCATTTTTACTTCTGTCCATTCAAGTTCAAGGTTTTTACGCATTTCTTCTGTTATACTTTCTTTAATGAGATAACTATCTCTGACTATAAGTCTTGTTAAAGTTTGTAAATTTTTTATATTATCGCTTGCAAGCACTCCCCATATTTTGCAAATTGCGCAATTTTGATAGTCATTATCTGTTTTACATTGATGAAAGCCATTTTCAATTAATACTTTTTCTTTTTTTTCAATTAAAGAGCGCAATTTACCTTTTAAAGAAGAGCCTGGGATATAAGGTTTTCCTTCAGGGTCGGTCACAACAGGATTGTCAATACCGCCGATTTTAAGTCCCGATTCAGGACCTCCAATTCTAAGTCCTGTCTTTACACAGATTTTACCTTTAATAATTATTTTTTCAATTAATTCTATTTCCATAATTTTTTACCTCCTGTTTTTTTCTTTTTCTTTCTTTTCGGAATGCATATAACTATAGGCATAAATTGCCTCAACAAATTTTTTAAAGTTTTCAAAATGCTTATCATTTTCAATTTTTTTAATTGCAATTTCAAGTTTTGGATATAAAAAATGTTTAAATTCAGAATTTTTACCTGCCAGGTAAGCAAATTTAGGTAAAAGGAGTTGAATTTCGTTTTTATCATACTTATGAATTTTTTGAACAGAATCAAGGATATTTCTTAATTGGGAAGTAGAAATTTTTGGTGAAATCTCTTTTCCAAGATTATTACAGAACTCATTCATTTTTGAAAAATTTCCATTTTTAATAATTTCAGAAATATCATTTTCATAATTATTCATTTTTTAAAACCTCCTTTCTTGTTAATAAATCAGCCCATTTAACAGCAACATTTAATTTATCTTTTAATTCATTTTTAGTAATAAAAATATCACGCAGATTATTAATTAAATTTTGTTGAATTTCATTTTTTGCGTTATTTTTTATAAATTTTGTTATTTTATATAAAAATATCCACATTTTATCAATTTGGTTATGATATGAATAAAGTATATTAAGTAGAGAGCGAGGCATATTTTGTTTAGAAATTAGGTAATAGATTTTATTTTTTACTTTTTTTAATTCTTCAAATTCTTCATTCCAATTGAGTGAGGTATCAAGGAAAGTTAATCTATTTTTATCTTTAAAATTTTTTGCTTTTAATTCTGCTGTTCCTGATTCTTTAGCAGCCTCATAGACAGGGAATTTAGGAGAAGGTGCAATGGAGATTCCGCCTGAGAGAGTAATTTTAGGGTGATAGCAAGTAAATTTTCTAAAATCGTGATAAATTTTTGAAGCAATAGCAGGCAAAATTTCCCAACTGCCAATAATAAACAAATCATCACCGCCTGAATAAATTATAAGTGCTTTATCTTTAAATCTTTGGAGAACATTTTTAGGATGGATAGAGAAAAAGAGAGATATAAGATGAGACAGCATACTAATTCTTGAAATTGTTTTATATTTAAGACCGTTTTTAATAATTTCACCGAGATTATCAATATCCATTCTTAAGGCAGCCCATTTTTTAAAACCTGAAAATGAACTTTCTGCAATCTCTTCAAGAGTCTTTTCAGGCGAATAAAAAGATTCAAATATATATCCTGCAAAATTTTCGTTTATAAAATCAGTATCATTAATTTTGTAAGTAAGTTTTCCTTTTTTATCAAAAAAATATTTATAACCCAAATTCTCTAATACTCCTTCGTAAGTATTTATATTTTTATTTTTAGATGAAACTTTTTCAACTGTGATAAATTTGGCATTTCTAATTTTATTGGATAAAATTTCAAAACTATGGCAGAAGGGACAAATTTCAGAATTAGTCTCTTTAATTTCACTGCCACAAATTTTGCAGGCTTTCTTTTCACCTCCATAAGGTTGAAAAATTTTTTCTATAATATTATTAAACTTCCTTTTCTTTTCAATGGTCAAATATTCTCCAATCTTTTCAAGGGATTTTCCAAAAGAATCTTTTTCAAAATCTTTGTATGAAATTGGCAAAACAGAAATAACAAGACCCAATTTACCTTTATGAACAGAAAAAAGGAGTTCATTAATTTGTTTATATAAATAATTTATTTTTTCTAATGCATCAGGGATATTTGGTAACAGAATTAAAAAATTTCCAGCAGCAGAAAATATTAAATTTATTTGATATAAATTAAATTTATCTAAAATAGATTTTGCAATTGTATCGCTTAAAAGTTGTAAATAAAAAGACCTCCCTCTCAAACCTTTTAAAGCATTTTCAGTTGTCACAGAATAAATAAAATACTGAATACCGGTTAAATCTCCTGCCAGTAATAAAAAATGATTTTTAGAAAGAATATTTTCGTCGTTATATTCAATTATTTTATCAATCTCATTTTCAGTGAGTTTTAATTGGCAAAGGCAGGATGCGATTGCAGAAGTAGACTTTAAATGGTGATAAAGTGAAATTTCAGGCTCATCTTTGTAAACAGAGGAAGGAACAAATAAAGTATATTTCTCTAACAAAAATATTAGTTTTGAAAGAACTATTTCAAAATCTGAGAATGGGTTTTCTTTAATGGATTTGCATTCTTCATAAAATCTATTCCACTGAAATTTAAAAGAATTTTCTTTATTAGGGTCTGAGTGTAAAGCATCAGATTTATTATTTTTAGGGAAAAATTCAATTAGACTATTTTTTAAAGATAGAAGAGGCGAAAAATGTTTTTCTATTTTTTGATTTTCAATTTCAATTTGTGAGAATATAGATATCAAAGGTTCTTTTTTGAATTCCAAACCTTCTGATACAATTTTATTTCTTCTTTCACCTGAAGATAGCCAATCTGCAAGTTGAATAATTTTATCATAATATGTTGATGGTTGATGATGTCTTAGCACAATATTTTCAATTTCACCTTCACCTAAAATTTCCTTAACGAATTTACTGCTATAGACAATATGCTGATGAGTTGGGAATCCATTTTTATTTTTAGGACAAAAAAGTTCAATATCATTTTTATCTTTTTCATTCAGTTCCCATTCTGCGCGCTGTGCAAATTTTCCTATATCGTGCAATAAAGCAGAAAGAATTATAGTTTTGTAATCTTTCTCATTCATAAATTATAGCCTAAAATTTATAAAAAAAATTGAGTTTTTATTCATAAATTAATTCTACCTCATACTTACCCAAACCGAAAGTAGAGTTTTTACCTATATGGATTTCTGAGCCAAGTAAAAGATAATCAATAAATTGTTCAAGTGGTCCTTCATACCAAGCCTCACCAATAAAGCCACCGAAATGCATTTTAGATTTTTGTCTTGTTGAATACCTACTCCAATCATACCATTTTATATTGCTTGAAATTAATTTTATATTTTTGCTGTTCTCTATAATATTTTTATAATCAACATCAAAATATTTATCACAATGGAAATATGATAAAGCAGAAATTCTTCTTAAAAGATTTCGTATTATAATATGAAATTCAATATTTGAAGTAATTTTATTATTATATTTTAACCTTGTTGGTGTGATGAATTTTAATTTTATTTTTGATATATTTTTGTAATTTAGAGTTTTGAATTTAAAATCAGATGCATTAATATTTTTAAGTTTTTTTTCTTTGTTATTGTAAATTTCAATTTCGTTTCCATTATTTAAAAAAGTAACTTTGATTAATTCATATTTTGCTTTTTCTTTCCCAATTCCTTTTTCTACAAGTTTATAATAAGATAGGACAAGATAAGGTAGATATTCTGCTGCTTTTCCTATTAGTAAAATATTAAAATTTAAAATTTCAATTTTTTTATAATTTGTTTTTAAATCAAAATCAGGTTCAATAACAAACGGGTGGGGCGCTTCTTTATATTTTTTCATCATTTTAGAATTATTTTGAATAGGTGTTAAAAATAAGTAAGAATATGGGCATTGTTTTTTTATTAGGCACTCATCGCATTGATTATATTTTAAAGTGCATACAATCTCTTTTAATATATAACCCAATCCCCCTCTTAATGTTGAACCTTTATATTCTGGCAAATTTACTTCTTCAATAAATTTTATATAAAATTTATATTTTGTGAAATAGAAAAAATCTAACATTATTTAAAAATTTAACAAAAAAATCATTTATGTCGATATCTTTTTAAAACTAATTAAGTTTTATGAATTAAATTGACATTTGTAAATTAAAATAGTATTATAAATTTATAAAAAGCAGAGAAGGAGAAAATTTTAATGAAGAAAGTAAAAGTTGGAATAATTGGTGTTGGAAGAATGGGACAATATCATCTTAATATATTTTCAGGTTTATCAGAATGTGAAGTTGTTGGAATATGCGATGTAGATGAAAATAAGTTGATAAATCTAAGTGATAGGTATAATGTTCCTGCTTATGATGATTATAAAAAATTGGTGAAGAAATCTGATGCTTTATGTATAGCAACCCCTACAAGCACTCACTATGAGATAGCAAAGTTTGTTTTAGAATCAGGTAAACATCTTTTACTTGAGAAGCCTATGACAAATAATTATGAACAAGCAGAAGAGTTAGTTGAAATTTCCAAGAAAAAAAATTTAGTATTTCAGATAGGACATATTGAAAGATTTAATGGTGCTGTTCAGCAATTAAAAAATATTATATTCCATCCATATTATATTGAATGTAGAAGGTTATCACCTTACGACCCGAGAATTTCTGATGTCGGTGTTGTTTTAGATTTAATGATTCACGATATTGATATTATCCTGAATTTAATAGAAGATGAAATTTCAGAAATTAATTCATTAGGAAATTTCATTCTTTCAAAATTTGAAGATGTAGCAACAACTCAGATTCTTTTTAAGAACGGTTGTATAGCTCATTTAATTGCAAGCAGAATTTCTCAGAAAAAAGAAAGAACATTAATTATTATGCAGAAAGATTCTTATGTTTTTTTAGATTATAACACTCAGGACATAGAAATTCATAGAAGAGCAACTTCAGCATATCTTTTAACACCAGAAGAAATTAGATATTCTCAAGAAGCTTTTGTTGAGCATTTATCAATCCAAAAAGATAATCCATTAAAATTGGAAGATTTACATTTTTTAAATTGTATAACTAAAAAAGAAAAACCAATTGTAGAGAATGAACAAAATTTATATACTTTAAAAATAAGTTTACAAATTATAGAACAGATAAATAAATTTCGCAAAAATGAATGAATTTAGTTTAATAAAAAATATAACTTCTATTTTAAAAATTAAATCCAGAGATATAATAAAATCAATTGGAGATGATGCAGCTGTTTTAAAGTATAACGAAAAAAAATCTATTTTAATTACTATTGATTCACTTATAGAAGGAACTCATTTTAATTTAGACTGGAAAATTTCTTTTAATGATTTATTAAAATCAATAGGATTCAAAGCTATTGCTGTAAATGTTAGTGACATATTTGCTATGGGCGGAAAACCAAAATTTTTTTTAGTATCAATTTCTGCTCCCTCTTATTTTGAAAGTAAATTTAAAAAAATCTATGAAGGAATTAAATTAGCATCTGATTATTATAATTTAACAATTATTGGTGGTAACATTTCATCAAATAAAAAATTGTTAATGTTAGATATTGTAATGATTGGTGAAGTTGAAAATGAGAATTTACTTTACAGAGAGGAGGCGAAAGTAGGGGATTATATTTATTTAAATGGTGAAATTGGGAACGCCTCTGCGGGACTTTTCTTTTTAAAAAAAAATAAATTTGATAAAAAAAAATTTATAAATAATTTTTTAATGCCAAAACCTGAAATTAATTGGAAAAAAATTTTTAAGTATGCTAAAGTCCATTCTGCAATTGATATTAGTGACGGCTTTATTGGCGATTTAATGCATATACTTGAAGAAAGTCAAAAAGGAGCTGAAATTTATATTGATAAAATTCCTGTTAATCCTTTTTTAAAAAAATATTTCAAAAATAATTATTTAAAATTTGCATTATATGGTGGAGAAGATTACAAAATTATATTCACTTCTCCTGATGAAATTAAATTAAAAAATATTTATAAAGTTGGAAGAATTATAAATGAGCCTTTAAAAATTTATTTAGTAAAAGATTCTAAAAGAGAAATTTTAAAAAAGAGAGAGGGATATTTACATTTTAAATGAAAGTTTACATTTCAAAGAGTGAAGATAATACTTTTAAAATTGCGTCCAATTTTGCCCAAAAACTTAAGAAAGGAGACATTATTGGACTAATTGGAGATTTGGGAGCAGGAAAAACAATTTTTGTTAAAGGAGTTGCAAAATATTTTGAAATAAATCCAGATGAAGTAGTGAGTCCAACATTTACTATAATAAATGAATATGAGGGAAAAGATTTTTTTATTTATCATTTTGATCTTTATAGAATAGATACAAAGGCAGATTTAGAAAATCTTGGTTATGAGGAATATTTTACTAACAAAGGTATAGTTTTAATTGAATGGCCTGAAAAATTTGAAGAGATTTTGAATTCCACAAATTATATTGTTAAAATTGAATACTTAAACGAAAATTTAAGAAAGGTTATAATAAAATGAAAATATTATTGATTGATACAGTAACATCCGTTGGAAGCATAGCATTATTTAATGACGATAAACTTTTAGGTGAGATAACATTTAATACAGAACTTAAACATTTAAAAGTTTTGCATATTGCTATAAAATATTTACTTGATATATGTGAGACTGATTTAAATCAATTAAATCTTATTGGAGTTGACATAGGTCCTGGCTCATTTACTGGAATAAGAATATCTCTTACAGCAGCAAAAGCTTTTTCACAGGTTTTGAAAATTGGTTTAGAGGGAGTTGAATCTTTAAAAATACTTGCATATCAAGTTCCATTTGATAACTCTTTAATTGTTCCATTAATTGATGGTAAAAAAGGTAGGATTTACACTGCTGTTTTTAAAAAAGAGAGTGGAAATGTTAAAAATTTAACTGAATATTATGACATTTCGCCTGATAATTTAATAAAAATTTTAAAAAAAGATTTTAAAGAAAAAAATTTAATTTTTACTGGAGATGGTTTAATTCCTTATAAAGAAAAATTTTTAAAAGAATTAGAGAATATTACAATATTAGGTGAAGATTTTTATTATCCAAGAGCAAAAAATATATATTATTTAGTAAACAAAGAAAACTTTAATAAAGATTATGAAAGAATAGATGCCTTTTATTTAAGAAAATCTGATGCAGAAGAGAAATTTTGAATTTTAGTTTTCTGTTCTTATTTTTCTAAATGTTAAGACCATTAAATAAATAGCGAGTATAAATAGAATTATACCTATAATTCCAACAACAGTAAATTTATATTTTAATATTAGAATAGCGAGTGCAGTGAGAGTTACAATTATCATAAAAATAGCAGGGATTAAAAGGAATAGGTTATTTTTTTTCAATTTAGCAACCCAGAGTGAGATTACAAGTAAAGTGAGTGCAGCGAGTAATTGATTGGAAGCTCCAAAAATAGGCCAGATAACTTTCCAGGCAGGAATTGGATTCCCATTTTGGTCTTTTAAAGTAATAAAAGCAAAAATAGCTGGCAACATTATAGTTATAATAGTTGTCTGAATTCTTGTTCTTTTTATATCCCAATTAAAAATCTCTTGCCAGATATATCTGCCCAACCTTGTTGCGGTATCAAGAGTTGTTAAAAGAAAAGTTGATAAAACTAATATCCCAAAATTCATACCTATTTCAGGTTTAATTTTTAACAGGCTTGCAAAATTGGCAATTCCCTTTCCATATATAATTTGAGCCTCATTTGATATTTTAGAATTTTTTGATAGCATCATTAAAGTTGACAATGAAATAACAGCAACGATTCCTTCCATAAGCATTCCACCGTATCCAATTTTTACAGCATCACTTTCTTTATCAAGTTGTTTTGAAGTTGTGCCCGAAGCAACAAGGGAATGAAAACCAGAAATTGCTCCACAGGCAATTGTAACAAACAAGAGAGGAAATAAAGTATTACCATCAACATTAAATTTTGTGAAAGCCGGGTAATATATTTTAAAGCCTCCAAAAATTATTCCAATTGCACCAACAATAACAGATGAATAAAGTAAAAAAGAAGCAAGATAATCTCTCGGCTGAAGTAAAAACCAAACAGGTAAAATTGATGCTAAAAATATATAAATAAGCAAAATTAGGCTAGCTGTTTTTACAGGGCTATTAAAAATAAATGGGGAAAATTTTAAAGGATAAATATTGCCTATAACAAGTGCGAGAAATACAAGCAAAACAAAAACTATTGTTGAGAATATAAAATTTAATCGTGCTCTATAAATTGAGAGTCCAAATAAAATAGCAAGAAAAATATAAATAATAGATGAAGTAGCGGTTGCACCACTTTTAACAAAAGTATTAGCTGTTAAATCTAAAAATACTATCAAAACATAAACAAGCGAAAGCCATATAAATAGCAAAAACATTTTATAAGGGAAATTACCTAAATATTGTTTTGCTATTTCAGCAATTGAGCGTCCTTTATTTCTTATTGAAGCTACAACTGAAGAAAAATCGTGAACGCCTCCAATAAAAATTGACCCTATTATAATCCATAATAAAGCAGGCAACCATCCAAAAGATAAAGCAGCAAGAATTGGTCCAACAATTGGTCCGGCACCAGCTATTGAAGAAAAATGATGCCCAAACAAAACAATTGCTTTGCTTGGAACATAATCAATGTTATCTTGCATTGTATGGCTTGGAGTTAAATTTTTATCAGAAATTTCATATTTTTTTGTTAAAATTTTTCCATAAATTTTATATGCAACCACAAAAATAAGTAAACTAATTATAAATATTGTTAGAAGCATATTTTTTCTGCTTTTTATAAAATAATTTTAAACTCTTACAAAAATCTCTCAATTTAAAAATTCAACGAATTCACCTTTCAGTCCCATTACATATACACCTTTTTTAGTAGCACAATTTATAATATTTTCCGGTATATATAAACTGGCAAAAACTGGTATTATAACTTTGCCTTCATATTTAGGAAATATTTTTTTAAATCGCTTAAGTTTTTCTATTATATCTTTTATATCAATGCTTCTTGGAGTGCTTTTAACTTCTATCATAAATACTTTGTTATCATCAGTTTCAACTATTATATCAAATTCATCCCTTAATGCTCCAATTTTACCTTTTGCTCTTACATAAAGATATTTAACATCAGTATTAAATCTTTTTTTAATTGCCATTTCAGTCCCGGGAGCAATAATATCTTCAGCAATAGTTCCCATTTTTCTTGCAAGTTCACCCCATTTTTTATTCCATTCTTCCCTGTGCTTCTCTCTTTCTTTTCTCTCCTCCTCTAATTTCTTTTCCCATTCCCTATCACGCCTCTTAAATGTCTCAATTAAATCAGCCATCATTGCCTCTAAATTTATTACTCTCTCTTCTAATAATGTTTTCATACAATGATAATTTATATTTTAATAAAAGAAGTGTCAATATTTTAAGAAAATTAATTTTTTACCATTTAATTAGCATACTTCCCCAGGTTAAGCCGCCTCCAAAAGCAACCAGCAAAATTAAATCACCTCTATTTATTAATTTTTTTTCAACTGCCTCTGCTAATGCTATTGGAATTGATGCTGCTGAAGTATTACCATATTTATCAAGATTTATATAAACTTTTTCATCTGGCAAACCTAAACTTTTTTGAACTGCCCTTATTATTCTTTCATTAGCCTGATGCGCTATTAAAAGGGATATTTCATCCTGTTTTATATTATTTCTTTCCAAAATTTCTTTAGCACATTCACTCATTTTTGTAACAGCAACTTTAAATGTCTCATTCCCTTTCATTTTCATATAATGCATTCTATTTCTAACAGTCTCTTCAGAGGCTGGATGTAAAGAACCTCCGGCTTCAATATATAACAAATCTTTGTAAGCACCATCTCCTCCGAGATAAAAATCTATAATTTTACTCTCACTTTTTGAAACTGAAACTACAGCAGCACCTGAACCATCTCCAAATAAAACACAGGTATTCCTATCCTTCCAATCTGTAATTTTTGATAAAGTTTCAGCTGCAATTACTAAAATATTTTTATACTTACCTGTCTTTATAAATTGGTCAGCAATAGATAAACCATATATAAAACCTGTGCAGGCTGCTTCAATATCTAAAACGGCTTTCCCGTGTATTCCTAAATTGTTGCTTATAAGAGCAGCAGTTGATGGAAAAATCATATCAGGCGTTATTGTTGCAACAATCGTAAAATCTATATCCTCAGGTTTTAAATTTGCATTTAAAAGAGCTTTTTTAGCAGCTTCAGTTCCTAACATAGAAGAAGTTTCATTATCTTCAGCTATATGCCTTGTTTTTATTCCTGTTCTTGTAGTAATCCATTCATCTGATGTTTCCACCATTTTTTCTAAATCAAAATTTGTAAGAATTTTTTTAGGAACATAATATCCTATGCCAGCTATATATGAATGATTATCTAATTTCATTTCTAATTTCCTCCTAAAATATAAAGTAAATAACAAAAGTATAAAAAAAATTTTTTTTGTCAATATAAAAATGGATGCTATTTTAAATATTTTTATTGAAAATTAGTAAAAATAGTATTATATTAAATTTCAAGGCGCCCGTAGCTCAGTAGGATAGAGCGTCGGACTTCGAATCCGCAGGCCGCAGGTTCAAATCCTGCCGGGCGCGTATTCTCCATAATTTAAAATGCCTCAAACCTTCCTATTGACAAATTTAATTAAAATTATATTTTTAATCAATTTTTATTAGGAGGTTTAAAAATGAAAAGAGCATTTTTATTTGCAGGACAAGGTTCACAATATGTTGGAATGGGAAAAGATTTATACGAAAATTTTGATGTAGCAAAAAAAATGTTTGATGAAGCTGAAAAAATAATCCCTAATATTAAAAAAGTATGCTTTGAAGGTCCAGAAGAAGATTTGAAATTAACTAAATACACACAACCTGGTATATTTATTGTAAGCGCAATTTTAAATGAAATTCTAATTTCAAAAGGAATAACTCCTGATATAGTTGCTGGTTTTAGTTTAGGAGAATATTCTGCTTTATATTCAGCAGGATGCTTTGATTACATAACAGGAATCTATTTAATAAAAGAAAGAGCCGAGGCTATGAATGAATCTGCTCAAAATAATCCAGGAACAATGGCTGCTATTATTGGACTTGAAGATAGTATAATTGAAGAAGTATGTAAACAAATAACAGACGAAGGCGAAATCGTTGTTCCTTGCAATTATAATGCTTACTCGCAACTTGTAATTTCAGGAACATTAAAAGGTGTGGAAAAAGCAGTTGAAATTTTAAAATCAAAAAATGCAAAAAGGGCTGTTATTCTAAAAGTAAGCGGCGCATTTCATTCGCCTTTAATGAATTCAGCAAAAGAAAGATTGAAAAATTATATTGATAAAATTGAAATTAAAAAACCAAAAATCCCAATTGTTATGAATGTTTCAGCTAATATTGAAAATGACCCTGCTGTAATAAAAGAACTAATGATAAAACAAGTTGTTTCTCCTGTGCGCTGGAAAGAATCAATGAAAAAATTAATAGAGCTTAATATTGAAGAATATTATGAATTAGGTCCTGGGAAAGTTCTTGCAGGTCTTATGAAAAATATAAAAAACGATATTCAGGTTAAAAATGTTCAAAATTTAGAAGATATTAAAAATTTATAATTAAAAGGAGTAAAATTAAATGTTAGAATGCGATTTACATTCTCATACAATTTTTAGTCATTGCGGAGTTCATACAGCTATAGAGATGTTAAATTATGCTAAAAGCAAAGGCGTAAAGGCATTGGCAATAACAGACCATGGCAGCGCAGTTGGCGGCAGAGTTAACTCTGTTTTCTGGGAAAGATTAAATAATCCAGTTGACGGCATATTACTTTTAAAAGGCCTTGAATCAAATGTCGTAAATGAAGAAGGTGAAATTGATTTCCCATTTAGATATTTGAAATATGCTGATGTAATACTTTTAGGTTTGCATAATAATCTTCCTTCCTCACTTGATACTAAAACTTATACAAAATACCTTGTAAATGCTATTGAAAAAAATAAATATTTAATTGATATAATTTCACACCCGGCTGATGAAGTATACAAAATTGAATTTTTACCTGTTGTTCTTACTGCAAAAAAATTTGGCATAGCACTTGAACTCAGTAACACAAAACTTATGTATAATAGAATTAGCATTGAAAGAATAAAAGAATATTTAAATCTTTGCATTGAAAATGAGGTTCCAATTGCCTTATCAAGTGATGCTCATACTGTAAATGAAGTTGGAACCGATAATTTTATTTTGCCAATATTAAAAGAATTAAACTTTCCTGAAAATTTAATAATAAATTCTTCGCTTGAAAAGGCTTTAAAATTTTTAAGTGAACGCAAAAAATTAAAAACTTTAAATGATATGTAAAATTGGAATTATATTTTATTATACAAAGCCTAATAGATATAGTATAAATGTCCTAACAGGCGCTATTTCAAATTCAAAAGAATTAAGCTCAAATGTTCATTTCTTCTTTCCTGAAAACGAAAATTCATTAAACTATGTCATAAAAAAAGTAATAAATAATTATGAAAAATTATTGGTATGTTTTTCATTTCATACAATTCAATTTTTAGAGATAAAAAAAATAATAAATGATTTAAAAAAATTTTTTAAAAATGATAAAATAATTTTTCTTGCAGGAGGTCCACATTCAAGTGCAAACCCAAAAGAAGTATTAGAATCAGGTTTTGATTTTGTAGCAATTGGTGAATCTGAAGAAACTTTTTCTGAAATTGTAAAAGCATTAAAAAATAATGAAAATTTAAAAGATATAAAAGGTTTAGCATATATTGAAAATGGAATTTTAAAATATAAAAAAAGAGATGATTTTGTAAATTTAGATGACTATCCACCATTTGATTTAAAAAATTTAAAATTTAATCCAATTGAAATAACGCGCGGCTGTCTTAATTTCTGTCATTTCTGTCAAACTCCATTTTTATTCGGAAACAAATTGCGACACAGAAGTATTGAAAATATTTGTAAATATGTTAAAATAATGAAAAAATTAAAATTAACTGACATAAGATTTATTTCACCTGATGCTTTATCCTATGGTGCAACTTCTTCAGAAAATTTAAATTTAAAATTAATTGAAGAATTATTAAAAAGTATAAGAAATATAATTGGTAAAGATGGTAGAATATTTTTTGGAACATTCCCTTCTGAAGTGCGGCCTGAAAATTTAACTGAAAACGCTTTGCTCATTTTAAAAAAATATGTTGACAATGATAATCTAATAATAGGAGCCCAATCAGGTAGTAACAGAATTTTAAAATTATTAAATAGAGGTCATACAGTTGAAGATGTTTTTAATGCTGTTAAATTAGCAATTAAATTCGGTTTTAAAGTAAATGTTGATTTTATTTTTAGACTCCCTTATGAAAATGAAGAAGATATAGAACAGACAATAGAAGTTATAGAAAAATTAATTGAATTAAAAGTAAGAATCCATGCTCATACATTTATGCCCCTTCCTCAAACGCCACTTGCTAATATGAAACCGCAAGAAATGAATTTAAAATTAAAAAATTTTATAAATAAATTAATTGGAAAAGGATTAATCTACGGAGACTGGGAAAAACAGTCAAATTATATAAAAGAAACAAAATAAATTTTAAATTCAGACAAGAACAAATTCCAAATCTAAATTTATTTTCGTGTCAATTTATTATGGGTTGAATACTTATTTATCCGGTAATCTTCTATTTTCATCCAGATAAATGCGATTAAACCAATTAAGACCCCAGCACCTAATGCTATAGAAGCATATAAAGAAACAAAATTCATATATACCCGCTTTATCTTTTATTATGTGCTGAATGCTTATTTATCCAGTAATCTTCTATTTTTATCCAGATAAGAACAATTAATCCAAGCACTATTCCAATTCCTAAAAATATAGAAACATATAATGATATAAAATTCATAAAAAACTTTTCCTTACAATTTTTATTTTTGTAAAATTTTTATAGTATAATTTAATAATAAAAAACTATTTTTCAAATGAATTTCAGAGATTTCCTAAAAAGGTTTTGGTTGGAGTTCCTGCGAAAGCATGGGATTAAAATATTATTAAATTTGCATGATTCTTTATTCTTTCAAAATCCAGCCATCAAATGCCTATCGGTTTATTTTTTAGGAAATTTCAAATGAATTTTAAAATATACCGCCTTTCTCTGATTGACTTTAAATTTTTAATTGATATATTTTTTTTATGTTAAGTGCAATTATTCTTGCAGCCGGGGAATCAAAAAGATTTGGAAGCCTCAAACAGATTTTTAAATTTGAAAATAAAACTTTTCTTGAAAAAATTTTAGAAAATTTATTGGAAACCCCTTTTATTTTTGAAATTATTGTTGCACTCGGTTTTGAATTTCAAAAAATAATTGAGAATACAAAAGTTAATTCCGAAAAAATAAAATTTATTGTTAATTACAATTACCAAGATGGTCAAATCTCTACTTTAAAAGAAGCTTTAAAAAATTGTTCAGATTTTAGCAATGGCTATCTTGTAACATTAGTTGACCATCCTTTTATAAAAAAAGAGACTTATAGATATCTTATTGAAGAATTTATAGAATATAATTTTCAAAAAATAATAATCCCAATTTATGAAGGAAGACGCGGGCACCCTGTTATATTCCCAAAATTGTTAAAAAATGAATTACTTAACGCTCCTTTAAATGAAGGCGCAAGATATGTTATTAAAAAATTTGAAAATATTGTTAAACTTGTTAAAACATTAGATAAATTTATTCTCGCTGACATTGATAGAATAGAAGATTTAGAAAAAATTATTTATAATTGGAGGTTTTTATGATTGTTAAAAGTAGTAATATTTACGAAGAAGTTTTAAAATGTCAGAAAGCAGGAATAAAAAGTGCCCTTGTAACAGTTATAGACAAAGAGGGCTCAGTTCCAAGAGATATCGGCTCAAAAATGCTTGTTAAAGAAGATGGCTCAATAATAAATACAATTGGTGGTGGAGCAGTTGAAATGATGGTTATAAGAGATGCTCTTGATGTTATAAAAAAAAGAAAACCCAAAATAGTCTCATATTCACTTGACGAAGAAATTGAAGGTCAAAAGACAGGTATGATTTGTGGTGGTAAAATGGATTTTTTTATTGAACCCATAATTTTTATTCCTTTTATTTATATATTTGGTTGCGGTCATATCGGACAAAATTTATACCAACTCGCTATTATGAATAATTTTAATACTATTATGATTGACAACAGAAAAGAATTCGCTGATAAAGAAAAATTTAAAGATGCTCAAGATGTTATACTTTGCGATTATAAAGAAATTGAAAAATTTGTTAATATAAAAGACGATTCTTATATTGTTATTGTAACACACTCTCATTTCACTGATGAAATCGCATTAAAATCAATTCTTAAAATGAATATAAATTACAAATATTTAGGCGTTATAGGAAGCAAAAAAAAGTCAGAAGAGATGAAAAAACTTTTAAAACAAGAAGGATTTTCAGATGATGTTATAAATTCTATAAGAATGCCTGTTGGAATTGATATAAAATCTCAAACTCCTGAAGAGATTGCAATTTCAATTATTGCTGAAATTATTAAAGTTAAAAATTCTTAATATGTTAAAAGATAAATATAAAAGAATTATAAATTATGCAAGAATTTCACTTACAGATAGATGCCCATTAGAATGCAGATATTGCAGAACTGGAATAAAATTAAATCAAAGTGAAATCTTAAGTTATGAAGAAATTATAGAAATTATCAAAGTTTTAAAATCATTAGG
>Ga0308390_1000620_pt1 | contig 24891 bp, 15 predicted proteins | sample Hotspr2Sample149_FD_202358 | JGI IMG/M metagenome (GOLD analysis project Ga0308390, IMG submission 202358) | Hot spring phototrophic mat microbial communities from Mushroom Spring, Yellowstone National Park, Wyoming, United States - 20040719_149 ...
GTGGGCCAACTCCTCCAGGAGTATCAGCTCAGCGTCCAACCGGCCGACTTGGTCCGGGAAGTGGCCCTTTTTGCCGAGCGAAGCGACATCTCCGAAGAGATCATTCGCCTCCGAAGCCATATCGAGCAATTGGAGCGGTGCCTCCAGCAGCCGGAAGCCCATCCGGAAGGTCTGGGCAGAAAACTCGATTTTCTCACTCAGGAGATGTTTCGAGAAGCCAATACGCTGGGAGCTAAAGCCAACGATGCGGAGATTGTCAATGAGGTGGTTAGCCTGAAAGGCATCATCGAACGGGTCCGAGAACTGGTCCAGAACCTCCAATAACGGGCACCGCCCAACCAGAGGACCCCTGAGCCGCGGGGAGAAGGCCCAGGGCCATTCCTAGGTAAACAGCAGTCCATGCTCCTGGACCCTTGGAATCCCGTAACATTTTAGTTTGACTGTATCTATCCGCCCGGCCCTCTACCCAGATGTAGGGGCGAAAAGTCGGATCGAACACCACAGATTGTGGTCGTCGTTCCCGGTGGATACATTCAAGTTAGCCGAACGAAGGGACCGATGTGTCACCGCTGCGAAAGCAGCGGTCCAAATAACATGGCCTTCCATTTTCTGGATTCCCGCTTGTGCGGGAATGACACATGGTCCCCCTCACCCGGCGGTGCCTTTGGCACCGTCGGCCTCTCCCGCACGGGGAGAGGCGTGGGGTGGATTGCCGCTTGCGCGGGAATGACACCGGAGGGACTGGTGTGTTCGCGGGAATGACAGTTTGGGTTTTTCTCCCCCGGTCTGGTCTTCGGCTCCTACCCCCGGCCAGCTCGGCCTATTCCCGCCAAAGGGAGAGGTGTGAGGGGGAGGCGGGCGGAAAGGCAAGGCGAGTTGTTTTTATTCGGCGAAGGATGACCTCTCGGAAAGAGTTTTGGGAGGGAAGATGCGCGGTGGGAGATTGGTGATCCTATCGGGACCTTCGGGAGTGGGGAAGAATACGGTGGTGGAGCGGCTGGTGGAGGCAGCCGGCGGGTTGGTGGAGCGGAGTGTAACGGCCACGACCCGGTCCCCCCGACCTGGGGAGAAGGATGGGGTGGATTATTACTTTTTAAGTCCCCAGGAGTTTGCCCGCCGACGGGCACAAGGCGAGTTTTTGGAATGTTTCCAGGTGTTTGGCCCGGGCCATTGGTATGGGACGTTGACCTCGGATGTGGCCCAACGATTGGAAAAGGGGGTCTGGGTGGTGCTGGCCATCGACGTCCAAGGGGCCACGACCTTACGGAAGCAGTTTCCCGATGCGGTAACCGTGTTCCTTTTGCCGCCTTCGGAAGAGGAACTGGAGCGTCGGCTCCGGCAACGGGGAACCGAAACCGAACAGGCCATCCAGAATCGGTTAGCTCGGGCCAAACAGGAGTTGGCTGTAGCAGACCAATACCACTATCGGGTGGTCAATGACGATCCCGACCGGGCCGCCCGGGAAATCCTTCAGATTTTAAAAGACCATTCTCCCCCCGGTTCCTCCCCTGCCGGCCAGAAACAGGCCGAAGAAAGGCGGGTATAATAAAAAGGTGTAAGATTCTAGCCGCATGGAGGGGCGTTTTCCCCTCTATCCCGGCTGTAGGGTTCGGGTCAGTAGGCCCGAAGTGTCCTTGCTGCGCAAGCAGCAGTCCAGCCGGGGCCATTCCCCCGAAAGCGGGAATCCAGAAATCACCATTTTATTGCCTGGGCTCCATTGCCGGGGTTTCCATTGGGATAACCCTGGATTTCCGCTTACGGAGGAACAAACCTGGACTGCTGTTTGCGCAGGAAGGAGACGATAACCCCCTCTTCCTTCGGCTAAGGGGTATCGGTTGAGTTCCTGTTCGACCCTTTCCAAGTTTGGTTCGCACATCCACGGCAAAGAGGTTTTAAGGGGTGAAGCTGCGATGTTGGAAGAATTGATGGATGATCGGATTATTAAAAAGGTAGGAGGGCGGTTTAAGCTTTCCACGTTGATGCAGAAGCGGCTGGCCGCATTGATCCACGGTGCTCGGCCGCTGGTGGATTTGCCAGGATTGGATCAGCCGGCAGGTCAACCACCGGATTCTAGCAAGCTGACTACCGAGCAGTTGATGCGGATCGTTATTCAAGAGATATTGCAAGATAAGATCTATTTAGACATGGAACAGAATGTGCGGGTCCGGGCACCTGGGGAATCCCCAGGCCCGCTCGATTTTGACCTGAACCAGGTGTAGTCTTTTGCGCCTGTTAGCCATCGCCGCTCGGCATCGGCCGGGTCCGATCGTTTTTCCTGGCAGTTTTCCCATAATACCTTTTTCCCCGTACCTTCGGTTTTCGTAACATTTTAGCCGAATGCAGGATGCCGCTGTGCCATTCCTGCGTAAGCAGGAATCCAGGGGGCTTGTGCCGCCGAAATCCCCCTTGTATGTCGTTCCCGCGAAAGCGGGAATCCGGTTGTTTTTTTCTGGGTTCCTGCTTGCGCAGGAATGACACATTGCCTCCTCCCCGGCTGAGCCTTCGGCTCAGCAGGCCTCTGGACGGCCCGGGGAGAGGGGATGTCCTCCATTTGGCTAAAATGGTACCGGTTTTCCACCATGCCTTCGGTGTGGGGGAAGCTACTTTCGGCATGTGCCGAAGCGTCTGGATCCTTGACCGTATCCAGCGGGAGCGATTGCCCTATTGGTCTTCGCAAAATCAAGGGACACCGACGTGCCTAAAAGCCAAGGGTTTGTCTCTACGATTTGCCAAACACAATAACCCATGGTCATGATGAGGGAAGGCGGAACGACGTGGGCAAAAACCAAGGGGCTGTCTCTACGATTTGCGAAGCACAATAACGGCGGGTTCCAGCGAGATTGGATCGTCCCTACGCGGAGGAGTTTGGCCGAGGGGATACCGTCAAACCATAAAGCAGCAGTTTTCCCGGTTCGTCTGCCATGTTCCAAGGTCGAGAGGTATTAATCGGTATTAGTGGTGGGATTGCCGCCTACAAAACGGCGGTCCTTGTCAGCCGGTTGGTTCAGGCCGGAGCGGGGGTGTCGGTGATCATGACCCGATCGGCCACGCAATTGGTCCGGCCCAAGACGTTCGAGGCGCTGACGGGTCGGCCGGTCCGCTGGCGGATGTTTGGTCCCGGCAGCCATCCGCATCTGGAAGCGGCGGCCCAGGCGGAACTGCTCTGCATTGCCCCGGCCACCGCCAATCTATTGGCCAAGGCCGCCTTAGGACTGGCTGATGACCTACTCAGTACAGTGCTGTTGGCGTTTGAAGGGCCGGTGATTTTGGCCCCGGCTATGAATCCCCGCATGTGGAACAAACCGGCCGTCCAACGAAACGTTCGACAACTCCAAGAGGATGGCTTCCTGCTAATCGGGCCCGAAGAGGGATATGTCAGTTGTGGGATGGTCGGCATGGGCCGCATGGCTGAACCCGAAAAAATCTTCCAATGTATCCAAAAAATCCTCACCGAGCGAACTCCCCAGTTGCCATTTCCTAACCCCTAGCTCCTCCAGGAGAAGTGTCCTCCCGATGGTCGCTCAGGCACCTGTGGGCGGCTCCCAAAGACCCACGGGGGCTCAGCCAGACCGAGGACGGCTCCCAAAGAGCGAAGCCAAACTGATCGCAGCTCAGGCAGGGCGGTGGGATGAAAAATTGGCCTTAGGGGCTGTCCTGAAATTCCGTAACATTTTAGCCGAATGGAACAGCCCCGCCTCTGTCCCGGTGGGAGAGGCCGGCCGAGCGAAACGAAGCCGGGGGAGGGGGACTTCGGGGGCTAGGCGGGGTGGATTCCTGCTTACGGAGGAATAACACATCGGTCCCATCATTCGGCTAAAGCGTTACCCTTTTAGCAGTCCAGGAGGATGAGGTGGAAGCAAAGCAACTCGGTCCTGTTTTTCTGCGGACCTAGCGTTTTTTCTTCGGATGGCAGGTGATGTGGTGGAAGAAAAAAGCATTGGGCGGGCAGTCCCCGAATCCGGGCGAGGGGAGTTCGGCTCTGCCGGGCGTCCCGGCCCCGGATGGTCCCGCCCAAGTCCCACAGTCGGCCTTAGTAGAACCGGCGTCGGCTAGCCCGGCAAAACCGATCCCCCAACCACCCCGATGGCGTCGGCGGATGGTCCAATGTGGTTGGCTTCTGGTGGGACTGCTCTGGGCGCTGCCCACCCTCCTGTTAATAGCGGCCGGGTCCTGGTGGCTTTGGCAGGAAGGTTGGCTTTGGAGCTGGTTGGGGCTGACCGGAGCGCTGTCGCTGGCCGGTTGGCTTTTGGCCCAAGGACTTCGCCAAACCAGCCGAGATACCTGGGGCATCCTTGTTCAGCCCGATCCCCGCTGGACCCCGCTGGATCAAGCTGCCTGGGAAAAAGTGGAAGCCTTGGCCGTTCGGCTCCAACAAAGCGAACTTTCCCTGGAGGATCCGGAAGCGGTGCTCCGGGCTTTTCATGAGGTGTTGGCCACCGTTGCCCGGCACTATCGGCCCGATTCTGAGCGACCGGAATTGGAAATCCCGGCTCCGCATGTGCTTCGGATCATCGAGCGGGTGGCGGGGGATCTTCGGCAACTGCTGGTCCAGCGGGTTCCTGGTTCCCATTGGCTGACCCTGCATGATTTCTACAAGTTGAGCCGACTGGCCGCCTGGTTCCAACGATTTTACCGCTGGTTTTACGGGGCGTATCGGGTAACGCAGCTTGCGACGAATCCGGCCGCCGCCCTGGTCCGAGAGGTCCGCGATGTGGCGTTGGGTCAGGTGCAAGCCTCCACGGTTGAGGAACTCAAAGAGGGGGTGATCAGTTTTTGTGTGCGTCAGGCGGGCCGATATGCGATTGAACTCTATAGCGGGAAGGTCCTGTTGGAAGGGAACCTGGAGCGGATGCCGGCCACCCGCCAAACCCTCCGACAACTCCCCAAGCAAAGTCCCTCGGGTTTCAGAGAGGAGGAACCGATCCGGGGATTGATTTTGGGCGGGATCGGCAGTGGGAAACATATTTTCATGCAGGTGCTGGCAGGGCCCGTCGCCCCGCCGAAACAAAGTTTTTGGAAAAAATTGGTCGGAGGCAGGCCGATTGCCCGGCGATGGTGGCGTCCAGAAGGCTTGCCGCCCTTTCTCCTCACCGATTGGCCGGAATATGAGGGCTCCTGTCCCGCCGACCCAAAGCCGCTTGCCGCCTTTGACGAGGAAGTCCTCCAGACGGATTTAGTAGTTTTGGTCTGCCAGGTTAGGCCGAGCAGTTGGGCTGTGGATCGGTCTTGGCTGGATCGTTTTCGGAAGACATACCAGGAGCATCCGGAACGGAATCGGCCCGCGGTGATGGTGGTGCTGGTTGGCGCGGAGCCCACGTGCCCACCTCCGGCTGTTCAGCCGCCGTCCGGCCAGCCCGCCCCCGAACCTCCGGCCGGTCTGCTTACAACTGGACCAGCCCCCGGTTCGGAGTGCTCGGTTTCGGACCTGATGGCCGAGTTGCGCCGCCAATTGGCCTTGGCCGACACGGAACCTGTGGTGCCAGTCTGCCCGGCGTCGGATTCCGCCGACCAGATACACCAGCGGATATTAGCGGCCCTCCAACAATTGTTGCCCGAGGCGGAGCGTGCGCGGTATGCCAGGTACTACGCCCAATATCATCAGGAGGAGCGTTGGCCTCGGCTATGGGAGCAGCTTCGTCAGACAGCTCCTCAGGCCGGCAAAGTAGCCGTCCAGCAGGCCCCCACTCTCCTCAAACAAGCCTCCCAGGCTCTCTGGCAATGGGGCACCCGCTGGCTCCGAAGACAAAAATAACCGAACCGGGCAACTCCTTCGGCCAAAGCCGTTTGCCTTCTTCGATCCTGCCCCGAAGTTCCGCTTTTAGCCAGATGTACTACCCACCGGCGGCCCCAGACTGCTAAAACCCGCATAAAACGGGCACTTTGGTAAATCGGAAGGGTTTTGGGAACGATCCGGCCGAGGCCCGAGTACTAATTTCGGAACAGCCTCTTCGGGCTTTCAGTGAATCAATGCTCAGGCCAGAGTCGGTCCCGGCGTCCGGCCCAATGCTTTTCGCCTTTTTTGATCTTGAGAGTGTGTGCCGGAATTATTCCATTTTTCGCCCGGCTGGAACGCCCAACAGGCGGCCCCAAGCCTCCCCAACCTCCACTCAAACGGCATTCGGATAAAGCAGAACGGTCGGGAAAGGCATCGGGGCCGCCGCTGGCGTGCTCATTGCGGAACAGTCTTTTAGTTTGACTGTATCCATCCGGCCAGACCCCTACCACATATAGGGGGCAAGAATTGACCGGCCCCACAGATTGTGGCAATTACCTCCAGGGGATACAGTCAATTTAGCCTTCTTCCACCAGGCGCATTTGCATCAGATCGGTCAGGTGGCGGGCGCTTTGCATGTGGTCGCCGTAGAAGACCACCCGATGCAGCAGTGTCATCATGCTGCCTTCTAAGACGCCGCCGCCCCAATTGCGAACCATCTTGGCCGCATCGCCAATTTCGGTAACGATCTGGGTACGGCAGGCCCGGACCGATTTTTCCGGCACTTCGCGGATCGTACCGGTGGAAATGAGCAGATGCTCCAGGTTAACCAGTTTGGCGCGGGTGATCTTTTGGCCAATGCGATATTGGATTTCCGGCACCGCACCGCCGCCGATTTCGGAATGGCTCCGCAAAAGATATGGGGCCGGCTCGCCGTTGGGACCGTCCATCTTGAGCGGTCCCACACAGTGGGCCGTCCACAGGGCGTTCTTGGCCGTGTCGAACGTGGCGTTGCCCTGGAAGCCGGGGATGTTGGCCATGTATCCAAAGAGCATCATGGTCAACAGAGAGTCCATATCGCCTTCGCAGGAGGCGGGAATGCCCCGGTCCCGAAGCCGGGTGAACCCCAAGCACGGGAAGCCCCGCTGGAGCCAGCCCATGCACGTGCCAACAGCCAACGCCTGGGCCTTTTCCTCTTCCATGAGTTTATCCAAAGCCAGGCTGACCCGGGCCGCTTTGAGCACATCCTCCTCGGTCGGTTCGATCACCTTTTTGGCACCCCGAATCCAGGCTTCGGCCTCGGCCTTGGCCTTGGCCTCATCCACAGAGGCCAACAGGTCGTCGAAGCGTTTTTGCGGCACGATGATGACCGTCGGCCCAAGCCGCTCTTTGATTTTCTCCGGCTGGCAGGCCGCCGTAGTGCCTTGCAATGGGACAAACGCCACAATCCGGCTATGGCGCATCAGGGGGATGACCCGAAGGATGCGGGCAGCCCGTTCCAGTTCCGCCCGATCGCTGCTGGCCATCAGGGTAACCGGTTTGCCCTCCTGCCGCCACCGGAACGGATACATCCAGTCATGGCCGCTGGCCGGGGCCGAATAGACCGCCATGGGCCGGTTGGTTTCCAGAATCGGCTTGGTGGCCCGGAGCAGGCCGCCAATGCACAGGTTGATGGCCAGGACCGGGGCTTCGTCGCCCGCTTGCTGGAGAATCTGGACGGTTTGTTCGGGGCTGTTGCTGCGGCCTACGACAAACTCCACATTACCCAGCTTCGTCTCCACCTCTTTCAGGTAGTTCTGCATGGCGGCGATTTCTTCTTCGCACACGCCCCAGGACCGATCACATGGCGTGGGCGCACCGGTGAAAATGGCGGCAATCCGGACCTTTTCCGGCATGGTGGGAAGCTCGGCGGGTTTCGACGCCGCTTCCTCGCCGTACAAGACACCGCCCGCTGCCCACAGCATGGAAGCCACCGCCCCGGTCTCCAAAAACTCTCGCCGATTGCAGTTTTCACACATGGGCTTCTTCTTTTCAAAAAGTAGCCTAAGAGACGTGGTTAAAAGACGTATCTATTTATGGACGGCGGCCTGGGCTTTGAGGCCGACGGCCTGTACTGCCCGATCCACCGCCTGCAAAATGTCCGTTTCGATCGACTCCGCCCACCGAAGGGCCGGATAACCATAGACGGGAAACGCCCCGGCTTCGTAGCCGCCCTCTTGCCAGACCCGGTGGGAAGGAATGTACGCCATGACATCATTGGCATAACCGGCTACCCAGGTGGTCGGGGCGTACATCTCCCGGAGTCGAATCTGATAGTCAACGACCACCTCGCCGCCCAGAGCGATCCAGAGTTGCTTTTGGCCCAATCGCCACACCTGGACCGGATAGGCGGGGTAGCCGGCGGCCCAGGATTTGCCTTCGGCCCGTTCGGACAGAAGCCGGCGTGCCCATCGGCCCTGATAGTTCTCTTGATCTGCAAATTTTTTCAGGTATTCTTCGGTGGGCGGCTCCCAGGCCAAGGGGATTTCCACCCAGGCCGTGGCCAACTGAGGTTCGATGGGCCGCATCGGTTGGGCCAGCACCTCTGCCACCGCATCGGCTAGTTGACGGCCGTACTGCTTGGCCAACTCTACCTTGCGCCGAGGGATGGGATTCTGGTCGGCCCCGCAGCCGATGTAAAACATGGCCTGCACGCCGGGATATTTTTCCTGCAAAGCGATCTGGGCAAACCCGGCATAATCGCCCGACCAGAGGTAGTCGGCCAAGGTAGTATTATGGCAGGCGTAGCCGAAAACCACCGCCCGAAGTGTACCCGCCGTCGGTTGCCCCTGTTTTGCCCCCGCTCCATTGCCAGAGGGGGAAGGGGATTCCGGTCGGTTCGATACTTTTCGCACCGCCAGGACGAACACGGTCGGATCGGTAGGTCCTTTGAGCGGTTGGCCGGCGGAGCGCAGTTTTTCCACTTCCGCCTCTTTGTTATTGCGTCGGTTGACAGCAAAATGGCACTGACCTTCGCCGCCTTCCAATCGGGCCGGTTCCATCGACCCCAGCGCCTGGCCGATGCACTGGATGATCTTTTTCTCCAAGGCGGCCGTGTATTCGGTGATGAGCTGTTTCTGCTGCTCCTGCAGGGGGTAGATGTCCCAGAGGGCGTTTTTTAAGACCGGACCGCTATGCGTATGGGAACAGGTGAGCATCAGGGCGGATCGGTCCAGGTGGAATTGTTCTTTGACGGCGGCGGCAATCCGGTCGGACAGGTCCCGGGGAAACCCAACCAAATCGCTGGTTACCATCACCGCCCGGCGACCGTCGGCCGATTCCAGGGCCAGCACTTTAAACCAAAGATCGTCCAGGGTGCCTTCGGCCGGTTTGGTCCGGGCGGCATATCCGGCAAGCCACATCGGCCGCTCCGGCGTGATCTTCACCTGGGCCAGGCCCACCTTCCAACACGAGGAGGCCGAAGGGATTGGCTGCTGGGCAAAGACCGGCAGATTTGCCAACCCACAGGCCAGCAGGCCCAGCAAACACGCTGCCCACCCGATCCATTGCCAGAGTTGACGCCTGTTCATGCCAAATCCTCCTCGCAATTCCAGGAGCAACCATTTGGCCTACCGGCACTTCCTGTCGGCCTGGCCAACGCCCGGCAGCCGACCTTACTTATGTATTTTACCTATCGCTGAGGGCGGTTTCGAGCCAATCGGCAAAAATATTCGGGCAAAGGGAACATTTTAGCCGAATAGCCGAATGACGGGGCAGGGGATGTCTCATTCCTACGCCAGCAGGAATCCAGGAAAAACCAACAGGACGGCCGCTTTCTGGGCAGGGAGAGCGGAGGGGCTGCCCGCAACGGGACCTTGGCCCACACAAGGAGGTGGACGAGAGGGCCGCTCTCTCCGTTTCCTGCTTACGCAGGTTACGCAGGTAGGGACACCTCTCTCTTTTCCATTGGGCTACCGTCCTCTCCTCCATTCGGTTCCCGTGGTACGGATCCAATGACTTCCGTTTCGGGAGGTATGAAAAAGGCGGGGTATGGGAGGTAGGATCGTTTCCGCTTGGGGTGGAGGAAAACTACTCCTTGGCGGGTTTAGATTCCTCCTTTTCTTCCACCGGGCCAAGGAGGCGTTTGAGTTCTTCACGGAGTGTTTGGCCCCGGGCATTCAGCGAAACGACCTTCCCTTGTTTATCCACAAGGAGCATCGTCGGCCAGGCGGAAATGCCGTAGTATTCGATGGTCGGGCTGGGCCCATCTTTGCCGTAAAGAATTGTCCACGGTATGGGGTTATTTTGGAGGAACTTCTCCAGGTCTTCCCGCTTCTGATCGCCGCTAATGCCGACGATTTCGAATCCCCGGTCCCGGTAGGCCTCGTAAAGCCGTTTCATTTCCGGAATCTCTTTGATGCACCAACCGCACCAGGTGGCCCAAAAGTCGATCAACACCACCTTGCCCTGGCGGAACTTTTCCCAGTTGAACTCTTTGCCGTCCAGGGTAACGCCTTGGATTTCGATCGGTTTGCCCAAAAGTTCCAGGCGGCGTACGACCGCCTCCCACCGCTTGACCACCCGTTCGGCGACGGGCAGTTTACTTTTGGCCACTAGTTGACTGAATTGTCGGTAGGCCTCCACCGCCAGGTCCGGCATCTGATATTCCAACTCTTGACCGATCCGTGCCATCAATTGGAGTTCGGCCATGCCGACCTCCTCTTCGCCCAAAAACTGGAAAATTTTCTGCAGGTGTTTTTTCTTTTCTTCCGGGCCGGGCAGTTCCCGCCATTGGACCAACAGCAGGATGCTGCGAATTTGCCGGGCCAGGTCTTTTTTGCCTTCTTTCTGGAGCTGCTCGGCAAACTTGACCAGCTGGTCCTCTGCCGTCGGGTCGCCCAGCTGCAGAAGCATGATCAGGCCTTGGCCTTTGGCCTGGATGGCCTGATCCCGTTGCTCTGGGGTGGGTTTGCCGGCCAGCACTTTATCGGCGGCCTCGGCCATGGCCTTACGGAGTTTGCGTAAAAAGTCGATCATCTGGTCCCGGCTGGTAATGTCCTTGATTTCCAATTGCCGAAGACCTTCGATGTATTTGAGCAGTTCTTCCGGGGAACCTTCGGGGACTTTGAAAGGATCGGGCTCTGGTTTTTCCTGTTTTTCGCCGGGTTTGGGCGAGGGCTTTTCTGGAAGAGTTTTCTCCTTTTCCGGGGGAGTTTTCTGGTTGCCGGGAGGAGTTATCTGTTTTGCCTGGGGAGTTTCTTGCTTTTCCGAGGGACTTTTCTGAGGTTCCTTGGAGGCAGGAGGCAGTGGGGGGCTTTTTTCCGCCGCCTTTTCCGGCGGCGCCGAAGCCACCTGCCCGGCCGCCTCGGCCAATTCCCCCGGAACCACCCACCCGGCCGGGAGGCTCTCGACCGCCGCGGCGGGCATCCACCAGCCCAACCATCCCATCACCATCGCCACACAGAACGCTTGCATCACCAGTTCCTCCTTTAGGAAATCAAAAGCGGTGCAAAACCACCTTTGCATTATACGCTCCCCCGGCGATTGTCAACAGCTATTGAGCTTCGCAAATGAGACACCACACCCCCTGGTTTTCCGCCACCCTTGTGCCCCTCGGTTTTGCAGAGAGAAATCGGTTGAGTGTATCCACCCGGCCAGGCTCCTACCATTGCGAGGGGGGCAATCGCTTGGATGGCGCAATTTGCAACAACGGGTTCCCGATGGATTTCCCGGGTAGTGGCTAGCATGTCCGATGACGGAAAGATGCCGCCGTTTGGAACAACTGGTTTCCGGTGGATAGAGGCCCCCTACGATTCCTCATCCGGGGCCATAAGGCGTCTCGGAATAGTTTGCCCAGCCAGCGCCGAAGTAAAGAAAAAAGGGAAATTCTCGGGTTTTATCAGCGAGTTCTGTGTTTCGGGCATGGGATGGTTTGACTGGCCGCTTCCCGGCATTCCACCGGTGCCCTATGATCCCCCATTTTTGGGGCATGGATTGACTCCTTCCCCCCTTTGTGAGGATAATACATTGGGGTTATCAGAATTAAAAAAGGAAGGGACCTTCCCGGAAAGTTCTTGGATGGGATATTGTGCCCCCCCAAGGGAGGGGCTTTCGAGTTCATTGTGTTCGGCCAAACAGATGAGTGCCTTTCCGGAGGGTTCAAAGCCTCGGAGCGGGTAAGCCTCCAGGAACTTTCTCGCCCAATGGGGTAGACAAGTAGTCTGGTGAGGCCTCACCAGTTCTTATCCTAACCGACCGAATGAAAGGAACGTGCCGATGCCTCCGATGGCGCAAGCAGTGGTCCGGCGGTTGGACGAAGTCCGGCAACGGTGGTGGATTTTCACGCTGCTGACGAGTTTGGTTTTGGCGGCCAGTGCCTCCTTGGCTGTCCTGTTGGTCTTCATGCTTTTGGATGCCCTGTTTACCTTTTCCCAATGGATCTTGGGCATTCTGTTTTTGGTCTGGACGGGGATCACCCTTGGCATGGCCTGGATGGTGATTCGTCGGATGATTCGCAGCCAGCGCACATTGGAGGCCACTGCCCGCCGCATTGAAGCCGAGTTTCCTGAAATCGGTAGCGACCTGATCAACCTGGTCCAATTGGCCGAGGACCGGAAAAACGAAAACCGGGCCTTTTGTGAGGCGGCGGTTAAGCAGGCGGCTGCTCGTGTGAGCGGCATCCCGTTTGAAAAAGCCGCCGAAAAAGAAACCCGGTGGGAACGGTTCCGCTGCTGTATGCAGACGGCCCGGGACTTGGCGGAGGCGTCGGCCCTGCTGGGGGTGCTGATCGGCCTGGCTTTTTTGTGCCATCTGATGATTCCCAATTGGGGATCCGCGGGGAACCGGCTCATGAGTCCGTGGAAATTTGTCCCCGCTGTCGGCCGGGTCAAAATCCTGGAAGTCCAGCCGGGTGATACGGAACTGCTGATCGGCTCCAATCTGACAGTAACCGCCAAAATCTCTAACCCAGACGGTCAACCCCAGCCCGCCCAATTGCTGGTAACCTATGAAGGGGAAAAACAGGAAACCTCCTTGCCGATGCTGCCCGATCCGGACGCCAAGCCGCCTCATACTCTCTATCGGGGCACGGTGCCCTCGGTGATGAAGCCGCTGCAATATCGCCTGGAGATCGGCGATTCCCAAAGTACCATTTATACGGTGAAATTGTGCGAGAAACCGGCCATCCAGGAGGTGCAAGTCCGGCTTCGGTACCCGTCGTATTTGCGTCGACCGGATGCGGTGCTGGAGCAACGGCATGCCGATCTGGAAGCCCCCCAGTACACCGAAGCTGAACTCCGTGTTCGGCCCTCGGCCCCCATCCAGCGAGGCTGGATCCAATTGGAAGGCAAAGAATATAGCGGCCGGGTGGAACAGGGAGAAAAAGGCCAAGAACTGGTCATCTCCAAATTGCCGTTGATCCGAGACACGTCCTTTACCATCCACCTGGCCAATGCGGGCGGGGCGGATCCCAACCCCAGGGTCAACCGCATCCGGGTGATCCCGGACAAGCCACCCTCGGTGGAAATTCTTCGACCCGCTCGTGAAAGCCGGGCCGCTCCCGGCGACAGCGTCGAAGTCCTCATCCGTGCCTCGGACGACTACGGTATCGGTCGAATCCGCCTGGAAACCTTCCTGATCGACGCCCAACTGGCCGAACAAGCCGAGCCGGCCCAAACCACCTCCTCCGAATCCGGGCAGTCCGAATCCGGGGAAAAAGAAACGCCGGCCCCCGCGGCCAAACGGCAACTTCGCCCCTCGCCCATCGAACCGAAAACCTGGCTGAAAGAGCGAGATTTCAAGCCGGGCAATGTGGTCACCGTGCCATATCGCCTGGAACTACCCGCCGATAAGCTCAAAACCGGCCAGGTGCTGATCCTGCGGGCTACCGTGGCGGATGAACGTATGGTTACCGATTGGGGCCTTAATCTCATGCCCCAGGAAGCCACCAGCGCCGAACACAAAATCCTGCTGATCGACGAGGCGGCCCGAACCCAGGAAGCCCTGGCCCAACTGGATCAACTCCGCAATAAAATCTGGAAAATTCTGGAAGCTCAAATCCGGGCCCGCATGCGCACCACCTTGATGATGAAGGACGAAGAGCTGTTGGCTCGTCAACAGGCCGCCCGGGAAGTTCGCACCGTCCAGGTGGAAATCCAAAAAATGACCACCGAAGCGGCCGCCTCGGTTACCGAAACCGACAAACCAGAACGGCAAACGATCAAACGCGTCTTGGCCGCCTTGGCCGCCAATGACATGCTCCAAGCCGTCCAGCAGTGCGATGGCCTGGTGAAGCTGCAAACTCTGGAGGCCTTTGCCACGGCCGTGCCCCCCTTGCAGCAAACCCAGGACCGCATTATCGAAGCCCTTCGGCAACTGTTGGATGTCGCTCGCCATGCCCAAAACGAAATCCTTTCCGAAGCGAAAAAACGTCCCGGTGCCGACCTGCCCGACGAGACCAAACGCAAACTCGAAGAAATCTACAACAAAATGGATGAATTCCTCAAACAGCGAAAGAAGATTCTGGAGGCGGCTGAAGACCTGGCCAAAAAACCCGTCGAAGATTTCACCGAAGAAGACAAAAAGTTGCTCAAAGCCCTGGCCGCCTCCGAAGACGATTGGTCCAAATTCATGAAAGAACTTCATACTGACCTGAGCAAATTGGCCGAGCAAGATTTCGCCAATCCCACCTTGGCCAAGGAACTGGTCGAAATCCAAACCGAAATCAAAATGGCCGAGGATGCCCTCACCAAAAAGACGGCCGATATTGCGGTACCGCTAGAGCAGCTCGGCTATGAACGGGCCGAAGAAATTAAAACCAACCTGGAAAAATGGTTGCCCGACACGCCAGACCGGGAACGCTGGAGCCAGGAAGAATCCCTAACCGACGCCGATAAAGAAGCCCCCATGGCCGAACTGCCCGGCGAACTGGAAGACCTCATCGGCGAACTGATGGAAGAAGAAGAGGACCTGTTCGACGAAATGGAGGATGTCTCCAGCAGTGCCGCCGATTCGCTGGATAAAGGCGCCGGTTGGGATGTGGCCGATGGACCCATCTCCAATATGAGCGCCAAAGGGGCCACCGGCAACCGACTGCCCAATACCAGCGAAATGAGCGGCCGAAGCGGCGAAGGCCGGCAAGGCAAATCCAGCGGCGAATTCGTAGGCGACGAGGCCGTCGGCAAAGGCGGCCGAAACACCCCCAGCCGACTTACTCCCGACCCCTACGTCAAAGGCCAGATCAAAGACCATAGCAAAGACCCCACCGGCGGTGCGACCGGCGGCGGCAAAGAGAGCGGCCAGGGCGGCCAAGGCCTCGAAGGTCCCTCCCCAAAGCCCCGCAGCATGGCCGATATGCAACGTCTGGCCGGTAAACAGGCCGAACTCCGTAATAAAGCCGAAGGCATCGACCTGCAATTCCAAATCATGAACTTCCACCGCACCGATCTGAAAAAACTCATCGACATGATGGCCCAGATCGAAGAAGACCTTCGGACCGGTCGATACCAAAACGCCCTCCGCCAACGTCAGGTTCTCCTGGAAGGGCTCCGAAGCGCCAAACAATATGTGGCCGGCGAATTCCAGGTCCGCCAAGATACCAGCGAAAATCTCCCCGGCGATATTCAGAAAGAGATCCTAGGCAGCATGTCCGAACCAGCACCGGCCGGCTGGGAAGACCTGATCCGAGATTACTTCCGCCGGCTCTCCGAAACCGGCGCCCCCGGCGCCCAAAAACCATAGGTATCATTTCCGCCGGGCGAGCCGGCTATCGTGTCATTCCCGCGCAAGCGGGAACGCAGTACGCCTCTCCCCTGGTGGCAGAGGCCGGCCAAGCCGCCTGGAACGAAAACAGGACCGTTTCATCTCTCAGGAGGGAAATTGCATGTTCCGAATCATTCCGAGCGTCAAAAGATGGCCCCGATGGGCTGCTGTGGGCACGCTGGTGCTTGTCGGCACTTGGGCCTGGTGGACCGCCGGCCAAACCACGGACAGCCGAAAGGTCATTATCCCCTTCGATTTTGAGTCGAAGTTCGACAACGGCCGGTACGGCCAAATGGTGGGCGATATGATCTGGAAAAAGCTGGAACGGGAAGGCGGCTTTATCATTCCGGAGTCGATGGCCGATGTCCGGGATTTCTGCCAGGCCCGTAAAATTCAGCTTGGTCCGAATACTCCCCTAGAAACCGTCAAAAAGATCGTCCGGGAGGATTTCGACGCCCATATCGGTATCTGGGGCAGCGTGGAGCGCGTGCCGGGGCACGATTGGGATGTGTACGATCTGGTGATCAAGTGCGTTGACTTCTCCGGCTCCGAACCCAAAGTCATCTACGAAGTCTCCACCCGCACCAAAACCGTCAGCGAAATCCCACACACCTACGTCAAAGAAATGCTCGATAAACTCTACGATCGGCAACCCGGCGGCCCTAAACCTATTAACCCCATCGCCGAGAAAAACTGGAAGGAAAATCCCAATCTGGTGATCGGCGACTTTGAGCAAGGCGTTGGACATCCCAAAGGATGGGACTCCCGCGGGGGCCAACAGCGCGAACCGCTTGGTCGGCTGGTTAAATGGATTCCGGAGCCAGGCAATCCGTCCAATAAGATCATCCGGCTGGAGTTCCCCGCCAGTGTGGGTGATGCCGAAGGCGTCATGTACTACAGCGACTACTTCCCCGTCGAAGAAGGCGCTACGTACCGCTTCCAATGCCGATGGCGTTCCAGCGGCGTCCAGGGGAAAGTGTTCATTAAATGCGGTGAACCGATTGCCACGGAGTATCGGCCTACCTCCGGCTATCGGCCCCAGCAGCCGGCGACGAACCCCAAACTCTATCGGCCCGAGGAGACCCAAATGCGAGAGGTCTATCGCTGCCAAATCAACCTGAAAGGACCACCGAATACCTGGAACGTCCATGTGGAAGAGTTCACCCCTCGGCATACGAAATACACGCCGCGCTATGGCCGGATCATGCTCTACGGCTATCTGGGTGGCGGTTGGATCGACTTCGACGACATCGTGCTAAAACAAATCCTGCCGCCTTCGCCCGGCGAACAACAAAAAGAACTCCGCCACTCGCTGGAAACCAAAGTTACCCTGAAAGAAATGGAAGAAAACGAGCGCCGTAGCCGAGAACTGGAAGAACAAGAAGAAGCCGCCTCCGGCAGCAAAACCAAGAGCGGTTCCAAACCTGCCCCCAAAACGGCGCCGAAATCGCCGAAATCCTCCTCCCGCAAATAACCGCTTTGTGCCTGGCCCTGGCTCTGGAAACCGGGCCGTCTGCTCTGGCCTTCGCTTCCTGGGGCGATAGAATTTCCAGAAGCGTGGAAGGGGCCGCTGGGCGTGCCCGGCACCTGACAAGCACGTCTCTCCAGAAACGGAGGGGCACGTCGGTCGTGTCCGGCGAGCTTCATTGAGCTAAATTATTATCCTTTTCTGGGAGGCGGCAGGCAATGGCCTCTGCACATGGGCAGTACAGCCGGGAAGACTTCGATCATAGTCCGCTCATGTTTTATTACGAGACGACGTTGGCCTGCGATTTGGTCTGTAAGCATTGCCGGGCCGAAGCGCAGCCCGCCGCCCATCCGGAACAGCTCCGCACAGAACAGGCGATGGCTTTGGTGGAGCAGGTGGCCACTTTTCCACGTCGGCCCACGATGGTCTTTACCGGCGGCGATCCGCTCAAACGGCCGGACCTGTTTGAACTGATGGCGCATGCCCGCTCTTGTGGCATCGAGCCGGTGCTGACGCCGTCGGCCACGCCACTGGCCACCCGGGAGGCGTTTGCCCGAGCCAAGGCTGCCGGAGTCCAACGGATCGGCATCAGCCTGGACGGGGCCGATCCGGCCACCCACGACGCTTTCCGCGGTTGGACAGGCAGCTTCGAGCGCACTCTCCAGATGCTAGCCTATGCCAGACAGTTGGGCCTGGCCGTCCAGGTCAATACCAGCCTCTGCCGACGTAATTTTCATCAACTGGACCAAATCGCCGAGCTTCTGGCCGGGCAGGGCATCGCCATGTGGGCGGTTTTCTTTCTCGTGCCGGTGGGGCGTGCCCTGCAGGAAGAACGCCTCCGGCCGGAAGAATATGAACAGGCGTTTGCCCGGCTGTGGTACCATGCCCAAAACCAGCCCTTTGCGGTCAAAACCACCGAGGCCCCCCATTACCGCCGCTATGTGCTCCAGCAGGGTGGCAATCCACTAAACGGACCAGCACATGGAACGCACCCCGCCCCGGAGTCCGCTCGCGGGCATCGGGCGCCGTTGGGCATTTGGGATGGCCGGGGCGTGATGTTCGTCAGCCATATTGGTCAAATTTTCCCCTCCGGATTTTTGCCGATCCAGTGCGGCCGGTTTCCCAAAGATTCGGTGGTCCAGACCTATCAGCAGCACCCGCTCTTTCAGGCCCTTCGCCAGCCGGACGGTTTCCGCGGCAAATGCGGTCGGTGTGAATATCGCCAGATTTGCGGCGGAAGCCGGGCCAGGGCCTACGCGGTTACCGGCGACCCCCTCGGGTCCGAACCCGACTGCATCTACCAGCCCGGCTCTTCTTCGCGCTGAGGCTCTCTTCGAAGGCATGTCTTTTTGTACATCAAGTGTGTCTTGGGAAAAGTTTTACCGATATGCTTGGCGGCGATGGACGACGCGTAGCAAGCGAACGGTTTGCGACGGGTCATCGATCTGGTAAAGAATTCGGTAGTCGCCGACGCGGATGCGCCACTCGTTCTGAGCGCCGACGATTTTCCGACATCCCGGAGGTCTTGGATTGTCGGCCAGTGCTTTGATCCGAGTGATAATGCGTCGGAAGTTTTCTGCGGAAAGCCGTCTCAAATCCCGCTCGGCATGGCGTTCCAGATACACTTCATACACGCCCGGGATACTCCTTCAGAAACTCCTCCAGCTTTCGGAACCGGAGCGGTTTTTTGCGCATGGCCGCTAGAATTTTGAGGTCTTCCATATCTTCCAGCCGCTCCAGAAGTTCCTGGTAGTAGTCGATATCCAGAATGACGGCGACCGGCTGGCCGTCCCGGACCACAATCTGCGGCTTTTCCCGCCGAATTTTGCCTTTCATCCGAAAATCTCCCCAGCAAACGCCGATGCCAAACAGACGACGCCGCTAAACCTGAGAATTATACATTTATTCATTACACAGGTGGCCTCCAAACGGTCGTTGGCCGACGGTCATTGGGAAACGGGGAAAAACTTTATCCCCTAAAGGAAAATTTGTACCCTACCCACCGAATATCAGAACCTCCTCGGAAGGCTTCCACCCCATAGGCCCGACTTGGATCCTCAGCCATAAATGCACCGAAATTCATACTACATCTTTGTTCCTTCTGCATGGTGCCGTTGGGGTTTCCGGTCGGTGGAGGGCAAACCGTCCGCCTAACGGTACCAGGTCTTCGCCCCAGATAAAGACATATCCGAAAAAACGAGCAGGCGCCACCCTCCTATGGTATTCTGGCAAAGAAGCAGCGGCAAGAGGCCGGACTGGTGCTTTTGTAGGAATGTTACCCCGGCCCCATGCATTCGGCTAAACAGTTCCTAACCCTCCTCGAATAGGCGGAAGGTTTCTTATTTTTGCCCGAATGTGGCGGTCCAATGGGCCAGCGGTTTTACCTCCGGCGGAGGCGATGGGGGCGCCGTTGCCGGCTGGAACAAGATGGCCAAGCGGATCGGCTCTTTTTGGCCTTTCAAGACCACTATGAGTTTGCACACGTCCGGGTCCTGTCGCTGCGGCGGCGGTGGATTGCCCGACACCTTTTCAAACCTGGCTCCGCTGGGCTGCAAGATTCGGAGCCACATCGTCCGGTCGCTTTGGCGCAAGATGGCCTCTTGGCCTCGGAGTTCCGGCTGGGCTTTGGTGTGCATCTGCCATTGGATGGAGTGGCCTTCGGAGTTTTCGATTTCGTCTTGCACGAGCACCTGTCGGCCCAAAAGGGCGATGCCCCGGTGCACCTTGCCGACCGTGCCGGCGTAGGCGGCCGATAGATCGGCCACGGCAAAATGCCGATCTCCGTGGCTGCCAAAGGCCACAATCGGGGCCACTGCCTTGGGGTCTTGGTTTTGGCGGTCGATCCAGAGGGTGTTTTGGCCTTCGGTGGCCAGGCGGTAGTAGGTCCATCGCTGTCGGCCGAAATAGCCGGGCAGGTTGTAGTCGTCGGCCCCTAAATCCAAGGCCCATCGCACGCCGTCGGCGTCCAGGACGAACATACCCAGTTCCAGGTGGCTGTGGTTGACCTTGTTGTCGCCGGCTTTAAAGCCGACAAACACGGCCTGGGGATCGTCCCAAGCGGACCGCATGAGCACCACGTCGGCATGGCGGAAATGGCGGGCAAGCGGCAGGGTGCCTGCCGGTTTTGGACGGCCGTCGTACCACCACAGATGCAAGGCACTGGGCCGACGCACGACCTGCCGGAGCACCACCTCCCGCTCATGCCAAGCGTACCATGGCTGGTTGAACTTTCGGGCCAGCCAGAACATGCACGGCGATGGCCCCGCCCCGGAACCGGCATCCGCAAAATTGAACGCCTGTCCCGTAGGCCCTAGCGTATGGATTCGGAAATCCCCGGCCGCAGAAAACCCGGGCGTCTGGCTTAGGCCGAAATCCGTGCCCAGGGCGGTTTCCAGGGCGACCAGCATGAATACGTTGTACGACGTGGCGTAGTTCCAGTAGCCGGGGCCTTCCGCCCAGGCGCCGTCGGGCCCATACTCCTGCATGGCCCGCTGGACGGATCGCACCGCCTGATGGACGATAAAGGAGGCCAGTTTGGGCTCTTCGTCGGCTAAGGCCAAGGCGCCGACGGTCATGCCGCCGTTGCAGACCTGGTTCCAGTTATACTGAGTAGCTGTCCACCATCCGCCCCGCCGATAAATCTTCTCTCCCTCCCGCAGACCATGTCGAAGGATCGCCTCCCGGATCGTCTTTCGTTGGTCCGGGCTGAGCACGTCGAACAGCCAATCATAACCGATAGCCAACGCATGGGTCATCTCGGCCGTGTCGAGGAAATGTTTGGGATTCCAATCGGGAAATGCTGCGGCGGCCAGCATTTCCTGGATGGCCCGTTCCGCATACCGCCGATCCCCGTCCAGACGGTAAACCGTGGCCAACGTATAGACCCGCTCCAAGCAGCGTCGGCTTTCGCCCAAAAGTCGAGGCCCCACCAGCCGGTACTCCACGGTGCGTTTGTCCCGGAGCAAGGCGTCGGCCTGGGCGCGAAGTTCTTTATAAAAGGCGGCTGCCGTGGCATCCTCGGCCAAAAGTTTTTTTAGCCGGGCCGTATCCTCCGCCAAAGCAATCAACCGGGGATGTCCCGTCCGAAGCGTGGCCAAAATCTTTTCTTCCGGAGGCACTTGCATGGATGTCGCTGTCATCGGCGTCGCCGAAGCCGTCCGGTCTGCCAACGGCGCCAGCAACATAAGATACACAAGCGCTGAACACATGGTAGGCTCCTCCTGTTCCAGGAAAACCAGAAAAACGCGGTAGGTCCATCCATCACCCAAGCGCCAGGGTCAGAATCAAGATTACCAAACCGGCAAGGGCAGGAAACTCAAGACTCCCGAAGCGGCAGGGGCGGGACAATCCAGGTGGGTACCCCGTATCATACCGCACCTTCCCCCATTCGACAATCGCCCAACCCGGGTTCCGCTCCGCACCGGCCCAGGGAGTGGTTTTCCTTCCCTTTCCCTCTCCCCTTTTCGAGGAGAAGCCGTAAAATAAAAAAGCATCCCCGACTTTTCCATTTTTCCCAGACGGAAGAGGGAAAGTCGATCGGCTGTTTTCGATGGAAGGGTCTTACTCGTATTGGCCTGCTGGTTCCGGAAAGGCGGCGTATGAATCGGCAGCAGACTCCTGAATCTGTCTCCCCGGCGGATATGCAGCTTCCTGCCGGTTTGCTTCCCCGAACTGACACCGATCCCGAGGAAACCCAGGAATGGTTGGGGGCGTTGGATTATGTGATCGTGTCGGCCGGGTGTGAGCGGGCTGGGTATTTAGTGCATCGGCTGGTGGAGCGGGCCTACCGGTGCGGGGTCCGGTACATTGCCGGCAATACGACGCCTTATATCAACACGATTCCGCCGGAGGAGCAACCGGACTACCCCGGCGATCTGGAGTTGGAGCGGCGGATTGAAAACTTAGTGCGTTGGAATGCCATGGCGATGGTGGTTCGGGCGAATCGGGAGAGTCCCGGCATCGGTGGACATATATCTACTTTCGCCTCCATCGCCACCTTGTATGAAGTCGGCTTCAACCACTTTTTCCGCGGCAAACAGGGCGAGCAACCCGCCGATCAGGTCTTTTTCCAAGGCCATTCGGCTCCGGGCGTTTATGCCCGCGCCTTTCTGGAAGGCCGCCTGACCGAAGAACACCTGAAAAACTTTCGCCGGGAGTTGGCCCCCGGTGGCGGGCTATCCAGTTATCCGCATCCCTGGCTGATGAAGGATTTTTGGGAATTCCCCACCGTGTCGATGGGCCTAGGACCGATCATGGCCATCTATCAGGCCCGGTTCAATCAATACCTGGCTGACCGAGGCATCCTGCCGCAAGCCGCACGTTCCAAAGTCTGGGCTTTTCTGGGCGACGGGGAATGTGACGAGCCGGAAGCCCTCGGCGCCATCAGCCTGGCAGGCCGGGAAAAATTGGATAACCTGATCTTTGTGATCAACTGCAATTTACAACGTCTGGACGGCCCGGTCCGCGGTAACGGCAAAATCATCCAAGAGCTCGAAGGTGTTTTCCGAGGTGCCGGATGGAATGTGATCAAAGTGATCTGGGGTTCCGATTGGGACCCGCTTTTGGCCAAGGACACCGATGGTCTTTTGGTCCGCCGCATGGGCGAGGTGGTCGATGGACAATATCAGAAATATTCCGTCATGCCCGGCTCCTACATGCGGAAGGACTTTTTCGGCGTGGACCCACGGCTGGAGGCGCTGGTGGCCGATCTAACCGATGAACAACTCCGGGAGCTTCGTCGGGGCGGCCACGATCCGGTGAAAATCTATGCCGCCTACAAAGCCGCCGTCGAGCACCGCGGCGCTCCCACCGTCATCTTAGCCAAGACGATCAAAGGCTACGGCCTGGGCGAAGCAGGCGAAGGCCGCAATATCACCCACCAGCAGAAAAAGCTCAACGAAGAAGAGTTGCTCCGGTTCCGCACGCGGTTTGGCATTCCGCTTTCCGACCAGGAGGTGTTGAAGGTTGCGTTTTACCGGCCGCCGGAGGATAGTCCGGAAATCCAGTATCTCAAGGCCCGGCGCAGAGCACTGGGAGGCCCACTGCCCAGCCGGGGGCAAGCCCGCATGAAGCTCAACCCCCCCCAATGGGAAGATTTTGCCGAGTTCTTCGCCGGCAGCGAAGGCCGCGAGGTCTCCTCGACGATGGCGTTTGTTCGGCTGTTGGCCCGGCTCATGCGTGATAAAAACCTCGGTCGCTACATTGTTCCCATCGTGCCGGACGAAGCCCGCACCTTCGGCATGGAGTCGCTTTTCCGGCAGTTCGGCATCTACAGCCATGTCGGCCAACTGTACGACCCGGTCGATTCCGACACTGTGCTGTACTACCGGGAGGCCAAAGACGGCCAGATTCTCGAAGAGGGCATCACCGAGGCCGGTTCCATGGCCTCCTTTATCGCCGCCGCCTCAGCCCATTCCAGCCACGGCGTTACCATGATCCCGTTTTTCATCTTCTATTCCATGTTCGGGTTCCAGCGGATCGGCGATTTGATCTGGGCGGCCGGCGACATGCGATGCCGAGGCTTCATCTTGGGCGGCACCGCTGGCCGAACTACCCTGGCCGGCGAAGGTCTCCAGCACCAAGACGGCCAAAGCCACCTCTACGCCCTGGCCTACCCCACCTGCCGTGCCTACGACCCCTGCTACGCCTATGAACTTTCCGTCATCATTCTGGACGGCATCCGCCGCATGTACTTCGAGGGCCACGACGTCTTCTACTACATCACCTTGATGAACGAAAATTACGAAATGCCTATCCTGCCGATGGGATCGACCGAGGGCATCTGCCGCGGCATCTATCGCCTTTCGACCAAAGACGCCGGCAACCGTCGGCCCTGGGTGGAACTGTTTGGCAGCGGCGCCATCCTCCGCGAAGTGCTTCGGGCACAGGACATCCTGGCCGACCAGTTCGCCGTCTCCAGCCGTGTGTACAGTGTTACTAGCTATAAGAATCTTTATTACGACGGCTTAGACTGCGATCGGCACAATCGGCTCCATCCTGCCGACCCGCCCAAGGTGCCCTATGTCCAGCAGGTTTTGGAAGGAAGCCAGGGGCCTGTGGTGGCGGCTTCGGATTATGTCCGGGCCGTGCCGCTGGCCATCTCCCCTTGGCTGCCCAAGCCGTATGTCGTCCTGGGCACCGACGGCTTCGGCCGAAGCGACAGCCGACAAGCCCTCCGCCGATTCTTTGAAGTGGATGCCGAAAACATCGCCCTGGCTGCTCTCACTGCCCTGGCCCAACAAGGAAAATTCCCCCAAAAAGAACTCCCCAAAGCCATCCAAAAACTCGGTCTGGACCCCGATCATCCCAATCCCGTGTTGGTCTAAAAACTCCGAATCGTATCTAGGTCTAAAGGTGGTACTGCCATGCCGATGGACTTTGTACTCCCGGAATTAGGAGAAAACATCGACTCGGCCGATGTGGTCAATGTCCTGGTGGCCGAGGGCGACCAGATTCATGCCAACCAATCGGTCGTCGAACTGGAGACCGACAAAGCGGTGGTCGAAATTCCCTGCCCCCATGCGGGCAAGGTCGTGAAGGTCCATGTCCGCAAAGGCCAGAAAATCAAGGTAGGCGAACCTTTGATTACCGTCCAGACGGAACAACCGGCTGCTGCGCCGGGACCAACGCCTCCGCCGCCTACTACCGCCTCGGCAAGTAGAGCGGCCGTTGCCGCCCCTACCCCTGCTCCCTCGGGCGCTGGAGCAGGCACCGCCGTCGCCGCGGCTTCTACGCTCTCAGACGGCACAATGCCTGCCCCAGCCCCGTCGGTTGCTGTCGCTTCGGCGTCGTCGGCTTCCTGTCCGGTGGCCCAGGCTCCCACCGCTGCTTCTTCCGCCGGGGTGCCCGATTCGCTGATCCCGGCCGGGCCGGCAGCCCGACGATTGGCCAGACAACTAGGCGTCGATCTTCGCACGGTCCAAGGGACTGGCCCGCGGGGACGCATCCGTCCGGAAGACGTACAGGCAGCCGC
>Ga0308390_1000621_pt1 | contig 24846 bp, 22 predicted proteins | sample Hotspr2Sample149_FD_202358 | JGI IMG/M metagenome (GOLD analysis project Ga0308390, IMG submission 202358) | Hot spring phototrophic mat microbial communities from Mushroom Spring, Yellowstone National Park, Wyoming, United States - 20040719_149 ...
CCTCCCGGGTGGAAAGACATTGTACTACGCATTAACTGCCGTAAATGCAGACGGGGCAGAGTCTCCGTTGTCGTTTACCGTTGAAGCGAGACTCGCCGGGGGCGCCTCTGGTTATGCCGTTCGCCTTGAAGGAATCCGGTGCAGCAATGATGCGGCAAGCATGAACGTATATCGGGGGGAGAGTCCATTCGTGCTTCGAAGGATCGCTCTTGGGGCGCCTGTTGCCGGTTCCTTTCTGGATGACGGATTGGCGGCAACCGTGATTCCCGGGCCAGACCCCAACTTCGATCACGCCAGATTTCAATGGAGGCTGGAGTTTCTTCCCGGGACCCAGGCTGATCTGTATGGAGCCAGGATGATCGGCAACACCGGCCTGGGGCTTGCGGAAAACGAGTTTCGCGGAGCTGTGGTCCGAATCACGGAGGGGCGTGGCAAAGGGCAGGAGCGCGTCATCGAGAGCCACACGGCGACAGAGATTTTTGTCGCCCAACCGTGGAGGGTGCAACCGGACTCGACCAGTGTGTTCACTATCGCAGAAGCTTCGTGGAAACCGGCGGGCATAACGCGGTCGGACGAGATCCGTTTCCTGGCGCCGCCCGCCGGCGAAGGGGCGATTCAGATTCTTGGGGTCGCAGTGAGCGGACGCGGTGTCGAAAGTCCGGAGAGCGAGGCGATTGTCGGGCGGTGCGATCTCGCCGCTTCCGGTGTCATCGATACAGACGTGCCGCCAACGCCCGGCTTCGGCATTGCCTCCACCGGTCAAGGCGGGTTCGTCCTGAGCGGAATCGGGTTTTCTTCGTTGGAGAATACCAGGACCATTCGTACCGGCACATTGACGGTTCACTACTGGAGCGAGCTTGAAAGTCCGACGCCCTGGCGTCTGGCAGCTGCTGTGGAAGCCGAGAACGCTATCATTTCGGTCAATCCCGCCATGCCGGCGGGCCAGGGCGACCTGCTGCAAATCGAAGCGGAGCTGTTACGCGTCCTGGAGGTCCGGGCAGGCGGCGCAGAACTGCTGGTGGATCGCGGGATTCACGATACGGAGGCCACGGCTCATCCGGCCGATTCGCGCGCGTACCTGTTGAGAAGGCAGACTTCGGTATTCGCCTTTCAGAAAGGATTTTTCGGCAGCCCTGCCAGCGGCAGCTACAGCCAGTGGGTCGACTTGCCGGAGGCAAGAATCGCCGCTGCGGAGTTTTACGTGACCAATGACCGTGGCAGCAGTCCTACTGCGTTTCAGGCATACACACTGACGGCCGAAGGCGGGCTCCGGACGATGGCGGGTGGACAGTACACGATCCAGTACGACGGCACGTTGGCCATGATGGGCAACATTGCGCCGCCGGTGGTAGTGGAGCGGACTCGTGCTGTGAGAGACGTGCAGGCCTATGTGGAGCAGGAGCCGCTCGGCGAGCCGGTGATGATTCGAGTGCTGCTGGATCAGGAGCCGTATGTGGACCTGGCCATCCCGGCCGGGAGCCTGATGTCGGAGCCTGTGTCCTGCTTCGACCGGGCGCCCCTGCGAGAGGGGAGTCTGCTTCAGGCCGCGATACTTTCCGTTGGGACAGGCGCGGGAAGCTACCCCGGGCGCGGTCTGACGATCGTGCTGCGCCTGTGAAGCCGGGAGCCAGTCCGGACCTTGTCGTGTGTGGTATAGGTATAAAAAGAGCGCTGAGGGCGCGTAGCTCAGTTGGTTAGAGCGCCTGCTTCACACGCAGGAGGTCACAGGTTCGAGTCCTGTCGCGCCCACCACCCCGATTACGGCGCTCCGCCTTCGGCCGATTCCCAGCACGGCAAATTCCGGCAGGATTGTAATGGGTCCGAGTCCAATGTGCGGCCGTCCACTTCGATGGCTTGCAGCGTAACGGCGCCGAGACCAACCTGGACATGCCCCTTAGCGAAGGAGAAGATCTAGCAGCCGCCGGCGGCAGAGGCCGCGCGGCCCCCGGATGACTTGACGGAGCCGGAGAAGCTGAAGTAGCGGGCGACGTTTTCCCGCAGCAATTGGGGAAACGTCTTGTCCAGGTTGGAACGGATGGCGACGTAGCATTCGTCGCACTTGTTGTTCGCGGTGAACTCGCGCACCATGCGCGCCTGTTCGTGCAGCTCGTACCGGTGAAACTGCATGGAGCACGGCTGGAGCTTGCCGTCCGCTGTCACAACCAGGAAGCGCAGGCCCGCCTTGCAGCCCGGGGCGCCGCCCGTCTCAAAGTAGCGCCGCGTGGCCTCGATGGTGGTGGGGGCGCTGACGATCCAGTTGGTGCCGTCGCGGCGGGACTCGAGCCGGTCGAGTTCGCGGTTCAGAATTGCGAGCAGCTCGGGCGTGCCGGGGAACAGCTCGCGGCAACCTGTGCGGCGGGCCGAGTAGGCGCTGATGCAGATGTTGACGCCCCACTGGCGGGCCTTGTCGGCGACGGCGTTGATTTCGGCGACGTTGGCGGCGGTGATGCAGGTGTTCAGCACGATGTCGTCATAGCCGTAGGCAGCGCATTTCGGCACCACCTCATTCAGGTGCGCGAACAGCCCGGGATACATGCGGAAGTCATCGTGGCGCGAGTCGGGAAAGTCGAGCGACACATTGAACTGGTCGACGCCTGCCTCGCGCAGCTCCAGATAACGCTCCGGCGTCATCAGCGACCACGAAGAGACGAGCAATATATACGGGAGGCCATCGCTGCGCTTGATGTTGCGGACCACTTCGGGGAGATCGTCCCGAAGCAAAGGTTCGCCGCCCGACACCTGCACGACGCAGGGCTTGAGCACCTCTGTGTAGCGGCGGTACTCTTCCGGGCGCAGGTTGCGCGAATCGTCCTTCGGGCCGCCGTGGTCGCAGTGCCGGCAATAGCAGGTGCAGGAATCCGTGACCTCGAAGGAAACCACGATGGGACGCCCGGCGAGCCAGTTGGCCGAGCCTTGGGCGATGATCCGCAGCGACTGGCTCAGGGGTACTCTCCGCATTTTCCCAAATCATACCAATTTACCCGATTAGGCGGCAAGGCTCGGGCCGGTGGTAATCTGGGCACGCAATGCGCGTGCTTGTGCTGAACGCAGGCAGCTCTTCACTGAAATACCAGGTGATCCGGGCCGGGCCGGAGGCGGAAACTGTGCTTGTGAAGGGCGCGGTGGAGCGGATCGGCGCCCCGGGCGGGCCCCCGGATCACTGGGCGGCGGTTCGGGAGGCGCTGGAGGCGGCGGGCGAAGTGGACGCCGTGGGGCACCGGGTCGTTCACGGCGGGGAGAAATACCGGGAAGCGGTGCTCATCGATGAAGAGGTGGAGCGGGTGATCGAAGAATGTTGCGCTCTGGCGCCGCTGCACAACCCTCCCAACCTTGCCTGCTATCGTGCGGCGAAGCAGCTGCTCGGCGCGGCGCCCCATGTGGCGGTGTTTGACACGGCGTTCTTCCACACGCTGGAGCCGCGTGTGTTCCTGTACGGGCTTCCGCTCGAATACTACGAGCGGGACCACATCCGGCGCTACGGGTTTCACGGCACCTCCCACCGCTATGTGAGCATGCGCGCCGCGGAGCTGCTCGGCAAGCCGCCGGAACAGTGCCGGCTGATCACGTGCCACCTGGGCAACGGCTGTTCGATTTGTGCGGTGAACGGCGGGCGGGCGGTGGACGTCTCGCTCGGATTCACGCCCATCGAGGGGCTGGTCATGGGCACGCGCTGCGGAGACATCGACCCGGGAGTGGTCTTCCACCTGATGCGCGCAAAAGGGATGAGCGTGGACGAGGTCGAGGAGCTGTTCATCCGCCGCAGCGGGTTGCTGGGACTTTCCGGCCGTTCGAACGACATGCGCGACCTGGTGGAGGCCGCGGCGGGCGGGGACGCGCGGGCGCGGCTCGCCATCGACGTCTTCTGTTACCGCGCGAAAAAGTACATTGGCGCCTATTGGGCGGTGCTTGGCGGTGCGGACGCGATCGTGTTCACAGGCGGCATCGGGGAAAACCGTCCGGAGATCCGGGGCCGGATCCTCGAAGGTCTGGAGAGCCTCGGGCGCTTCCGGACGCTGGTCGTGCCGACGAACGAGGAGCTGCTGATTGCGCGGGACACGGTGCGCGTGGTCAGCGGAACAGGAACCAGGTAGACAGAGCCGTCAGCGCGACCACCAGCCATTCAAACATGCCGGGCGAGATATGTTCCACGATCCGGCGCCCGCCGAGCGCGCCGGCAAACACGGCCGGAACCATCGCCAGGTCGAAGACCAGCGACTCGCGGCTGAACAGACCGTGCCAGGCGTAGATCGGAATCTTGGTCAGGTTGATGACGAAGAAGAACCAGGCGCCGGTGGCAATGAATTCCTGTTTGGGCAGGCGCTTTGACAACAGATACAGGTTCATCACCGGACCGGCGGCATTGGCCACGGTGGTCGCGAAGCCGGCGGCAACGCCATAGAGGGCCGGGTGCGGCGTGATGGCGGAAGGATTCTTCGAGTGCCGCCGCACAAGATAGGCGGCGAGCATCACGAGCACAATGACGCCGACGACGGGGCGCAGGACGCGCTCCTCCAGCGCCAGAGCCGCAGCGCCGGCGGCCATTCCGGCCAGAGCCCAGGGGGCGAGGGTCCACAACCGGTGAATGGCGGCGTGGCGGCGCCAGTAGACGACGGCGAATATGTCAGCCGTGCAGAGGATGGGCAGCAGCCAGGCGGCGGCCTTGCGGGCGTCGCCAACCGTCAACACGATCATCGGCACCACGAGGATGCCGAGCCCGGGCAGGCCGGTCTTCGCCACGCCCACGCAAAATGCACACAGGGCGCCGAGCGCCCATTGCCAGGGTTCAAGAGAAGGCATGCGGGAACGGGAACTATGCCTCCAGCATAGCCTCTACCTTGCGAAGAATGGTTCCGGCCGCCTCCGGAACGAACAGAACATCGCACTCCGAGCCGAGGATGAAGGGGTGGCCGGACGCCTGCATGCGGGCGGCAAGGTCACGGGCGAGCCGGCGCACCTCCTCGACAGGCATGGCCGAGTCCGAATAGAACTGGCGCGTGGGCAAGTTGCCATACAGCACGGTGTCGGGCGCGACTACGGCAGCATCCGCCCACAGCTTGCGGCTGGAGCCGAGGCTGAGCATGGCGGGGTGCAACTCGCGGGCGAGCACCCGGACGAGTTCCGTGGTCAGCACCCCGCAGTCGTGCAGGATCAGATCCGCGCCTGCCGCTGTGATCCGGCCGCGGACTTCCCGCAAGGGGCCGAGCACGAACTGCTCGAGCAGCCCCGGCGCCCGGGCCAGATGGCGCGGAGAAAGATACGTCGTGCTGACGGCAGGCTCACAAAGGATCACGGCGCGTGCGCCGGCGGCCACCTGCGCCTGCACCGAGCGCAGCACGGCGCGCCGCGCCAGCCGCAGGGCGGCCGCGGCCAGGCGAAGCGCCGGCTCGTCTTCCTCCGTGGCTCCGCAGGCGGCCAGGGCGAGCGGCGTGATGGGATCTGCAAGCAGCCTCGTCATCAGGGAAAACGGGCCGATGGCCATGCCGACGGGGATCAGATCGGTGCGGGTAGAGATGTAACGGATAGCGCCCTGCTGGGCGAGGCTGGCCTGGGGAAACGGGACGGAATCTTCCTCATAGGCACGAACCGCCTCTTCTTCGGGGGGTGCGTGCAAGTGGAAAGATTCCACGTCATCGGCCGGGACGCCGAGCGCCTCCAGCAGGTCCGATTTTTCCAGCCGCAGATCCATCAGGGGAAAGGCGAGCGGCGTGCGCCACCGCCGTGCGGAGCGCTCCACGACGCGGCCCAAGCGCTCCGGATCGAGGCGCACCTGCTGCGGGTCCGGCTCTTCATGCAGAACCAGATCCGTGCCGATCGGCATGCGGAGGCCGCGGGCGGCCAGTTCCAGCAGGCAAGAGCGGATCATCCCTCCAGTCACCTCAATGGCGGGACCCGTTGAATTCCCGCACGGCGTCGATCATGGCGACGATGTTCTCCACCGGCGTGCCGCATTGTATGTTGTGAACGGCGTTGAAAACGAATCCGCCCCCGGGTGCGAAAATCTCGCACCGGCGCAGAACCTCTTCGCGAACCTGTTCCGGCGTGCCGAAAGGCAGCGTATTCTGGGTGTCCACGCCGCCGCCTCAGAACACCAGCCGCGAGCCGTACCGCGCCTTGAGGGTCGCCGGATCCACGCCCGCCGCCGAGCATTGCACAGGATTGATGATATCGAAGCCGGCCTCGATGAAGCTCTCGAAGAACTTTTCCACGCTGCCGCAGGAATGTTTGAAACATTTCCAGCCCGTGTTGCGGTGCACCCACGAGCAGACCTCCCGGTAGAACGGCAGCCAGAGTTCGCGGAAGGTCCCGACCGAGCAGAACTGCGAGCGCTGCGTGCCGAAGTCCGTGCCGCAGAGGAAGACCGCGTCCACCGCATCGCCAATGGCGGCGTGAATGCGGGCGAGGTTCGCAAGCGCCACCTCGCACTGGCGTTCAAAGACCCGGCGGACGTGATCGCGCCGGGAGACGATGCTCACATACCACTCGGCGACATCCCGGATCCCGCGGGGATACTTGAGAAACGGCGCCGGCACGAGGGCGATGTCGCCGAACGCGGCGCCCCCGAAGGATCCGAGAATGCCGCATCCGCTGGCCTCGGCCTCGGCTGCTGCGCGTTTCAGGTGGGCAAGATCCTCCTCCGAGACCGGAGTAAACTCCTCGCAGTTGTCTTCCGGATCCAGCAGCGACTCGTCGAGCGGAGGCTGGCGGATGATCGTATCGAAAAAGGCGCTGCCGACGGGCATGCGTCCGCTGGGCGGCGCAGAGGTGTCGCCTTCCGGGTAAATGTAGATGGTTCCTTCGGAATCCGTGGTGGTGCGGAAGTCCTCGGGAACGAGCACTTCCAGGCCGCGGAAATCCCATTCGCGCCAGCCCTTGTTCTCGAATCCGAACAGCGTCTTGCGGGAAAATACGCCGACGACGTCGATGCCCATCGCCCGGCGCAGGTCCTCATCGATCCAGCCCAGCATCTGATACGGCTCGTGGACCTTGACCGGGCGCTTTTCCAGCCCGTAATAATCCCGAAGCGCGGCGACGCAGGAAACATAAATCCCGGTGACCGCCGAAGAACCGAAATCCACCGGCACGGCGGCCGGGTCCCGGTGGTCGAGCGCGGCACGGAGCCGTTCCCGTGAAGTAGCCATGACGAGTCCTTCCTGACAAGCTGTTTCCCAAGCCAATGCTACATTGGAAAGTGGCAGCGCACCAGCCGATGGAGATCTTCAAGGAATTCACGTTTGAAGCGGCGCACCGGCTGCCGAACCTGCCGCCGGAACACAAGTGCTCGCGGCTCCACGGGCATTCCTTCCGTGTCCGGATCTGCGTGAGCGGGCCTGTCGGGGAGGAATCCGGCTGGGTGATGGACTTCGGCGACATCAAGGCCGTGTGCAAGCCGGTGATCGACGAGCTGGACCACCGTTACCTGAACGAGATCCCGGGGCTCGAGAACCCCACCAGCGAGCGCATCGCCGAGTGGCTTTGGCGCCGCCTGAAGCCCGTGCTGCCTCAGCTCCATGCGGTGGAGGTGCGCGAGACTTGCACCGCCGGGTGCCGCTACCGGGGCGAGTGACGCGGCGGCAATTTGAGACAAACAGGTCTTGAATTGTGGTATTATTGCGGGTAGACTGGTGCAGGAAACCCCATGAAGCCCCGCACGACGCCACACGAGCATCCGTCTGCGCCCGTGCCCGCCGCGCGCCGGGAAGCGCCTGCGGCGCAAGTGCCGCTCCCGCGGCCCGCCCCTCTGTCCATGAGTCTGCGCGACTCGCTGGAAAGACGGCGCAGTTGCCGCGAATATGCGCAGACGCCGCTTCGCCTGGAAGAGCTGGCCGCTCTGCTGTGGGCGGCGCAGGGAATCACGTCCCCGGCGGGGTTGCGCACGGCGCCCTCTGCGGGCGCCATCTATCCGGTGAAGAGTTACGTGCTGGCCTTCCGTGTCGAAGGACTGCCGGCCGGCTTCTACTCGTTCGACCCTGACCAGCGGATCCTGACGCTGCTGTCCAAAGGGGACAAGCAGAAGCGCATGGCCCGGGCGTGCGGCGACCAGCAGTGCATCGAGCAGTGCGCCGCGGGACTGCTGCTGACGGCGTGGTACGGCAGGCTGCGGAAGGAGTACGGCGATGCCGCCGAGTCGCTGGCGCTTCTCGAGGCCGGCCACATCGGCCAGAACTGGCACCTGGCGGCGGCGGCTTTGGGGCTGGGCTCGGTGAGCATCGGCAAGCTTGACGCCGCCGCGCTGAAGCTGCTGTTGCCAATTCCCGAGGACGAGCACCCGCTCTATTTCCTCATTGCAGGACGCCGCTGAATCTTCCGGGCCGGCCAGGATGCGGCGCGCCCGTCGCGCCAAGCCTGAGGAAAGCTGCGGCCTTCCGGCGGCCGTGTGCGTGCGGATCCGCCGGACGCCTGCCCGGATCTGCTCTGCCTGCCGCCAGCGCGGCGCTGCGCAATGCCGGCTCCCGCGCCGCATCTCCGGCTGAGGGAGAGGCGCCGCCTTCATTCTCGCGGCATCGCCTGCCGCAGACTGTCGGCCTGCCCCTCGTGCAGGATCCCTGCCAGGCCGGGCCTGACTTGCCGAAAGCGGCCCGGGTCCGGCAGAGGCGGCGAAGGCCAATGCTTGCGAGCCGGAAAGCCTGCCAACAGCTACTCGGCCGTGAAACGGTACGTGCCCGAGCCGGTTTCGAAAACGGTGAAACCGCTCTCGGTGCGCGACGGTTTGAGGCCGCCAGCTTCAGCCACCTTGCCTGTCGAGGGCACCCAGATCGTGGCGGTGGTGTTGGGCGGAATCGTCACCTCCATCTGCAAGCCGCGGCCGGTGCGGTTCCAGGCGGCGGAAATCGGGCCGTAGAGGGAGCGGTGCGTCGCCTTCACATAGCTCAGCCCCTCCACCGGATACGGCTTGATGTGGATGTGTCGGAAGCCGGGCTTTTCCGCGTCCGGGCGGATGCCGGCCAGATATTCGTACATCCAGACGGCGAGGTCGCCGATCTGCATGACGTGGTTCATGGAGTTCATGGCCGGATCCGCGGTGTCGCCATTCCAGAGCTCCCAGACCGTGGTGGCGCCCTTTTCGACCATGTAGCCCCAGCCCGGGTAGGTGGTCTGCGTGGATATGGCGAAGGCGACGTCGGGGCGGCCGTTGTCGGACAGGGTCCGCATCAGCCACTGCGCGCCGACCAGACCGACGCCCACGTGATTGTTGCTCTCCTTCTCGATCTTCTCCACGAGCCGTTCAAACACGCGCCCGCGGTCTTCTTCGGGCACCATGCCGAAGGCGAGCGGCAGGACGCTGGAGGTTTGCGTGCCGTTGTCAAAGCGGGCTTCCTCCCGCTTGTACCAGGTGCGGAGGAAGGCTTCCTTCAGTTGCGCGGCGAGCCGGTCCAGTTCGGCTGCGTCGCCGTTCCTGCCAAGCATGCGCGCGTTGGCGCTGACGAGCTTCACCATCTGGTGGTAGTAGGCCGTGCTGAGCAGCGCGCCGGCGGTGATGCGCGCCGGGTCTTTTGAGTGGATCAGCTTCGGGTCCTCGGGCGGCACGCACCAGTCGCCGTAGGTGTTGCGCGGCATGATGCCGTCCTTCAGGAATCCGCGCATGTAGTCGACCCACTTCTTCATGCCGTCGTAATGGCGTTCGATGATGCGGAGGTCGCCATATTGGCGGTAGACCATCTGCGGCGCCAGCACGAACGTGCTCGGCCAGACCACGCCGTCGTTGTAAAGCACCCAGTAGGTGGGCGCCACGTCCGGAATGCTGCCCGTGGGGCGCTGCGAGTCCGCGATGTCCTGCACCCACTTCGTGTAGAAGGCGGCGACGTCGAACAGGTAACTTTCGCTCAGGCTGACGACACTGCGGTCGCCCAGCCATCCCTGCTTTTCGTCGCGCTGCGGACAATCGGTGGGAATGCTGCGGTAATTGCCGCGAATTCCCCAATAAATGTTGTGATGAATCCGGTTCAGCAGCGAGTGCGAGCTCTCCCACTCGCCGGCCTTTTCCATGGCGTCGTGGACGACGCGGCCTTCCACCGCCTCCAGCGACGGCTTTCCGGGATATCCGGTCAGTTCGATATAGCGGAAGCCGTGATATGTGAAGCGCGGCTCCCAGACCTCGGGCCCGCCGCCTTTCAGGATGTAAACCAGCGTGGCCCGCGCCGAACGCAGATTGTCCACGTACAGGCTGCCGTCAGGGCGGAGCGACTCGGCCAGCCGCATCTGCACGCGCGTCCCGGCCGGCCCCTGCACTTTCAGGCGCACCCAGCCGACCATGTTCTGGCCGAGATCGTAAATATAGACGCCGGGCCGCAGCTCCTTCATGGATTTCGGCGCGAGCGTCTCCATCACGCGCAGCGGCTCCGACATCTGGGCGCGGAGCGCGCCGGGAGGCCCTTGAACAAGCTGGGCGGCCTCCCATTTCGAGTCGTCGAAGCCGGCCTGCGCCCACCCGGGCATTTCCATGCGCGCGTCATAAACCTCTCCGTCGTATTCGTTGTTGGCGCGGATCGGGCCGTCGGTGGTGAGCTTCCAGGTCTCGTCCGTGACCACGGTTTCCTTGCGGCCGCCGGCATATTCCAGCTCGATTTGTGCAATCGCCTTCGGGTAGCCGAAGCCGCGCGCGGGCATCGGGATGCGGCGCCGCGGTTGCCAGTAGCGGCCATTGCCAAGCCAGAGCCCCACGGCATTGAGGCCCGGCTTGAGCATCGCCGTGATGTCGTGAGTCACATAGTGAACACGCTTCTCGTACTCGCTGAGCGCCGGCGAGAGAACATGGTCGCCGGCTTTCGCCCCGTTGAGATACAGCTCGCTCAGGCCGAGGCCGACGACGTACGCCGTGGCCCGGCGCAGGCGCGGCCCGACGGTGAATTCCTTGCGCAACATCCGCGCCGGCAGGGCCTGCTCTTCGCGCAAGCCGACCTCGCCCCACGGATCCATGCCATACGGGCCGAGCACTTTCGCAGGCCGCCAGCCTTCCTCTTCCTTTCGCAGAGCCTGCCATTCGCTGCCGGTCGCAAAGATCAGAGGATCGCCCGAAACAAATTCCACCCGCAGGGCCCCGATGACGCCCGCCGGGTCCTCGCGGGTGTTGCGCGCGACGACCAAAATCTCATTCGGGCCCGGCCTCAGCCACGGCGCCACGTCCAGCACCATCGGCAGGGAAGGATTATTGCCCCGTCCGGCGGCATTCCCGTTCACGGTCAACTCGAAGCTGTTGTCCGCGCCAAGCACGAACGTCGCCGTCTTCAGCGCGCGATCCTGCGGCAAGGTCACGGTGGCGCGGAAGCGCCGCGTTTCCGCGGGCGCCTGCCTGGCCGGTTCGCCTTCGTCGAACCAGATCCACTGCGCGTTGCGGAGCCACTGGAACGGGCTGTGCGGGTCCTTGTAGTACGTCTTTTCGTCGAGCCCGATCCACTTGCCCTTCCAGTCTTCGGGTTTCAGCAGCCCCATCGACCAGCGCGCCGTCTCGCTCCACGGGGAGGGTTGCCCGTCCTGGTCCCAGACCATGACGCGCCACCACACCGGCTGGCCGGAGGAGAGCGGCTTGCCTTCATAGACGATGTGCACGCTTTGCTCGCTGGCCACCTTGCCGGTGTCCCAAAGATCGCCTTTGCCGGCATTGGCGAGCTCAGCCGTGCTGGAGACGACAATCCGGTAAGCGCTCTGGCGAAGGTTGCGCGCCGAAGGATTGCTCGCAGCCAGTTTCCAGCTCAGCCGTGGCCGGGTTTCATCGATGCCGAGCGGGTTTTGCCGGTATTCCGTGCGCAAATCCACGGGTTTCAGGGAGGGGGCGGCGTGCGCGCCGGCGGCAATCAGCAGCAAGCTCAGGATGGCGTGGTTCATGATGGCGGAAACCTCCTGCGGCAGGCGGGACGGGCATCGAAGACCCGGCGGCCTGCGGTCGATTGTGCATCTTATCAGTCTTCGCGGAGGGCCGGAACCGTCCCTGTGCCGCGGCGCCAGCACCCGGGCTGGTGCGCGTCCATCATGCCCGTGGCCTGCATGAACGATTCGATGATGACAGGCCCGACGAAACTCCACCCCCGCCGTTTCAGGTCCCGGGCGAGCTTCTCCGGCGGCGCCGCGGCGAACGACCAGAAATAACGGTCGAGCGAGCCCGCTTCGGCCGCAAGCTCGCAGGCGCGCCGCGCGTTGTTCAGCATCGATGCGATCTTGCCGCGGTGCCGGACGATTCCCGGCATTTGCAGCACCCGCTCTGCTTCGTTGTCCCCCCAGCGGGCGAGCACGCGGAAATCAAATCCCGCGAAGGCGCGGCGGAATGCCTCGCGCTTTCTCAGGATGGTAAGCCAGCTCAGCCCAGCCTGGAAGCCCTCCAGGCAGATCTTTTCAAACAGCCGCACATCGTCGTGGAGCGGCACGCCCCACTCCTGGTCGTGATAGGCGATGTAGTCTTCCGCAGCGCCGCACCAGCCGCAGCGCCACCGTCCATCGCGTCCGAGAATCAGCCCCGTGGGATTCGCCATATCGATTCCCCAGCATGGCAAAACTTCGCGCAAGGTTTGCGGGGATGTGTGCAGCGCCTGCGCGGACCGCCGTCCCCGCTCCTCTGCGCCTGCCCGGAAATCAGTCACTTGCGCGCCGGCCGGCCACGGAATGCCCCTTGCAGAAGCAGAGGGCGCCAGCACAGTGGCGACTACACAAAAGGAGAACGAAACAATGGTCTGGAGATTTGTTGGACTCGTATTGGCCGTTGCGGGTTGGATGTTTGCGCAGGGGCCGCGAGGCAACGGGAGCGCCTTTGCCGGCGGACCCTCCCTGCGCGCGGGCGCACCGCTCGACATGACGCAAACGTTCGTCATTGAGGGCGTGATCGAATCGGTTTCCATCGCGCCGGGCGTGCAATACCCTTCCGTGGTGGTTGACGGAAAGGAAATCAGGATCGCCCCGGTCTGGTTCCTCCTGGATAATGATTTCGAGCTGGCGGCAGGCGACAAGGTTAAAATTCTGGCCGCTGCCTGCGCTTGCGCCGAAACTGCCTGGTACGCAGTGGAAATCACCAGGGGAAACACAACTCTCGTGTTGGGAGACTCCCTGGGGATCCCCCTCTGGACGCGCGCGCTCGGCGCAGTGGATGGCAGCGGGGCCAGCTGGCCAGCAACTGCTCTGAGGGGCGGCGCCTGCCTGGATCTGGCGACCCTGGAGACGGTTTCCGGGGTGGTCGCCAGCCTCAATGCCGGAGCGGGGATTCAACAGCCCACCCTGATCTTGAAAACCGAAGACGGCCGGTTGCTCTCGATCCGGCTCGTGCCGGAGCGGGTGCTCTTCGAGCAGGATGTCGAGCTGGCCGCAGGCGCAACGCTGAAGGTGAAAATCGCGAAATCAGCTTGCGCCGACGCGCTGGTGGCGCTGGAGCTGACGACCGCGGATGGCGTGGTAATCCGTCTGCGCGATGAGTCGGGCAGGCCGGCCTGGCCAAGGTAGGCGTCGGCAAACCGGAGTTTGGCACGGGCCGGCTCGCCCCGCGGGGAGGGCCGGCCCGCGGTGTTTTGCTCGGCCGGGTGCTGTGGTAGAAAGAGGTGCGAATGTCCTGGTGCGAAGCCCGCTGCCTGAAGGGAGAGCACAGCCCGCCGGAAAAGAGCCGGTGCCTCGTCCAGGCGGCGCGCAGCGGCAACGAGGAGGCGCGAGAAAGGCTGTTCACGCTGTTGGCGCCCATTGTGCGCGAACACGCCGACCGGCTGTGCAGCCGCGACGGCAACGCCCAGGATATCGCCTAGGCGGCCCTGCTGCTGGCACTGGAACATCTGCCGGAGTTGCGCCGGCCGGAGCGCATCGCCGCGTGGGCGAAGCGCATCGTGACAAACGCCTGGCTCATGGAGCGGAGAAACAGCAAGGGCCGTCCCGTCATCAGCGGAAATCCCGAAGATTGCCCGGCAGCGGCTTCCGCAGGAGAGTCAGCGGCAGACGCCCGGCGCGCTCTTCATCGCGTGTTTGAGTCTGCCGCACATTTGCCGGACGTGCTGGCGGAAACATTCCGCCTGCGCGTCGTGGAAGGACTGTCGACGCGGCAGACGGCGGCGCTGCTGGGGGTGAGCGAAGAGGCGGTGCGGACCCGGCTGGCAAGGGCCCGGAAGCAATTGCGGGCCGCCAGCACCGGCTCTACCCGCAAGTGATGCATCGCGCGGTTTCCCGATGCCGTTTCGCCGGTTGGCAGCCCGGGCAGAAATCTGTTCTGTCCCGCTTGATGGGAGCGCGCTCGGAGGCTTTGCGATGCAGGTGTGCCGCAGCTCCGTCAATCCAACTTCCAGGTGAAAGGTTCCGGCGCCGGCGCGTGCTTCTCCCGCAGGGTCCCGGCCTCCGAGCGGGGCGGTTTCCTCAGGCGGCGCCGCCCTCGGCGCTTGCTTTCCCAGGCGTCAGCATGCGGCGAATCAGCCAGACGACGAGGATCAGCCCGGCCACTCCCGCCACGACGGGGATCGTGTAAGCCCAGATGCGAAGCTCGCCCTCCGGCTCCATGAGGATCCGCGGTCCGTACCTGGCTTTGTAGTAGTCCAGAATCTCGCGGTCGCTCTTGCCCTCGGCGACCATGCGCGCAATCTCGGCCCGCATCTCGGCTGCAATCTCGCTGCGGTGGCTGGCCACGCTCTCGCTCCAGCAGCAGGGCGCGATGAGCTTCTCTTGCAGGCTCCGGATTCGTTCCTTCGATTGTCCCCACAGCCCTGCAACCAGCGCGAGCGAAACCGCCAGCAGTCCCATTCTGATCCGCGTCATGACTCTTCAGCGTCCTTTCTTCCCGTAGCGGCCCATGCGCCACACGGGAGTTCCGTCCTCGGCGCGAAGTTCCAACACCTTCTTCTCGCCCGGCAGCTCGACCCGGCGGGCGATGACATCCTTGTTTACACGGAATCCCTTCACTACCACGAACGCGCCTGCCTTCGGGTTGAAATCCTGCTCCATCAGATATCTCATCGAGCCGAGCTGCACTCTCTCCACGCCCTGGTCTGTCTTCACCGCCAGGAATGGCGTTCCCGCACCGGGGGCAATCTCGACCCTTTCAATCACGCCGCGGATCTCCACCCGTTCCGCAGAAGCCAGCGCGGCCTGCCCCGCGGGCGGAGCCGGCTGTGTCAGGCCTGCCGCCTCGATACAGACAAAGATCAGGATCAAAATGGACGCCCGCATGGCGCGCCTCCTTTCATTATCTCCTCTTGCCACGGCGGTTCGGCCTGACGGCCGCAACCTGCCGGCTTGCACGTTCCCGCACCATCCCGCCTATGGAGCCCAGCATGCAGATGACCAATGGCAGTCCACTGTGGTTCAATACCATAGCCGCCGTTGAAGAACGCCGGCGCGCAACTCCTGCTTCGCTCTGCGCACGATTTGCATGGCTGCTTCCGACGCTTCCGCCTCCACGTCCCGCTTTTCGGGCCCGATGGTAGCCTTGTTGCTGCTCCTGCTCGGGGCCGGACTGCCGGCGGTGCTTCTGTGGAGCTCCTGGTCAGCATTTCGAGTGCAGCAGGAGCAGAAGAGAATCTATCTGCAAAGCCGCATCGGGGCCGTCGCCGGGCGGCTGGAAAGTATGCCGCGGACCGGCGCGGCGCAGATCTTCGAGCTGCTCGCTCAGGAAGAGCCCGCGCTGGCGGGGCTTCGCATTCATGAAGCGCGCATCCCCGGTGACGGCCTCGACGCACTGTGGGACGGCAGGCAATTGTTCCTCATCCAGACCGTCGAAAGCCCGCAGGGCAGGATGCTGCGGGGGTGGGCGCCGTTTCACCAGGAAGGCGAGCTCCGCATTGCGCAGATCGACCTCTGGGCGGATGCAGCCGACTTCCTCCTCCTGCCCGCCCGGCGGAACCTGGCCGTCTCGGCGGCTGCCTCAGGGGCGCTGGCGCTGCTCTCCCTGCTGCTCTGGCGCGCTTTCGTTGTGCGGCAGCGGGCGCTGCTGCGCCAGTCCGAACTCGAGCATCTGGCGCAGCTCGGCCGCATGGCCGCCGTGCTGGCGCACGAGATCAGAAACCCCCTCGGCACGATCAAGGGCTTCGCCCAGCTGATCGGGGAACAGCTGCCGGACTCGCAAAAGGCGCTGATCTCGCCCATCGTCGGCGAGGCCGGACGGCTGGAACGGCTCGTCAACGACCTGCTTGCTTACGGAAGGCCGCGCCAGCCCGTGGTGTCGCGCCTCGCCCTGCGCCCGCTCCTCGAGCAGGCGGTAGAGCTGCAACGCCGGTCCGCCGGACAGGCGGATATCATGTGGCGGCTCGAATGCATTCCCCCGGAGGCCGAGATCGAAAGCGACCCGGATTTGCTGCAACAGATTCTGGCCAATGTGTTGCGGAACGCCGCCTAAGCAGCCGGGCAAGCCGGCCGGCGGTCGCCGTCATCGCCCGCGCGGCCGGAAAATCTGTCGTGATCGAAGTCCGCGACAACGGCCCCGGCTTCACGCAAGCGGCCCTGGAGCGAGGGTTTGAGCCCTTTTTCACGACGAAGTCCGCCGGCACCGGACTGGGGCTCGCCATATCCCGGCGCCTGGCGCAGTTGCTCGGCGGGACCCTGGAGGCCGCAAATGCGGCGGAAGCGGGCGCCGTTGTGCGCCTGCGGCTGCCGCGGCAAGCGACCGGTGCTGCACCGTTTCATTCGTTACACTCATAATTTGGGCCGGAGACGGCCGTCCGGAGGGCAGAGGATTGCCGCAATACCTGAAAGATGTGATGAGCGCCGCCCCGCGGCTGACATTCACCAGCGTGCTGGACATCCTGCTGGTGGCGACGCTCATTTACCAGGTATTGCTGCTGGTGCGCGGCCGCCGGGCCGCCAACATTCTGGCGGGCATCACGATGGTTTTTGCAACCTACGCCCTCGCCGTCGTGTTGGGACTCACCGTGCTGCGTTCCGTGCTGGAGGCCTTGGCGCCCTATACGGCATTCGCGTTGATTGTGATGTTCCAGAACGAAATCCGGCGAATGCTGACGAGAATCGGGGAAAGGAAATGGGCGGGGTTCGGCGGCCGTGTGGAATCGCGCGAGGTCGCCGAGGAGATCGTGCTTGCAGTCTCGCACCTCGCCAGCCACAAGATCGGCGCCCTGATCGTGATCGAGGGCGAAGTGGGGTTGCGGACTTTCATCGAAAGCGGCGAGCCGATTGACGCCCGCGTGACCAGAGACCTCTTGCTGGCCATCTTCCAGCCTGGCGGCCCGCTGCACGACGGCGCCGCGATCGTTCAGGGCGGGCGCCTTGCCGCCGCAAGCTGCTTCCTGCCGCTCACCATGAACCCCGAACTTTCGCGCGTCCTCGGCACGCGCCACCGCGCCGCCATCGGCATCAGCGAGGACTCCGACTGCCTGGCAATCGTGGTCAGCGAGGAGCGCGGAGTGATTTCCGTGGCACAGGGCGGCGAGCTGGAGACGGACGTCGCGCCGGAACGGCTTGCGGAGCGGCTCAGCCAGCCGGCCCGGTTCGGCCGGGCCGCATCGCCCGCTGCGGCGAAGGAGGGGGCGCGGCGCTGATGCGGTTCCTCACGCACAACTTCGGCCTCAAACTGCTGTCGCTGGCCCTGGCCTTCATCCTTTGGCTCGTTTACAGCGGCTCGCGAGAATTGACCACTGCCATTTCCGTGCCGGTCCAGTACAGGAATATCCCGACGGATCTGGAAATCGGCCCCAACCTCGTGGAAGAGGTGCGCCTCATCGTGCGGGGCCCCTCCCCGCTGCTCAGCCGCGTCGCCGCGTCACCGGCTCCCGTGATTCTCGACCTCGGAAACGTCCGCCGCCCGGGGCTGACGACATTCTCCATCCAGCGCGCCAATGTTTCGCTGCCGTCCGGGGTCGTGCTCGAGCGGGCCATTCCCTCCCAGATCCAGATCCGGACGGAAACGCGCGTGACAAAAGAGGTATCTGTTGTCCCGATATTCGAGAATATTCCCGACGGATTTCAGGTGGCTTCCTGGTCTGTTTCGCCTTCCCGATTGACTCTTTCCGGCCCGAAAAGCAGACTGGATTCCATTCACAGCGTGCACACGGATCCGATTGACCTGAAGGTTCATGCCAAAGAGGGAAGGGTTGTGACGACGGCGTTTGCCGGAGATCCCCAGGCGCATTTCACCGTCTCGCCCCAGGTGGAAGTCCGGTTTGAACTGGCGCCGGCCGCAGCACCGCCCCCCGCTCCAGCGAAGGAGAAAAGCCGTTGAGCAGCCGGAAATTGTTTGGCACGGACGGCATTCGCGGCGTCGCCGGCAGGGCGCCGCTCGACTCCCCGACGGTTTATTCGCTCGGCTTTGCCTTGGGAGAGTGGTCCCTCCGCCACGGGGAGCGCCGCGTTCTCATCGGCAGGGATACCCGGGAGTCCGGGCCGGAACTGGCCGCCACTGTCGCCCGGGGGCTGAAGGACGCCGGCGCGGAACCGGTCTCGGCGGGCGTGGTGACAACGCCGGCGGTCGCCTTTCTCACCCGGACCGGCCCCTTCTCCGCGGGCGTCATGATCTCGGCCTCGCACAACCCCTATCACGACAACGGCCTGAAGGTTTTCGCCCACGACGGGTTCAAGCTTCCGGATATTGAGGAAGCGGCTCTGGAGAAAAGAATTTTTGAAATCTTGCCAGGCGCACCCGAAAATCCGCAAGGATTTCCGGCAGAGGAAATGCCCGGTCTGGCGGAAAAGTATCTCGAATATTTGCGGCAATCCGCCGGCGGCGCACTGTCCGGCCTGTCCGTGGTGGTCGATTGTGCGCACGGGGCCGGCTTCCGGCTTGCGCCCCCGCTGTTCCGGAGCCTGGGCGCGCGCGTGACGGAGATGGCGTGCGCCCCCGACGGACGCAACATCAACGAGGGCTGCGGCGCCCTCCACGTGGAGGGGCTCCGGCAGAGAGTTCTCGAAGAACGCGCTGACTTCGGCGCGGCTTTCGATGGCGACGCCGACCGCTGCATCCTGGTCAGCCGCTCCGGCAAGGTCCTCGACGGCGACCACGTCCTTCTGATTGCCGGAAAGGCGCTGCGGCCCCGCGCCGTCGTAGCCACCGTGATGTCCAACCTGGGTCTGGAACGCGCCCTGGCCGCCTGCGGGATCGGGCTTCTGCGGACTGCGGTCGGCGACCGGTACGTGCTCGAGGAAATGCTCCGCCAGGACTTGCCTCTCGGCGGCGAGCAGAGCGGCCACGTGATTTTCCGGCAGTTCTCGACCACCGGCGACGGGTTGCTCACCGCGCTCCGGGTTGCCGCCATTGCCCGCCACGCGGGCGCCACGCTGGATGAGCTCACCCGCGAATTCGTCGTTTATCCGCAAGTCCTCGTCAACGTCCGCTTCCGGGAAAAGAGGCCGCTCGAAGAACTGGAGCGGGTACAGAAAGAGATCCGGGCCGCCAAAGAAGAGTTCGGCGGCGCAGGCCGCGTGCTGGTGCGGTTCTCCGGCACCGAGCCGCTGGCCCGCGTCATGGTGGAAGGGCCCGATGCCGCGCGCGTCGAGGAACGCGCCCGGCGCATCGCCGCAGCCATCGAGGCCGAGCTCGGCTGAGCGGCGGGTCAGTAGTTCCTGTTTCGCTCGAACCGGGCGCGTTGCGCGCGCCCCATCGCTTTCACGCCGGCCAGAGAAGGGTCGGCAGCGGCCAGCGCATCCAGCTGCGTGGACACCTTCTCGATCGCGCGCGCCATGTCGCGCACGTCCTCCTCATCCCCGATGAAACAGAACTGGAACAGCCAAACCGCCTCCTCGTAGGCGGCGCGCTCGGACACCGGACAATGGCAGCCGGAGTAGTCGCTGTCCAGCTGCGCGCAGTTGGCGGGCGTCGCGTAGAACAGGTCGCTGCGATAGACCGCTTCGTAAAAGCGCCCGTCGCACGGCACGCCTTCCGCCTCGATCGCCGCCACGAAGAGGTCCCGGTGCGGTGCAGGGCGGTCCGGCGCAGGGCGGTACCGGAACACGTAGCAGTACATGGCGGGCGCGGTGATCTCCGGCTGCGGCGGCAGCAGCCGCACGCCGGGCAGGTCCCGGATCAACGATTCCAGCAGCGCCGCATGGCGCGCGCGCCGCTCCCGCAGCTCCGGCAAACGTTCCAGTTGCCCGAACAGCAAAGCGATCTGCAAGTCCGTCATCCGGTAGTTCAGGCCCAGCAGCCGCCGCCCATGCCGGTCTGTCATCGAGGCGCGCCCGCAATTGATCACCGTTTGCAGCGCCTCGTAAAACTCGAGCGAATTCGTCGTCAGCAGGCCGCCTTCGCCGGCGGTCATCAGCTTGCTTTCCTGGAGGGAAAACGAGCCGATGTCGCCTATCGAGCCGGCGCCCCGGCCCTTCCATGCGCCCCCGTGCGCGTGGGCACAATCTTCAATGACGCGAAGTCCGTGTTCGCGCGCCAGCGCCATCACCGCGTCCATGTCGGCGAAACGCATGGCCAGATGAACCGGGATGATGGCTTTGGTCTGCTCTGTAATCGCGCGCCGGGCGCTTTCCACGTCCAGGCAGTAGGTGTCCGGATCCACGTCGGCGAACACCGGCACGCCGCCCATCGCCAGAACCGCTGTGGCCGTGCCGTCCCAGGTGTAGGCCGGGACAATCACTTCGTCGCGGAATCCCACGCCCGCTGCCATCAACGCCGCCGTGAGGCTCACGGTTCCGTTGGCCACCGGCAGAGCGTAGCGGGCGCCCTGCAATTCGGCAAACCGCGCGCAGAAATCCTGCGCCAGCGGCGTCGGGTACGGAAATCCGCCCCAGCGGCGGCTCTCCACCGTGCGCCGGATCCGGGCGAGATCCGCTTCGTCATACTGCGGCCACGGCGAAAACGGCTTCCTGCGTACAGGCTCGCCGCCGAGGATGGCCAGCTGGCTCATCGCACCTCCCTCCTGAAAGTGAAAAAGTGTTTCAGTTTTTAGCCAGCTTACGATATACTATTCAGGAAAGCAACTCGCTCCCCTGTCGGACGAAGCTTGAACATTGTCTCCCATGCGGCCCTTCGCAGCTCTGCTTCTTCTTTCCGCGCCTCTCGTGGCGCAGGTCTGGAAAATCCGCATCGAGGAGCCCACCGGGCTGTACCGCCGCACCGGAGAGGTTGCCTCCGTGCCGCTCGAGCGGCTGGGCGGCTCCCGGGGAGGCTTCGCCGTGACCGACGCGAGGGGAAGGGAAGTGCCCCATCAGGTGGTTGCCGGGCGTCTCCTGTTTCCTGTTTCCGTGATGCCCGGGGAGTTGCCCGAATATACGGTTTCTTGCTGCGCTGCCGCGCCTGCCGCATTCCGGGGACCCGTCTTTGCAAGAAAAATCGGGCTGCAACGAATCGAGTTCGGCAATGAGTATTTCCGCGCCATAATCGACACGCGGGATGCTGCTTTCACCGAGGTTTATTCGTTGCGCGCGGCCGAATACAGGCGCCTGAATCTGGTCGAAACGACGCCGGAAGACCCGAAATCCCTGGCCGGCGACATCCACGAGGACTCGCCCGATGCCGCCCGGGCGCTGCCTCCGCCCGTGCCTGGCGTCGAGGGGCCGAACACAGGGTGGACAACTCTGGGCGGGACCGGCGCGTTCGAAAGTGTCGACATCGCCGAGGCCGGGCCGTTGCGAGGCATTCTTCGTCTCGCGCGGAAGGGCGAGACCTGGGAAATCATCTGGGATGCCGGCAGCCCCGCGTTCCGGTGGAAAGCCCAAAAAGGTTTCCGGTTCGCCGGCGTTTCCGCAAGCCCTTATGTGCCCTTTGACCGCTGCGCGGACGGCAGCGAATACCGGTGGCCGACCGGGCCGGGCGGCGGCGAGCCGCCCTTCAGCCAGGCCGGCCCGCGCGACTGGCGCAAGCTGCCCGGCGGTCACATCGTCTATTACAATCACGCGGACGACTACGGCGCTCTCGGGATTGCCGCACTGGATCCCCGGCTCGACTGGCGGGGCGCCTGCTCGCGCCGCCTCATCGCGGAGGCGGACGACGGGCCGGTCGAAATTGCAGTGAAATTTCCCTCCTGGCGAGGAGGAGAAACCGTGCTCGAGGCCCGGCGCGAATACCGCGTCCTCACCCAGCCTGTCCTCGTCACCGTCGAGCGGGCCGCCAGCCCCCCGCCCGCGGTTCGCGAGCACGCGGCCAGAGGAGTCCGGCCGGAAATCCGCCGCGCCACACCCGCGCCGTTCGAGCCCCTCGCGCTGCCCCTCGACGGCGATTGGCAGCTGATGTGGGCGGAAAAAGGCCACGGGCCGCCCCGGGAAGGATGGAGAACGGTTCGCGTCCCCGGTACGGCGCACGTCCAGTGGCTCGAGCCTTCGCAGATCTACACACGGGCCGCCGAGTGGGTGAGTTCCAAAGAGTGGTGGTACAAAAAATCCTTCCGCATTCCGCCGCATTTTTCCGGGAAACGGTTATTTCTGGAATTTGACGCCACGGATTATTACGCCGACGTGTACCTGAACGGGAAGTGGCTGGCCAGGCACGAAGGCTACATTGATCCCTGGGATGTCGAGCTTCCTGCCCGATCCGTGCGCCCCGCCGGCAACGAGCTGCTGGTTCGCGTCTGGACGCCGGTGCACTATTACTGGAAGCACCGCCCATACACAATCAAGGGCGCCTACGGGGCGGTGGACCAGAAGCCGGATGACATCACGGCGGTTGGCATCACGCGCTCCGTGCGGCTTCGGGCTCGCGAAAGCGCAAGAATCCGCGGCATCGCCGTGAACACGCCCTTGGTGGCTGAAGGGGCGGAAGTGCATGTCGAGCTCGAGGCCGAGGATGCGGAGGATGGCTCGCGCTGGGAGGTGACCCTGTCGCCCGCAAATTTCCCGGGCGAGGACCAGGTCCAGGTGGTGGTTCCGCTTTCACCACACGTCGTCCTTCCCGTGAAGGAGCCCCGCCTTTGGTGGACATGGGACACCGGCAAGCCGAATCTCTACCGTCTCGACATACGCTTGCTGGATGCGGCCGGCCGGGCCGTCGACGGGCGCTCGCTCCGCATCGGCATCCGGGAAATCGAGAAAGTCGGCTGGAATTTCTACCTGAACCGCCGAAAACTGTTCATCCGGGGAACGAATTATTACTACCATCTGTTTCTGTCAGAAATGAACCGGCAGAAATATGTGCGGGACATGGACCTCATGCTCGGCATGAACGTGAACATGATCCGCCTCCATTGCCATTTCTCGAACCCCGAGTTTTATGATCTGGCCGACGAGCGCGGTGTGCTGTTGTGGCAAGACTTCCTCGAGGCATGGTATCCGCATGACAGGGATTTCTCCGTTCGCGCCGCATCCCTGTACGACAACCATCTCCGGTACGTCCGCAACCACCCGAGCGTCGCCCTCTGGACCACCAGCGACGAGGAAGACTTCGAGAACTACCGCGACCTGACCAAACATCTTGCCGCACGCCCGTTCTTCCTCGACCCGCAACGGCGCCCTGTGGTCCGCTCCACCGGGCGCTTCGGGGACAGTCACGTCTACTACGGCTGGTACGGCGGCAGCATCTGGCAGTACGAGCAACTCGATCAGGTGTTCGTCTCCGAACTCGGGGCCACGTCGCTGCCGAATTATGAGACCCTGAAAACGTTCATGGACGGCAAATGGCCGTTCACAAAATATCGCGAGGAGTGGGAATGGCGCCGCCTGCAAATCCCGGAGGCCCTGCGGGCGTGGGGCGACCCGGAAGGAACAACGATGGAAGAGTTCATCCCGCGCACCCAGGCCTATGTCTCGCGCCTGTTCCAGCTGGCGATCGAGCGGATGCGCCGCCGCAAGGCCGAAGGCGCCGGCGGAATTCTTCATTTCCACGCCATCGATATCTGGCCGTCGGTCACGATGGCGGCCATTGACTTCGAACGCCGTCCGACAAAGGTGTACGATACCGTCCGCCGCAGCTTTGCCCCTGTCGCCGCCCTTTTTGAGTACGACCGCGACCGCTGGCAGGTCGGCGCGCCCTTTCGCTGTCAGCTCTGGGCTGTGAATGACCTCTGGACGGACTTTCCTGGACTGGAGCTGCGGTGGCAGATCCTCGGCCCGAACGGCGAGGCGTCCCGCGGATCGTCGGCTTTGTCCCTGGAGGCGGATTCGGCGAAGCCGGCAACCGTTGTGGTGTGGACGCCAGACAAGGCGGGCCCGCACCGTCTCGTCGCAAAACTTGTTGACCCACAGGGGCGCGAGGTCTCCGAAAATATCTATGAATTCGAGGTAGTCAATCCGTGAAAAGTCGCGTCTTCCTCTGTATTCTGCCCGTCCTTGCGGCCAACGTCCCATGCCTCGGGCATCAGTTTCTCGCGGAAATACGGACGGAGTACACAACAGCCCACGGGCTCCCGTCGAATGACGTGCGGCGGATCTGGCTGGACGGCGAGGGCCGGCCGGTCGCGTTGACTGCCGCAGGCGTCGCCCGGTTCGACGGCGCCCGGTGGACGCCGGCATCCGGCATGGTTCCTCCGCCGCACAACCGGGCGGTGAGTGCGGCTGGCGCCGTAGCCGAGGCCCGTGCGGACGGATTGTTCCTGAAGCAGAAAGGCGGGGCCTGGAAGCGGCTCTTCCCCGATGACGGCGTGCGCAGCTGGGCCGTGCGGGACGTGCGCGGCGTCGCATTCGACAGCCGCGGGGGGCTCTGGTTCTGTTCGCCGCAGGGTGTTGGCCGTTTCGATGGCGCGGGCTGGGCTCTGTGGACGCCAGCCGAAGGGCTGCCCTACGATGACTTCACTTCGATCGCCGCGGCTGGAGACGGCTCCATCTGGCTTGGGACCCGCATCGGGGCCATTCGTTTTGACGGCCGTCACTGGTCATACCGCCAGGGCCGCCGCTGGCTGCCTCACGACGAGGTTCGCGCAATCGCTGCCGAAAGCGGCGGAACGGCCTGGATCGCCACGGCCGGCGGCGTTTCGAGAATCGACAGAAAGCCGATGACGTTTGCGGAAAAGGCGCAGTATTTCGAGGAGGAAATCGACCGGCGTCACCGCCGGACGCTATACGAATTTGTTCATCCGG
>Ga0308390_1000622_pt1 | contig 24829 bp, 15 predicted proteins | sample Hotspr2Sample149_FD_202358 | JGI IMG/M metagenome (GOLD analysis project Ga0308390, IMG submission 202358) | Hot spring phototrophic mat microbial communities from Mushroom Spring, Yellowstone National Park, Wyoming, United States - 20040719_149 ...
CGCTGCTTCGCTCGCGGCTCTGAAACGGAGGGAAAGCGCGATGAAGGCACGCCGTCGCGGTCAATAAATCACGGGCTTCCGGTCATACGGGGGCGTCTTGCCGAACTTCACGTCGTAGATGCGGCGGTGCGTCTCGCGGGCGTATTCGACCAGCGGCTTGTAGGGAAGATCCAGCACGTTCAGGAACCCATAATTCAGCCGCTCGAGGTCCGACGGCCGCCCGGTGGGCAAGTCGTCCACCAGCTGGAACCAGTGCGTGCCGATCAAGGCCGGATGCGCGGCGGCGTTCTCGACGTAATAACGGTAGGCGATGCCCCGCTGGGTCTGGTCTCGCACCTTGTGCGTCCAGTAGAAAAGCCCCTGCAAGCCCCGGCCGGGGGCGCAGGCGGTGAACTCGCCGATCAGGATGGGCTTGCCGGAAAGATCCGCGTAATGATCCAGCCGCGCCGGATCCGGCCGGAAACCGGCATCGTAAATATTGATCGAAAAGACGTCGAACAACGAGGACATTTTCACCCATTCGTCGAGCGGCGTGCCGGCATAGCGGATGCCCAGGATCAGGTGGTTCGGGTCGTGCCTTCGGATGGCCGCAACGATGGTTTCAAAGTATTTGCGGCCGCAGACAAATACCCACTCCCGTTTGATTTCCTCCGCGCGGGCCGGGTTTTCCTTCAGGCGGCGCTCGAGTTCGGCCTTCGTGGCGGAAGGCTCGGGGTCTTCCAGAAGCATTTCCGCCCAGGGCTTCAGCGAGCCGAACTCGCGAGCCCAGTGCGGCTCGTTGCCGATGAACCAGCCGATGAGGTTGGCGTCCCGGGCGAGCGGGGCGCACTGCCGGCGGGCCGCTTCATCGACGTTCCGCTCGAATTCCTCGCTGAAAACATCCGGAAAATCCCACGGGAACGGGAAAACTTTTCGGGTCGTCCATCCGCTCAGCGGAATTACATACGGCATGCCGGCCGTGGTGGCGATGTCGTGATCCGACCAGTTGCCGATCGTGTTGAAGCCCCAGTTTTTCAGCCGATCGATCATCGACTCTTTCCACTTCTGCTGCCAGTTTTCCCCGTAACGGCGTTCGATGTTGGCCACATGAAAGGAAACGTCCTTGCCCGGCGTGAGCCATGCCGGGCCGGGCGGCGGCAATTGCTCGAACAAATACTCGCGCCCGGTGACGCGCGTGGCGAACGATCCCTGCCGCCACCCCACCAGATCCATGCCGGCCGAAAAGAACGGGTGCCCATGCGGGTCGAGAAAGAACCACCGGCCGTCGATCCGGGCCACCCGGAAGTAGCCTGGCTTGCCGGTGGCGTCCGGAGGGTTCACAACGCGGCGCCGGTAGCCGCCCAAAGGGCAGTAATCCGGATACCCGGCGCGGGGCAGACGGTCCTCGGCCCACAGCTTTTTCAGTTCGTCGAGCGAATGCGCCTTGCCGGGCCAGTCCTCGGGAATCCACTGCCCGAAAGCGTCGATGACAGGCTTCTTGTCGAGGATGTCGTCGGCGGCTTCCTCCGCCGTCAATGCGAGATTCCAGATCGTCAACGTCGAATCGGCCGCCGGGTACTTCATGCGGATCACGATCTCCTCGACGTGTTCAAAGGTGAACAGCCGCTCCGGCCACGCCTTGTAGCCGAGCGGCAGCAGCGGCGTCATCGTCCGGGTCTGCCAGAAGGCCTCCAATGGAATCACCGCACGAATGCGCAGTCCGGCGAGCGGCTCCATGATCAGGCTCTTCACCTGCCGCCCGTCGGAGAACCCGAACGAGAACGCTTCCAGCGAGGAGGCGAGGAAATCAAACCGCAGCGCGCGCCACGCGCGCCAATCCGGCGGCCAGCGCAGCGATGCCACCGCAATGCGGCGCTCCGGCAGAGGCGCGCCCGCAGGGAACTTCAGCACGAACGGGCCGGCCGCAACCGGCGGCGCCGGGGCGCGGTAGTTCCACAGGAGCTCTATATCCGTGCCGCCGATGGCGTGCGCGTCCACGTAGGCGAACCGGCCGCTGCCCGCCTTGCCCGCCTCGCCCCACGACCCCGACATGGTCAGCGGATAGCCGAGCGATTCCCACCGGCGGATGGCCGCATCCATGTCCTCCACGTCAAAAGCCAGGTGGTGGAGGCCTTCTCCATGCCGCGCCAGATGGTCCTCGTAGACATTCGGGCCCCGCAACGGCTGGATCCACTCGAAGGGCATTTGCGCGTGCCGCTGCCAGCCCAGCCGCATGTCGAACTGCGCCGGCCTGCGGTGATACATCTTGTCGCCGAGTTCCGGGTGCGTGAACGTGAACGGCGGAAAGCCGAGCTTCGCCCAGAAGGCGGAGACCGGCTCCGGGTCGCGGACCACAAAGGCGAGCTGGGACACGCGCAGGCCCCCGCCGTCCCTGGAGTTGGGCGACGGCGTCATCAACCCGAGAACGAATTTTCCCTCCCCGGCGGTGTCGAAAAAGACGTACCGCGTCCGCTCATTCCCGAGCCGGAGATCGCCCTCCTCGAGGACTTTCACGCCGAGCCCCTGGAGGCGCGCTGCTTCGCGGCGGAGCGAGTCTGCGTCCGGCAGTTCATAGACCAGCGAGAACACGCCTTGGCCGCGCTGGCCCAGAAAGCGGGCCAGCGGCCCGGCCGGCCCGCCGGGCTGAACCCAGTCGACGCGCAGGTTGGCGAACCGTCCTGTCGACACAAGCCCGCCATGCGCGGCGGCGCCGCCGGGGCGGAACTCGGCCTCGGCTGCCGCTTCGACGGGAACCCCGAGCCTGGACCAAGCCTGCGCCGTGCGCTCTACGTCCGAGACGACCCACAGGAGCCGCGCCACCCGCTTGTACGCTTCGGGCGGCTGCGCCGCCGCCGTTGCCGCAGCGATCAAAAGGAAGAATACTTGCGCCCGCATAAGGTCTCCTCTTTGCAACCGCTGTCATTGTAACAGCCGATTGGCTTAACAGAACGCAAAAGCGCGCTGCGGCGCCTGGCAGGCGTGACTGGCGCTTGCCGGAAAATCCGGTTGCGGCAACCCGCGGAATCGATTTAACACTTCATGCCGCGGGGCAAGCAACCTCGATCGACTCCGCCGGCTCGAGCCACGCTTCATAAGCTGCCTGAAGGCGCGTGCGGGCCGGCGCCCAGCGGTATCCTTTGACGCCGAACAGGCTGCCGCGCTCGATCATCGCGCGCCGGCTCTCGGGAAACGGCGACACGCCGAACTCCATGCCGCGGGTCAGCGTCACGCCGTTCCACGGCGGGGCCGTGCGCGAGCCGTTCTCCTCCCAGATGCCCAGCCACGGGAAATCGGACTGCCGCCACGCATAGCCGATGGCCAGCCGCATGCCCGGGTTCCAGGCCACAAACCAGGCGCGCTCGCGCGCCGGATCCATCAGATGCGTGGAGAACGCGCCGGACACGGCACGGTTCGTGAACACCTGCATGTCTTCCACCGAGCCGTCCAGGCATGGCGCAAACGGCCAGTCGAACTCGGCGCCGGTTTTCATGTATCCCTTGTCGCCGGTGAAATCGTGCTCGATCACCTTCGAACGCGTGGCGGTGGCGCGAAACAACGTCCTGCCTTTCTCGAGAAACGGCGGGCCGAGGGTGACGTGTTGGGTCCAGGCAATGGGGCGGTCCCACGTGGACAGGTTCTCCACGGTTTCTTCGATGGCGAGCCGGCGCGAGCCGCGCGGCAGCCGGATGCGGCGTTCAAAGCCGAGCTGCGAGTGCGGCAGCACGGCGCGCTGCGTGAGCGTGTCGCCTTCCACCTGGATGTCAAAGACCGCGGCGCCCGCTTCGCCATGCACGATCATGCCTGCCGCGGCTTCCTCTTCGCTCGGCCCCCCGAACAGGTCAAGGCACAGGTTGTGCCCCAGAATACCGGCCAGCAGGCGGCTCTCGGCGTTCCTGCCGTATTCGGGATGCGTTTCGGGATCGTAGGAGGAAGGCTCGATCGACGGCCACGGCGGCGTCCAGAGCGGGTTGACGCCGGTGGCGCGGTCCCGGATGGCGGCGATGTGGCCGCCCTCGACGGTGACGATGACATCCAGGTGCCCGTTGGAGAGCGAAACGGCGCGGCGACCGAGGAAGGAAATTTCAGCCATGGCAGTCCGGAGATTCACTCTATCGGAATCGCCCGCAAAAAGAAACGCGGCGGCGGAGCCGCAGCCCCGCCGCCGCGCGGCAGCTGACCGGAGGAGAGATCAGGCTTTGACCAGGTAAACGCGCGTGTCGTAGAACACCGCGCTGCCGCCGACCACGTCGCTGAGCGGGGAACGGATGTAGGGATCCACCGTCATCGCCGCGTTGGCGTGGATGCCGCGCCCGCGCCGCACGTCCGGCAGCACCGGCTTGCCGTCGATGTACTGCATTGAGGAGCCGTAAGCCCAGTGGCCCCAGCCGAGTTCGAACGACACGACGCCAGGGCGGATGCGGCTGGTGACGCGCACCTTGCCGCGCAGCGGTTTGCTGTTGCCGTGGCCGAGGTTCCATTCCGCATCGGGGTTGGAGGCCGACAGCACCCAGACTTCATCGCCGTCCTTCAGCCCGAGCTGCTGCGCGTCGCGCGTGCTGATTTCGATGAAGTTCTCCGGCATGATGTCGGTCAGCCAGTAATTGGAAATGGTGCGGCTCTTGGTCTGGAGCATGCTGCGGTCGGTGATGAGCTGGAGCGGCGCCCCGCGGTGGTCCAGCGGACGGCCGAGCGAATCCGTGATGGGCAGGTAGGTGGCGATGCCCGGCAGGAACTCGCCCGTCATGGAGTTGCGCGAGGTGGCGACCTTTTCGATGTAAAGATTGACCAGCTTGCCGTACTTGTTCGTCACCTGGTCGCCCGTCCACGCCTGTGCGTAAGGCTGCCACCGGCCGCCGCGGTTGAGCACGTAGATCACCTTCCGCCACCATTGATCGCCTACCGCCTGCTTCCAGCGGTCGGGGTCGAACATAGATTTCGGCAAGTGACGGCGGGCGCGCAGGAAGATCTCCACCTCCTCGTCGGAGGCGTCCGGGCAGATCTCGGCGCCGGTGGCCGACTGGCCGAAAGCGACGTTGGCGACCATGCGCAGGTAGTAGTCTTCCGGGCGTTTCAGGTCTCCCCTGCCTGCGAAGCCGCCCGGACCCCATCCCGGCAGATTCATCCTTTCGGCGATTGCGAGGAACACCGCCTCCATCGAGATCGGCATCTCTTCGCCAAACACCCTCACGGTTTCGTTGGGCGATGGAACCACCGGCTGCCGCACCGGCGACACACGGTGCGCAATGGAGGGATGGGTGCGGTGGAATTCCCAGCGCTCGAGGTAGGTGAGGTCCGGGAAGATGTAATCGGCGTACATGGTGGTTTCGCCGATGGTGATGTCGCTGGCGATGAACAGCGGGATCTTGTCCGTGTCCTTGAGGATGGGAATGAGCGAGTGCCCCGCCGGCAGCGCGTAGACGGGCGAACCCATGTAGAGCATAAGGATCTTGACCGGATAGGGGTAGGCGTCGCCGGCCGACGGAATCACTTCCTGGTAGACGTCGCTGGCGAAGGGATACCACGGCCGCTTGGCCGGATATCCGTTGAAAATGGTGCTCTGCTCGTAATAGGCGCCGCCGCGGATAATGTCGAGGCCAAACGGCGTCACCGGCGCGGGATGGTCCCCCAGCTGGAACGGCCGCCCTGTCCCGCCGGTCTCGCTGTAGGAGCCGCCGCCATAGATCAGTCCGCCCTTCCAGTCGAGATTGCCGATGAGCATGTTGAGCGCACCCAGCGTCGCCAGCGAGTTGTAGAAGCCGTTGGTGTGCTGGGAGACGCCGCGGTGGATCTCGACGACGGCCTTCTTGCCATGCGAGGTGAATTCGCGCGCGACGTCGATGACGGCGCTGGCGTCCACGCCCGCAATTTTCGCCCACTGGTGGACGGTGCGCTTGCAGCTCTCCTCGTACAGCAGCTGAAAAGCGCTCTTGACGCGAACGCCCTCGAGGGTGGTATCGACGAAGAGGTCGCCTTCAACTGCGTTTGCCGTGTCGCCGCTCTTGAAGGCCACAGGCCGGCCATTTCGCAGGGCGACGAAGGTGTCGGCGTCGCCGCCGAGGCCGATCTCGGAGGCCCGCAGCAGCGCGCCGCCGCTGCCGTCGGGCCGGATCTTTACAAGCCAGGCGGCGTTTGTCCAGGTCGGCTCGTTGTCCGCGGTTGCGGCCGCACGGTTGCAGTTTTCCAGGTAGCGCCGGTCAAAACGCTGGTTCTCGATGATCCAGCGGATCATCGCCATGGCGATGGCCGCGTCTTCGCCGGGCCGCACGGGCAGCCATCGCCATGCTTTGGCCCCGAGCGTCGTTTGGCGCGGATCGATCACAGCCACCTTCAGCCGCCCGCTGGCCAGCCCGTTCATGATCTTCGGCACCTTCAGCGACGGGCCATAGTTGCCCTCGAGCACGTTGGCGCCCCAGTAGATGATGAACTCGGCGTGGCTGGTGTCAGCCATCCAGTACCACTTGGAGCCGCCCGTCCACTGCCCGCCGCTCGGGGCATCCGACATGGCCATGCCGGCGAAGTAGATCGAACCCTGGCAGACGGTGGTGTGGCCGTGGGCGTTGACCGAGCCGAACGTCCTCTGCACGAAGCGGCGGAAGAAATCGCCGCGGCCCGCCTTCAGGCGGCCCCAGTTGAAAACGAACTGGTTGTTTTTCGGGCCGAAGTCGGGGTGGTCGGGATCGATCAGGGCATCCAGATGGGCCTTGTACTTCTCCTTGAACTCCGCCACGGTCATCTCTTTGCGGCGGATGCGCGCAACGTCGGCCGACATCTGCGAGAACAATTGCGGATCCCTCAGCGCATACAGGTCGCGGAACCCTTCCACCCGGCGCCCGCCATCCTGCGGGAACAGCACGCCTCCCTCGACGATCTCCCGAATCGCCTGGTCGAACGGAATGGTGACCCACTTGCCCTCGCCGCGGGCGCCTGCGCGCTTCAACACCTTCGTAATGCGGTAGGGGTCGTAGGTGGTCTGGATGCCCGCCTGGCCCTTCGGGCAGAAATGGCCGTGGATCCGGACGGCCTGCGAGACCGGCGTGTTCCAGTCAATGTGCGGGTCCATCGGCCGGGGCGCGTACGGGCTGCCCTCGATCTTGACGGCCACCCCGTCCTGGATGCGCACTTTGATCTCGCACCCGGTGTTGCATTGCAGGCAGGTGGTGTAGATATAGTCCGCCGGATCCACCGGTTTCAGGGCGGCGGACGCTGTATCGGCCGCCTGCGCCTGCTCCACTTTGGCCAGCATCGCCCCGCCCAGCAGAGCGCCGGCCAGCACCTCGCGGCGGCCCGGCTTCGGGTTGTTCTCCTGATTCGGGTTCTTCATCGCTTCTTCCTCCTCAACCTCAACGGCCGTGGCAGGCCTCGCAGTCAACATGAACCGCGCCTGGCATCGATTCCTCGAAGTAGATCACCCGCGGCTTCACGCCCAGATTCTCGTGGCCCTTGAAGATCCGCCGCCCCTGCGTGACCTGATACACAAGTGATGTCTGGTCGCTCATGTCGCCGAAATACATCGCGCCGCCGATGCAGGTGCTCACGCAGGCGGGCAGTTCCCCGCGCTCCAGGCGGTGGAGGCAGAACGTGCACTTGCGGGCGCGGTCCACGATGGCGTTGGAGCCCGGCTTCCGCGTGTAGGTCCGGCCGTACTCCTCAAACGTCCGCTCTTCGTAGGCCTGGGGCTCCGGCGTGTTCTGCGTGTATGTGGCGCCCCTGTCGACATGAATCAGGCCCCAGGGGCAAGCCTTGGCGGCAGCCTCCGCATACGGCCCGCGCAGCTGGTAGTGATCGAACTCGACGATGCCGTCCGGCCGCTTGCGGATCATGCCTGCCGGCACGGCCCGCGCGCAAGGCGGGTCGTCGCATTGCAGGCAGTTCACCGGCTTGAAAACGGCATACGGCCGCGGGCCGATCGGCAGCTCCTTCTCGATCACCCGGCGGCAGAAACCGCCCGGCCCGGTCGGCACCTCCGCCTTGCAGGCGACGGTGCAGGCGTTGCAGCCGATGCACTTGCGCGTGTCCACCACCATGACCCAGCTCGGCGTGCGCCCGCTGGTCATGGCCCGCTCCAGGTCCTGTTGCATCCGGATCAGCGTATTGCCGGTGGCCTCCGCCAGCGGCGGCGGGATCTCCGCCGCTTCCGCCTTCTGCGATTCCACGATCCTGGCGCCCAGCCCTGCCGTCACCGCCCCGGCCCCGATTCCTGCCAGCGATTGGAGGAATGTCCGGCGCGCGTGCGGCGTCTCTCCAGACTGCTCTTTCTTTGCCCTCAACTTTCGCATAAGGGACTCTCCGCGATGAATTGGAGTCACAGCCCTCCGTGGGCCGATTCGACAATCGGGCCGCTTGATCCGTAGCACGCGGAGTGCCGCACCGGCTGCGGCGCCGGCTGCTGCGGCATGTTTCTGCAATTACAGAACTTCAATCGAAAAGCCGGACCGCCTGGCCATGCCCGGTTCGGAAATCGCCCCGGACAGCGCAGAAATTTCACGCCTGCCGGGGTGGCATGACGCACAGCTGGGTTACGTCACCCAGTTCCGTGGCGCGGGCTCTTCCGCAGCACTCGGCGTAGAGAAACTCGACCACCTCCCTCAGGGTCTCCGTCTCCGCCGTGTAGCGCAGGAAGGTGCCTTTGCGGCTGACGCGCACCAGCCGCTCGTGCCGCAGCTTTTCGAGGTGGTGGGAGAGCGTGGAAGGGGGGATGTTCAACGCCGCCTGGATTTCGCCGGCGAACAGTCCCTTGGGGTGGGCGGCCAGCAGCAGGCGAAGAATGCGCAGGCGCGCCTCCGTGCCCAGGGCGGCGAAGACGTCGGCATAGCGGGGGACGGGATCCTCGTTTGGCGGGCCGGACATGGCGGCGGATCACCTCATGGTGGGCGGTGCAGGGATCGAACCTGCGGCCTCGTGCTTGTAAGGCACGCGCTCTGACCAGCTGAGCTAACCGCCCATCGCTTTGAGTGTAACCCGGAGGCAGGCCTAGTTACCGACAAAACGCGAGTAAAGGCTGCGGGCCAGCCCCGGGTCCTGCGTGCCCTTGATGATGGCGCGGCCGTCGGGGAAGATGGTCATCTCGTGGGGCGGGATGACGAAGCGCAGGGCGAAGCCGTTCGAGCGAACCTCGCCGAGCGGGCTGAGGCGGCGGGCGAGCTCGTCGAGGTCCAGCGGCCGTTTGCGGTCGTGGATCTGCACGGCGTTGCGCCCGCACAGGCTCACCGGCACGCGGGCCGCGCCGTGCAGGAAGCGGCATGCGCGCAGGCCGCAGGCGGGGCACTGCGGGTCGCGCGGCGGCATCTCCACCTGCCGCACCGATCCCTGCCATGCGTCGAACGTGGTGATCTTCAGCTCCGGCGCCTTGCCGCACAGCACCTGGAGCGCGAGCGAGACCTGCCAGGAGGCCACCATCGCCGTGATGGTGTTCAGCACGCCCGCCGTTTCGCAGGTGGGTTGCGGCCCCGAGGGCGGCTCGGGAAAGACGCACTCGAAGCAGGCGCTGCGGCCGGGCAAAACGGGCATCGCCACGCCGTAGGAGCCGACCGCGCCGCCGTAAACCCACGGCACGCCGCGGTCGACGCAATAGTCGTTCAGCAGGAAGCGCGTCTCGAAATTGTCCGTGCCGTCGAGCACGATCGACGCGCCTTCCAGCAGCTCTTCGACCGATTCCGGCGTGAGATCGGCCACGCGGGGCTCGGCGGCCACATCGCTGTTGATGCGCGCCACGGCGCGCGCCGCGGCCACGGCCTTCGGCAGCGCGTCGCGCGCATCCGCCTCTTCATACAGCCACTGCCGTTGCAGGTTGCTCCATTCGACGAAGTCCCGGTCGACGAGGATCAGGCGTCCGATGCCGGCGCGCGCCAGCGCCCCGGCCTGGAAAGAGCCCAGCGCGCCGCAGCCGACCACGGCGGCCGTGGCATCGCGCAGGCGCTTCTGCCCCTCTTCGCCGATCCCTGCAAACAGGATCTGGCGGCTGTAGCGTTCGCGCTGCTCGCCGGTCATTCCATCCAAAATGGTAGCAGCGGCGGCCCGGCGGCGGCGTCCGGGCGGGAAGCGGTTGCAGCCTGCACGGTAAGATGGCATTCAGTGAACGGGCTTCACACAGCCTTGGCGCTGCTCGTGTGCCTTGCCTGCTCGTTGCAGGGGCAGATTGCGCCCAGCGGGCTGTACGGGAAACAGATCTCCGATATTTTGTTTGAGCCGGCGCGGCAGCCGCTCACCCGCGACCAGCTCGGCCTGGCCCTCCAGATCCGCCCCGGCGACCGCCTCGACGAGGTCTCCCTCTCGCAGGCGATCGCCCGGCTGTGGGCGACGGGGCGGTTTTCCGACATTTTCGTCACCGCCGGCGCGGACGCCAACGGCGGCGTGGCCCTGACGTTTCACACCCGGCCCGCGCTGTTCGTCAGCCAGGTGGCCGTGGACCGCGTGCCGGAGCCGCCGAGCCTGGCGCAGCTGGCCAACAGCACCCGGCTCAGCCTGGGCGACCCGTTCGAGGAGCAGATGCTGCCGGAGGCGGCGGCGAGCCTGAAAGAGCTGCTCCGCGCCAACGGCTACTACAGCGCCGAAGTCCGCCACGACGTGATCCTGCGCGAAGAGACCGGAGAAGCCGACATCCGGTTCCGGATCGAGCCGGGCCGGCGCGCGCGGTTCGCGAGGCCGCAGTTCGAGGGCGCGCTGCTGAAGTCCGAGCGCTCGCTGCTGCGGCGCAGCGGCTGGCAGAGGTGGTTCGGGCTGCGCGGCTGGCAGGAGCTGACGTCGGCGCGCTTGCAGCGGGGCCTCGAGCGGATGCAGGAGTCCTACCGCAAGGACGGGTATCTCCGCTCCACCGTGCGTCTCGTCAACCTGTCCTTCGATCCTCAAAGGAACACGGCCACGCCGGCCATCGCGGTGGATCCGGGGCCGCGCGTGCGCGTGCGCATCGAAGGGGCGCGAATCGGCGGCGGCGAGCTGCGCCGCCTGCTGCCGATCTACCAGGAACGGACTGTCGACCGCGAGCTTCTGCTCGAGGGGCAGCAAAAGCTGGAGGAGCGCTTCCGCAGCCGCGGCTACTTCGACGCGCGCGTCTCCTTCTCGTTGCCCGACCCCGGCCCCTCTGGCGAGCAGGTCATCTTTTACCGCATCAACCGCGGGCCGCGGTACCGGCTGGCGGCGGTCCTGGTCAGCGGCAACCGCTACTTCACCGAAGAGACGCTGCGGGAGCGGCTGTCGATCCTGCCCGCGCAGTTTCCCCGCTACCGCAACGGGCGCTTCAGCCCGGAGATGCTCGACAACGACCGCGCCGCGCTGGAGGCCCTGTACATCTCCAACGGCTTCCGCGACGTGCGCGTGCGCACGCGCATCGAACACAACTGGCGCAACAAGGCGCGCGACATCGCCGCGCGGTTCGAAATCATCGAGGGGCCGCAGTACCTGGTGGAATCGGTGGAACTCGCCGGCGTCGATCTCAGGCTCTACGACCAGATCCGGGCCCTTCTCGGCTCGGCGCCGGGCCAGCCCTTCTCGGCCGCCACGGTGGCCGCCGACCGCGACGCGGTTCTCAGCTGGTACTTCAACAACGGATATCCCGAGGCTTCCTTTGATGCCACGGTCCAGCCTGCCAGGCAGCCGCACCGCATGATCCTCCGCTACCAGGTGCGCGAAGGACGGCGCAACTTCGTCCGCGGCGTGCTGGTGCGCGGGCTGGAGTCGACGCGAGAAGACCTTGTGCGCAACCGCATCCTCATGCGCCCCGGAGAGCCTTTATCGCAGAGCGACATGGTGGAAACGCAACGCCGGCTTTACGATCTGGGCATCTTCGCCAAGGTGGACGTGGCCATCCAGAACCCGGAGGGGCGCGAGCGCAACAAGTATGTGCTGCTTCAGCTGGAGGAGGCGCGCAAGTACTCGCTCAGCCTCGGCGTCGGCGCCGAGATGGGCCGCATCGGCAAGGGCAACAACTTCGACGCGCCGGCCGGCGCGTCGGGCTTCGCGCCGCGCCTCCTGCTGGGCATCACGCGCTCGAACCTTTTCGGGCTGGCCCACACGGCCAGCGCGCTGGTGCGCGTGTCCAACATCCAGCAGCGCCTGCTGCTGAACTACCTGGCGCCGCAGTTCTTCGGCAACGACCGCGTGAACCTCTCCTTCAGCTCGCTGCTCGACCAGAGCAAGGACATCCGCACCTTCACGTCGCGCCGCAACGAGAGCGCCATCCAGATCGGGCAGCGCATCGGCCGCGACATCACGCTGCAATACCGCGCCATCAGCCGGTTCGTCTTCATCGACGAGGAAACTCTGAAAATCGACCCTAACCTCATTCCCGTCTTCAGCCAGCCCGTGAAAACCATCACGCTGTCGGCCTCGCTGATCCAAGACCACCGCGACGACCCTGTCGATTCGCGCCGCGGCTTCGCCAACACGGTCGACTTCGGCTTCGCGCCCCGCTTCGCCAGCTCCAGCACGAACTACACGCGGCTGGTGGCGCGCAACTCCACCTATCACCCGGTGCGGCGCGAAATGGTGTTCGCCCGGGCGGCCAGCTTCGGCTGGCTTTACAATCTTTCCGGCCGCCCCGTGCCGCTGCCGGAGAATTTCTATGCGGGCGGCGCCTCCACGCACCGCGGCTTTCCGGACAACCAGGCCGGGCCGCGAGACCTCGTCACCGGGTTTCCGGTTGGCGGCAAGGCGTTTCTGTTCTTCCAGCACGAGCTGCGGTTCCCGTTCATCGGCGACAGCGTCGGCGCCGTGCTGTTCCACGACATGGGCAACGTGTACTCCTCGCTTGAAAACATTTCTTTCCGTTTTTCGCAGCGCGACCGGCAGGACTTCGACTACATGGTGCAGGCTGCGGGGCTCGGCTTCCGCGTGCGCACGCCGGTGGGCCCCATGCGCGTCGATTTCGCTTTCGCGGGCAACAGCCCGCGCTTCGTCGGCTTCCAGGGCACCCGCGACCAGCTGCTGCGCGGGGAAGGGCGGTTCAACGTGCCCCAGCGCGTGAGCCGCTTCCAATGGCATTTCTCGATCGGGCAGACGTTCTGATGAAACTGCGCATCGCGTCTCTGGCCATCCTGCTCGCGCTGGCTTCGCCGGCGGAGGAGCTGCTGGACCGCGTCGCCGTCGCCGCGGGGCTCGACGCCATCACGCTGAGCGCCATCCGCAGGCATCTGCGGTTCCGCTCCATCGTGTCCGGCGCCCCGGTCGAGGACACCGAGGCGAACCGCCGCCAGGCGGCCGCGCAGCTTGTCGACCTCCTTGTTGTGCGCCGCGAACTGGAGCTGAGCCGCTACAGCCCTCCCTCGATGGCGGAAACCGAGCAGGCCATTGCCGCGTTCCTCGAAGAGATGAAGTGGACGCGCGAGCAGCTCCTCAAGGAGCTGTCGCGTTACGGCTTCACCGAGGAAGAGTTCCGCCGCGAAATGCAGTCGCGCCTCACGGTGACCCGGTTCATCGACTACCGCTTCGCTCCCGGGGTGCAGGTGACCGACGGCGAGGTGGAGGCCTACTACCGCGGCGAGTTCCTGCCGGCCTTCCGGCGGCAGAACCCCGGCGCCGCCGCGCCGGAGCTGGCCGTTGTGCGCAGCAGGATCGAGCAGATCCTTTCCACCCGGAAAGTGAACGCCGCCATGGAGGAGTGGCTCGAGCAGACGCGCCAGACGCTGCGCATCCGCTACTTCGACGAGGCGTTCCGCGTGCCGGGAGGCGCGCCATGAGAGCCCGCTGGCCATGGGCGGCCGCCGCGGCCGCGGCGCTGGCGGCGCTGGCAGGGGTCGCCGTGCTGCATTCGGAATGGCTCCGCGAGCGGCTGCGGCGGGAAGCCGTGCGGGCGGTGGAGCGGACCACCGGGAGCCGCGCCTCGCTGGCGGGCCTTTCCGTCGACTGGCTCCGTCTGGCGGTCCGCCTGGACGGCTTCACTCTGGAGGGGTTGCCGCGCGAGGGCGAAAAGCCGCTGTTTGCGGCGCGCTCGATCTCGGTGCGGCTCGGGCTTTCCCCCTTCAGCCGGCGGCGGGTCCGGTTGCGCGAAGTGCAGGTCGAGGAGCCGCACGTCCACGTCTATCACCGCGCCGACGGCAGCACGAACCTGCCGCGGCCCAAGGCGCCGCTGCGGGCCGAGACGCCGGTGGCGGATCTGGTGCGGCTGCGGGTCGGACTGCTCGATTTGCGCAAGGCGCACTTCGAGCTGGATGACAGGCCCGTGGACTTCAGCCTCCGGATGGAAGACTTCGGCCTCGGTCTCGCCTTCGACTTCCGCCGCGCGCGGTACCGGCTCGAACTGGCGGCGGGACGCGCGCATCTGCCGTGGAGACTGGCGCCGGCGCTGCGCATCCAGGCATGGCTCGGCGCCGACGAGATCGAGATCACAAGCGCGGCCGCGCGCCTCGGCGACAGCCGTGTGTCCTGGAGCGGGACGCTGAAGTCCTTCCGCCGCCCCGAGGCGAAATTCGATTACCAGGCCGCCGTTCTGCTGCGCGACGTCGAGATCAGCCCCGTGCGGCAAGGCTTCCTCGTCTCATCCGGGAGCGTGCGCATCGCGCCGGACGAGCCGCTTCGCGTAGAGGGCGGCCTGCGCGCGGAACAGCTTGCCTGGGCGGACGAGCATGTCGCCGTGCGGCGGCTGGATGCGCGGGGCGCGTTCGTGCTCACGCCGCATTGGTTCAGGATGGCGCCGCTCGAAGTGGACAGCCCGTATCTGTCCTGGCGCGGCGCGATGCAGCTGGAAGAATGGGAGCGGCTGCGGCTGGATGGCGAGGTGCGCGAAGCGAGCCTCGCGCGCCTCCAGGCGGCCTTGCGGCAGCCGCTGGCCTGGCTGGACGCGCTCATCTCCGGCCCGGCGGAAGTCCGCCTGCGGTTCGGCGCCGGCGGGCCGCGCGACGCGGAAGTGAAGGCGGAGCTGGCGGTCCAACCCGCCGGGGACGCGGCGCCGCTGGAAGGCGCCGTGCGGCTGCACTGGAAACAGTCCTGCGGGTGCGTGGAGTTCGGCGATTCGTTGCTGGCCACCCGCTTCATGCGCGCGTCTTTCCGCGGGATCCTTGGCCGGAGCCTCGAGGCGGGCCTGTACGCCACCAGCCTGGAGGAGCTGCCGGAGCTGATCGCTGCGCTCGGCGGCGATGCCGCCTTCGAGGTTCCTGTCGGGCTGGATCATGGCGTGGTGAACTGCGCGCTGCGGCTGGACGGCCCGCTCGACAGCCTCCGGATCTCGGGGTCGGTTTCGGCAACGAATGTCATCTACGAGGGGATTCCCTTCGAACGGGTGCAGACGCGTTTCTCGATGGCGTCGGACCGGCTGGAAGCAGCCGACTTCACGCTCCGGCAAACGGCAGGGCGGTTGAGCGGCTCGCTGGCGTTGGGACTTGCGGATTGGCGGCTCCACCCCGGCGGCGCGCTTCACGCACGGCTGAAACTGGAGCGGGCCGACGTGGCCCAACTGGCGCGGCTGGCGCGGCTTGACGCGCCGCTGCGCGGCACGGCAGCCGGATCGGTGGCTCTGGACGGAACGTTTGCCGACCCGCACGGCGCCGTGCGCGCGGTCTTCGACAACGCGGCCTGGGGGGAGCAAACCCTGGGCCGGCTGAGTGTCGACGCGTCCCTCAGCCCCTCCGGCGAGCTGAAGGCCGCCCTGGCGCGGAACGGAACGCGGCTGGAGGCGGAAGGGCGTTGGCAGCGCGATCCGGGCCAGGGGCTGAACGGCCTGCTGGCGCTGGATGCGTCCCTGGCTTCGTTGCGGACCTCCGACTACGTCGTCTTCCGGCAACTGCCGCTGCCGGTGGATGCCGTGCTGGGGGGACGCGCCCGGCTGCGCGTGCGTGTTTCCGGCGGCGATCCGCGCCTGGAGGCGCTGGACGGCTTCCTCGCCGCGGGCGAGCTGCATGCCGGCAAGACCGCGTTCGGCCCGCTGCGCGTCGACAGCAGCACGAAGAACGGAGCGCTTGCGCTGGAGCTGTCGCTGGGCGCAAAGTCCGGCCCGCTGCGGGCGTCGGCCGCCGTGGCTCTGGATGGAAAGATGCCCGCAAATGTCAGGCTCGAATGGGCCTCGGTCCCTGTGGGGCTGGTGCACCGTCTGCTGGCTGATGCCGGAATGGCGGACGCGCAGCCTTGGCCGGTTTCGGGGGCGTTCGACGCCGAGATCACGGCGCACGGCGACTTGAGCGATCCGCAGAGCTTCCGGGGCCGCGCCGTCATCCAGAAGCTCGAGCTGCGCCCCGCGCCCGAGGAAGCGGCCGACGAGCGGCCGCTGCCGCCCGAGCTGTTCCTGCGCAACGCCGGGCCGCTGATTTTCGAATTCGACAGGAAGGCCGCGCGGGTGGTGCAGGCGCAATTCACCGCCCTGGAAACCGATTTGTCCCTGTCAGGAACGTTTGAGTTCGCCTCCCCCGCTCCGTGGAACCTGGAGGCCCGCGGGGCGGCGAACCTGGCCGTGCTGGGGTCGTTCTATCCGGAGCTTCTCGCGGCCGGCTCCGGCAGGCTGCGCGCGGTGTTGCGGGGGCCGGCGGCCGAACCGCAGGTCAGCGGCCAGATGGAGATCGCGAAGGCGTCGTTCTTCCTCAAAGGCCTGCCTGCGGGCATTGAAGATGTCAACGGCATCGTTCATTTTGACAAAAACCGCGCCAATATCCAGAAGCTGACCGGCGTTTCCGGCGGCGGGACGGTCGCTTTGAGCGGCTTTGTGGGTTCGGCGCGCGGCGACCTGACATTCCGCTTGCAGGCGGCCCTCAACAACGTGCGGCTGCGGTATCCGGAAGGCGTCAGCAACACGGTGGACGCGGAGCTGACGCTCACCGGCTCCACCGCCGCCAGCGTGCTCTCGGGGCTGGTGACGGTGAAGCGCTCCGGCTTCATCGTCACCGGGGACGTGGGCAACGTCATGGGCAACGCAGGCAACCCGATCCCCGCCGCGGCGGCGCAAAACGAATTCCTCCGCAATCTCCAGTTCGACGTGCGCCTGCGCAGCGCGCCCGACGCGGTGTTCATCACTTCCTACACGAGCGACCTGCAACTCCAGGCGGACCTGCGCCTGCGCGGGAGCCCGGCCAAGCCCGTGCTGCTCGGCTCGATTTACGCCAGCCAGGGCGAGGTGAGCTTCTTCGGCAACCGCTACACCATCACGCGCGGCGAGATTCTCTTCTACAACACCGCCACGGTGGCGCCGCAGATCGACCTGGACCTGGAGACGCGCGTGCGCGGCATCACCGTGTACCTGAACGTGAGCGGCCCGCTGTCGCGGCTCAACGTCACCTACCGGTCCGAGCCGCCGCTGCAATCGTCGGAGATTCTCGCCCTGCTCACCGTGGGGCGCACGCCGGCGGCGACCTCCACGAGCGTCGTGTCGAGCGACCGCATCCGCAGCCAGACCGTGATGGAAAACTCTGCCGGCACGAACACGCTGCTCGGCGGGGCGCTGACGGCGGGGCTCAACAGCCGAACCGAGCGGTTCTTCGGGGCCTCGCGGCTGCGCATCGACCCGAGCAACGTCGGCGTCGACGCCCTGCCGCAGGCGCGCCTCAGCATCGAGCAGTCGATCTCGCGCGACGTGACCATCACGTTCATCACCAACCTGAACCGCTCGCAGCAGCAGGTGGTGCGGCTCGAGTGGGACCTTTCCCGGCAGTGGTCGGTGATCGCCATCAAGGACGAGAACGGCTCATTCGCCGTGGACTTCCTGTATCGAAAGCGTTTCCGGTAACCATGCGGCTGCGGGCGAACCAGAACAAGCTGAAGATCGAGCACTCGATTCTCGACGGGCTGCGGCCCGTGCTGGAGCGGCTGGTGGCCGACGCGGAGATCCGCGCCATCATTCCCGGGGTGATCCGTCCCGTGCGCGACGCGAAGGGCGCGGTGCGGATCCGCGTCACGGTGCCTGTGCAGAACGGCTGGAAGGCGATCGCGCTGGCGGCGGGGGCGCGGCAGGAGCTGTTCATCAGCACGGCGCTCGACAAAGCAGAGCTGGAACGGCGGATCTCTTCCGCCCTCGAAAATGGGGTCTGACACCTTTGGCCCCATTTTCAAAAACGGGGTCAGACACCTGCGTCCCCCGCCGCACGCCGGGCGGAAAACGGGGTCAGAGGTGTCAGACCCCATTTTTTCTTCAGCGCGGCGCCGCGCCCACCAGCGGCCGCAGGTACCGCCCCGTCCAGGATGCTTCGCATGCGGCCACGGCTTCGGGCGGCCCGGCAACCACCACCTGCCCGCCGCGGTCGCCCCCTTCCGGCCCCAGGTCGATCACCCAGTCGGCGTGCCGGATCACTTCCAGATTGTGCTCGATCACCAGCACGCTCGCCCCGCGGTGCACCAGCCGCTCCAGCGCATCCAGCAGCCTGGCGATATCGTCGAAGTGCAGGCCCGTGGTCGGCTCGTCGAGGAGAAACATCCACCCCGCCACGTCCTGCTGCCCCAGATGGCTGGCCAGCTTCACCCGCTGCGCCTCTCCGCCGGACAGCGTCGTCGCCGACTGGCCCAGCCGCAGGTACCCCAGGCCCACGTCGGCCAGCGGTTGCAGCCGCGACGTGATCCGGGTGTGGCCGGCGAAGAACGCGAGCGCCTCGCGCACCGTCAGCTGGAGCACCTCGTGGATGTTCAACCCCTGGTAGCGCACCTCGAGGATCTGCGGCTTGAACCGCGTGCCGCGGCAGTCCTCGCACACCAGCTCGACATCGGCCAGGAACTGCATCTCGACCGTCACCGTGCCGTCGCCCTGGCAAGTCTCGCAACGCCCGCCGCTCGCGTTGAACGAGAAGTATCCGGACGGATAGCCGCGCCGCTGCGCCTCCGGCGTGGACGCGAACAGCTCGCGGATGGGATCGAACGCCTTCGTGTAGGTCACCGGGTTTGACCGCGGCGTCCGCCCGATGGGCGACTGGTCCACCAGCACCAGGCCGCGCACCAGCTCCGCTCCCTCCACGCGCCGGCAGGTCAGCTTCCCCAGCGACGCGTCCATCTCGGCATCGTCCGCCTCCGCGGCCAGGTTCCGCTGGTACCTCGCCTGAAGATTGCGGTAGACCACGTCATGCACGAGCGTCGACTTGCCCGAGCCCGACACGCCCGTCACCACCGTCATCAGGCCGAGCGGGATTTCCACGTCGATATCCTTCAGGTTGTGCGCCCGGCACCCGATGAAGCGCAGCCGTTTCGCCTTGTCCGGCTGCCGCCGCGCCGTCTTGTGCGAGGTCCGCGCCTCGCCCCGCAGATACCGCGCCGTCAGCGTGTCCACCCGCTTCCGGCCGTTCCCGTTCAGCATCTGCCGGAGCGTTCCCTGGAAGACCACCTCGCCGCCGAGCTCGCCCGCGCCGGGGCCGAGATCCACAATGTGGTCGGCCGCGCGCATCACGTCGGGGTCGTGCTCGACCACGAGCACCGTGTTGCCCAGGTCGCGCAGCTCTTCGAGGATCCGGATCAGCCGCCCGGTATCGCGCGGGTGCAGCCCGATGGAGGGCTCGTCGAGCACGTAAATTGTCCCCACCAGGCGCGAGCCCAGGCACGTGGCCAGCTGAATGCGTTGCGCCTCGCCGCCGGAAAGCGTCATCGTCAGCCGGTCGAGCGTCAGATAGTCCAGCCCGACATTTTCGAGAAACGACAGCCGCTGCCGGATCTCGTCCAGCACCCGCCCCGCCACGGCCGCCCGCTCGCCGTCCAGTTCGAGCGCCGAGAAGAACGCCCTCGCCTCGGCGATGTTCATCCGGACCGCCTCGGCGATCGTCTTGCCGCCCACCCGGACATTCAGGGCTTCTTCGCGGAGGCGCGCGCCGCCGCACGCAGGGCACGTCGAGTAGCCGCGGTACCGGCTCAGGAACACCCGCACGTGCACCTTGTACTTTTTCCGCTCCACTTCCGCGAAAAAGGCGCGCACCTCTTCGCGGACGATCTCCTTCTCCTGCGGCGTCAGCTCGCCGTAAGGCACGCGCACCCGCACCTGGCGGCGCCGGCGCTCGATGAAATCCTCAAGCACCCACTCGTACTGCGGGCGGTTCCACGGCTCGATCGCGCCCTCGGCGATGGACAGCGAGGGGTCGGGAACCACGAGGTCCATGTCGTAGTCCATCGTCCGCCCGAACCCCTGGCATGTGGGGCAGGCACCCCAGGGGTTGTTGAAGCTGAACAGCGACGGCTCCGGAGACACAAACTCCCGCCCGCAGCTCTTGCACGCGAACCGGTCGCTGAACCGCAGCCGCAGCGGGCCGCTCTCGGCCGCCTGCTCGAAGATCACTTCGCCCGCCTCGCGGTAGCACAGCTCCACCGTGTCCACGATGCGCTGCTTCTGGTCCGGGCGGATCACCAGCCGGTCGGCCAGCACGAAGAAGGGCTGGCTGAAGTCCATCTCGAGCAGCGACTCCGGCGAGGCAAACTCGAACACCCGCCCCTGCTGGTACAGACGCGTGAACCCGCGCCGGCGCAAGTCCGCCAGATGCTCTTTCAACGCTTCCGGCCGGCCGCCGCTTTCCACCCGCACCGGGAACAGCGCATACCAGCGCGAACCCTCCGGCTGCGCAAGCATCTTCTGCGCCACCGGATCCACGGTGTCCCGCTCCACGCGCACCCCGCAGGCCGGGCACCAGGTTTCGCCGGCGCGTGCAAACAGCAGGCGGAGATAATCGTAGATTTCCGTGGCCGTCGCCACCGTGGAGCGCGGGTTCCGCGTCGTGTTCTTCTGCCGGATGGCGATCGGCGGCGCGATCCCGTCGATCTCTTCCAGCGCGGGCTTCTCCATCCGCTCGAGGAACTGCCGCGCGTAGGCAGAAAGGCTCTCCACATACCGCCGCTGGCCCTCGGCGTAGATCGTGTCGAAAACCAGCGAGGACTTCCCGGATCCCGACACGCCCGTCACCACCGTGAGCCGGTTGTGCGGCAGGTCCAGCGAGATGTTCTTCAGGTTGTGAACCCGCGCGCCGCGGATCCGCAGAAAGTCGCCCGTCTCTGCCATGGAAGGGGATTTGATCGCGCGAGGGAGAATCCCTCATCATTGTAGCAACCGCATGCGGAATCCCCGCGAGGCCGCCCGCCTTCTGCTCGACTGGTACGCCCGTATGCGCCGCGACCTGCCCTGGCGCGGCACGCGCGACCCCTGGCGCATCCTCGTCTCCGAAGTGATGTTGCAGCAGACGCGCGTCTCCGCCGTCCTGCCCTACTATGAGCGCTTTCTCGCGCGGTTCCCGACCCCGGAAAGCCTCGCCGCCGCCGGCGAGGACGAGCTGCTTGCGCTGTGGTCCGGTCTCGGCTACTACAGCCGCGCCCGCAACCTCCGGCGCGCGGCCCAGGCCATCGCCGCCTGCGGCGCCTTCCCGCGCACCTTCGAGGAGTGGCGCAGCCTTCCCGGCGTGGGCGACTATACCGCCGCCGCCGTCGCCTCCATCGCCTTCCGCCAGCCGTGCGCGGTGCTCGATGGCAATGTCGTCCGCGTCATGGCGCGGTTCAGCGCCGAGCGCGGCGACACCGCATCGGCCGGCGTCCGCCTCCGCCTGAAAGAGCTGGCCCAGACGATGCTCGATCCCCGCCGCCCGGGCGACTTCAACCAGGCGCTCATGGAGCTCGGCGCCACCGTGTGTCTCCCGCGCCAGCCCAAATGCCTTCTCTGCCCGTGGCAGGACATCTGCCAGGCCAGGGCCCAAGGGATTGCCGAGCAGCTCCCGGTCCGGACCCGCCGGCAGGAACCGGTCCAGCAAGAGCTGAGCCTCGCCGTCGTTGTCCGGCACGGGAAGATCCTGCTCCGCAGGCGCCCGGACAATGACGGGCGGCTGGCCGGCTTCTGGGAGTTGCCGGAAGCCGCATCGCTGCCGGCCGGGACGCGGCTCGAACCGGCCGGCTCTTTCCGCCACTCGATCACCCGCCACAATTACACGGTGCGCGTCTGGACGGCGTGCCTCCGCCACGCTCCGGCTGGCTGCGTCTGGCAGCCCGTGGAAGCGCTGGCCTCGGTCCCGGTCAGCTCGATGACGAGAAAGGCGCTGGCGCTGCTGAACCTGTTCCCCGAGGCTTCGAACAGGCAGGCTGTATAACCGCGCGGCGTCCCGGGGTATCGACAGGGTCCCGCAGGCCGCATAGCATGGAACCGGATGCGGCGGCCCGCCCTCCGGGCCCTGCCAGTGCTGGTGGCATGCGTTGTCTTTGCCGCCGAGAATGGCACTCGCACGGCGCCGGTTTACAGCCAGTCGAGCCTGGTCAATCTCGGCAGCGGCGAAGCCGGGAGGCTGGCGCCGAACACACTCGCTGTGATTTACGGCGAGAACCTTGCCAGCTCCACGGTCTCGCGGATCGAGGCTTATCCCGCGGCCACGCTGTTGCCGACGCTGCTTCCGGCCACGGGCGTCACCGTGAAGGTCAACGGCATCCTTGCCGGCATCGAGTATGCTTCTCCGAACGCCGTCATCTTCGTCGTGCCCCCGGAGCTGTTGCCCGGCCCGGCCCGAGTCGTTCTCACCCGGAACGGGGTCAACGGTCCGTCGGTTCAGATCCGGCTCGAGGAGGTGGCGCCCTCGCTGCTGCCGCTGGATGCCGGCTGGACGCTGGCCCGCCGCGGCGACACCCTCGAGTGGTGCCTGCCCGGCCAGGCGGCGGCGCCGGGCCAGGAGGTGATCCTGTACGGCACGGGCTGGGGCGCATCCCAGCGCCCGCCTGTCAACCTGCTGATTCCTGACAAGCCATACGCGCTGAAAGCCCGCGAGGCGCTGCGGGTGTTTCTGGACGGGATGGAAGTCGCCCCCGGGGCGATTGTCTTTGCCGGACTTGTCCCCGGCGCCCCGGGCCTGTACCAGCTTCGGCTGCGGCTGCCGGATTGGGTGGGAACGAACCCGGAGGTCCGGATTGCCATCGGGGACCAGATGAGCCAGCCTGGATTGCGCCTCCCGGTGGAGAGGCCGCCGGCGCAACCGGACGGGCAGCGGATGCGTTCCACACAATGACGATGCCGGGCTGTCCCGGCGCGCGGATCCGGTTTAGTCTGGGAAGGAGGCGCCGTGAGTCCCCGAACTGTTTGCCTTGGGTTTCTGACAGCCGTTGCCGCTGTGCTGGCCGGCCAGCCGCCGCAAGCCCCGGTGGAGGCCCAGGTCTCGCCCGCAGCCATCCAGCAGAAGGTGTATACCGTTGCCGAGGGGACCCGGATTCCTCTCCAGCTGATCAACAGCGTGAGCACCAAGACAGCCGCCGTGGGCGACCGCGTCTATCTCCAGACCGCCTTCCCGATCCTTTCGGGCGGCCGCATTGTCATCCCTGCCGGCTCCTACGTCACGGGAACCGTCACGCAGGTCAAGCGGGGCGGCCGGGTCAAGGGCCGGGCGGAGCTGTACATCCGGTTTGACTCGCTGACGCTGCCAAATGGCGTTACGCGCGACTTCCGCGCTGCCGTGCACACGCTGGACGCCTTCAACCCCGGCCGCGTGGATCGGACCGAGGGCAAGGTGGAAGGCGAATCGAACAAGACAGGTGATGCCGTCAAGGTGGGCGAAGCCGCCGGCTGGGGCACGATGATTGGCGGCGTGGCCACGCGCACCGGCAAGGGCGCGGGCATTGGCGCCGCCGCCGGGGCCGCCGCGGGCCTGGTGGGCGTCATGCTGACGCGCGGCCCGGATGCCATCCTCGAACGCGGCTCCACCGTGGAGATGATCCTCGACCGCACGCTCAAATTCGAGGAGTCGGAACTTGAGGGACTCGCCGGTGCCGGTGCGCGCCCGGCCATCATCCCGCCCCGTGGCGACTCGTCACCGGACCGCCGCCTTTCCCGCCGCCCTTGGCCGGCGCAGTAGTGTCCCAAGATCCTCCACTTCCGCCAGGCACCATCGGGAGTCGTGCCGCGTCTTCCCGGCGCACTTACGAGGCTCTTCATTTAGCCCGCTTGCAAGTCCCTTGGAAAGTGACCCTGCCCGCGGCTTTGGCGCGATGGTAAGTTGTCCGAATCAGGGGATCCCGCTCCTTCCCGAAACCGCGCCCTTGCCTTGGTGATGGCCTGATCTCGGTCAGGATTCAGCCGAGTGGATGTCTGCTGTTCGACGCCAAGCGCCGCCGTCCCGGCCAGGCGCGGCAGGCGTTGACAGCCCGCGGGCCGCCGCCGGGTTCGCCCCTCAGCGGGGAGGCTTTGCGGAATGATCAGAGAACCGGGCGGCGGGATCGCCCATTTGGGGGCGATTAAATAAAGAAAGTGTCGAATACGCCCTGTTTTTTTCTTCCGCAACACTTGAAAGTGGCCGGATCATCACCCATTTTGGGACACCATATTTCGGAATTCTCCCGCAGCACGATTTCGTTGGATACTGATTTGCGATAGAAGGAGTGAGGTATGTCCAACGTGAATGTTTCGGTTTCCGGGCCCGCTTCAGCGACCCGGAGGGCGACTGGCGCGCGAGGCGGAAACCGGCCGCGGCGGCAAGGGCCGCTGGTCTGCCAAGCGCAAAACAAGCGTCGTTCTGGAGCTGCTTCGTGACGCCGATCTGGAGTCTGCGAGCCGCAAGTATGGCGTCACCGCCGCCACTCTCACCGAGTGGCGCGACGCCTTTCTTGCCGCTGGCGCTGAGGCACTCAAGGTCCGGCAGGAAGACTTGGTCGATGAGCAGGGCCGGCGTATGAAGTCGGTCATCGCCGAGACGGCCATGGAGAACGAGCTTCTGCGCGAGCGCATCCGGCGCATGGAGGACGAGAAGCCTTTTCTGCGGTGGAGGTCGCGTGTGTGAGCCGCGCCCGCTCGGCCTCCACAGGTCGCACGTACGGGCGCCTCTCGGGTGCTGAAGGCGTGGGGCCTGCCGCGGTCGACGTTCTACGAGCGGCGCCGGCGGCCCCTCTGCCCGCGGCCGCCTGCCCGGCGCGGCCCGAAGACGCGATACAGCGATGACGACCTCCTGGTCGAGATCCGGCGCACCATCCAGGAGTCGCCCTTTCATGGCGAAGGCCACCGCAAGGTGGGGGCGCGGCTGCGGGT
>Ga0308390_1000630_pt1 | contig 24623 bp, 24 predicted proteins | sample Hotspr2Sample149_FD_202358 | JGI IMG/M metagenome (GOLD analysis project Ga0308390, IMG submission 202358) | Hot spring phototrophic mat microbial communities from Mushroom Spring, Yellowstone National Park, Wyoming, United States - 20040719_149 ...
AAATATTGCAGTTGATGGCAGTGCAAAAGCCTGGCTTGCTGTTGATTTGGCTACAAAAGCTCTTTTTAAGAAAAAAGGAGTTGAAAAGATTCCTAAAACTTATAGAGGTATGCTCTATCTTTTACAAAAATTTGGAACTAAAGAATTGAGAAAAAATTTTGGCTATTTAAGAGATGTTTTTCATATTGATGGATATTATGAACAAATAATAGATTATATCAGATTTAAAGAAGCATTTGAGGATTTAGAAGATTATATTAAAACAATAGAAAAATTATGAAAGATTTAAAAGTAAATAGCCGACCCTAAAAAATACCACTATTTTCTATTCTCTTTCTTAATTTCTTTTACGCTATCCACTATTTTAATTGAATACATAGCATTTCCAATTAAAACATAATCTAAATCTAATTTTTCTGAAAGCATAGTTAAAACAGGATTTGCTCTTTTATCAATTGAATCTTTAATTATGAAATAATAAGAAGATGGTATTCTTTCAAAAATTTGACCATCCATAACTAAGCCACGCTCCCTTATAATTGACCATAATGCAAGTTCATTATTTTTTGAAAGGTTATTAAAGATATCAATTAACTGGTCTAAATTATAAGGATTATATTTAGCAGGCGAGAGAATAAAATCAATATATTGTGCTTCTTTTGCTGAGGAGGCAACAAGTATAAAATTTCCAGGCTTTAAATTTTTTGGCAATTTAAATTTCATTTCTTTATAAATTTTTTCACCTTGATACGCTTTTAATAAAATTTTAGCATTAACAATTTCGCCAGCTTCATATTCAGTTTTATCAACTAAAATATTTTTAATTTCAAAGACTTTAATTGTTGGGACTATATCAAGTTTAATTTTCATTTTTTCTATATTTAGATTTTCAAATTTATTTACAATAATTTGGGATAAAGGATTAAGCATAAAAAGCATTCCTGAATTTAAGCTTTCAGTTAAAGTTATACCTGGAATTGTATCATTTAAAGTTATTTTTTTATTATTATCAAAGAATATTTCAAATTTAAAATTTAAAGTATTTTTTTGAAGCAAGCCTGCGATACTTTCAATTCCACGCATAATACAGAGTCCAATAAATTGTGGTAGCAGTTTATAAGATTTAATAATATTAAAATTATAATTTTTATAATTACCTGCATAATTTATTTCAAGGTTAAGTGGAATCATTTTAGAGAATTGATTTAATTTTCCAGCCAGACCGAATAATTCATCCTGATATATTCTGCCTGCTATTTTAGTTGGGGAACCTATTTTAAAAGAGTGATATAAAGAAGGGACGACTGTATGTATATAAGCATAGGATAAAGGTATATCAGAGGCACCGCTAAAAAATAAAGGATGCCCAAATATTAAAATTGTATCATCTTTCACATAAGTAACTGTTCCAATTGCAGTTAAATTTAAATCACCTGTTATTATATTAACACCAACTGGTGAGCCTGGCTCAAATTTTTCAATATTAGTTTGTAAATTATCAATTCCAGGACCTGCCATAGGGATAAATCCAAATTTTTCAAAATATTTTTTAAATAAATTTATAGAATTCTCGCTTACGCCACTAAATACAAGTGGACTCTTTATTGGCAAAAAATTTAAATTATTATTATCTTTTTCTTCTATTAAATTGGGTTCAAAATTATATAAATTAGTTATAAATTTTCTTTTAGACAATTCAATCATATTTTCAATTGGAGTGATAGCAGTTATAGGTTCTTTTGAGAAAGCCCAGGAGAAAGCCACGGCTCCTGCTATTTTATTACTTATATAAACAGGGCTACCGCTCATTCCTGCTATAACCCCTGTATCTTTTATACGTTCACCCAATAATTTTGCTAAAATAAGGTCACTTCCAGCCCGAGCATTTTTTAATACCCCAATAATTTCAACTTCTATATCTTCAATTTTTATTCCTTCGAAAACTGTCCGACATCTCCCCTTCATTCCTGATTTAATCTCGTCAACTTTTATTATATCAGTTTCAGAATATAATTTTATAACAAAAATAAAAATTATAAAAAAAATTTTCATAAATAACTTAATGCCTCCTGCCAGCCTTTAACCCTTATTAGTAATTCTGAATCTATATTTTTCTCAATTCTGTTCCAAGGATAATCAAAAAGTATTACTTTAATACCCTCCTTGATAAAATCCAATGCAAAATCAATTCTGTCCTCAATAAAACATTTTAAATTTATAGAATTTGAGAGTATTGCACTTAATTTGCTCTCCCCTTTATGTTCTTCAATAAAATATAATCTGTCATAATAAATTTGATTTTTTGAAATCCATTCTTCTGTTAAATTTCTTATATTTTTAGGTCTGGCTGTAATTATAATTATTTGATACTTTTCTTTTAAATATTTTAATGCAGTTTTTGCTCCTGGTAAAATTTCAATTTCAAGCCATCGTTTTTCTTCATCAATTCTTTTCCAGAAATTTTTCATTTCATTTTCGGGTATGCCTAATACTTTTTCATAATAAAAATCTTTTACATCTTCTCTTCTTAAATTTATTCCCAAATATTTTTTAATATATTTTCTGAAAACTTTATCCGAGTCCCCAATTACACCGTCAATATCTATTCCAATTGCTGGCTTATAAATACTCATAATTTAATATCCTTTAATTTTATTTAGTTTAAGCTCCCTGCTAAGCAGGTGAAAATTTTTTTGTTCTATAAATTTTCATATTCCTTTCGCCTTTCTTTATATAAAGGAAAAGCATCGCATAATTCTTTAACCTTAAGTGAAATTTTATTCAATTTATCCTCATTTTGATAATTTCTTATAACTTCATCAATCAATTCCGCAATTAATTCCATTTCATTTTCTTTCATACCGCGAGTTGTTACCGAAGGCGTTCCTATTCTTATTCCACTTGTAACAGTTGGTGGTTTGTCATCATAAGGAATCATATTTTTATTAACTATTATTCCAGCCTTTTCTAAAGCCGTTTCTGCTTCCTTGCCTGTTATATTTTTATTTCTTAAATCAACAAGCATTAAATGATTATCAGTTCCACCTGAAACAATTCTAAACCCTTTTTCCATTAATTTTTCTGAAAGTTTTTTTGCATTTTTAACAATTTGATTTTGGTATTGTTTAAATTCATCTGATAAAGCTTCTTTAAGGGCTACTGCTTTAGCGGCGATAACATGCATAAGAGGTCCGCCTTGAATTCCTGGGAAAACTGTTTTATCAATAATTTTTGCGAATTCATTTTTACAAAGAATTAAACCACCTCTTGGACCTCTTAAAGTTTTATGAGTTGTAGTTGTAACAAATTGTGAGTAAGGAACAGGTGAAGGGTGAATGCCTGCTGCAACAAGTCCTGCTATATGTGCCATATCAACGACCAAATAAGCTACAACTTCATTTGCTATTTCAGAAAATTTTTTAAAATCAATTACTCTTGGATAAGCTGATGCACCGGCAATTATAATTTTAGGTTTATTCTTTTTTGCAATTTCGCGAACTTCATCGTAATCTATCATTTCTGTTTTTGGGCTTACGCCATAAAAAATGACATTAAAAAATTTACCGGAGAAATTTACAGGACTGCCGTGAGTAAGATGTCCGCCATGTGAAAGATTCATTCCTAAAATTGTATCACCTGGTTTTAAAACAGAAAAATAAACTGCCATATTTGCCTGAGAACCGGAGTGAGGTTGAACATTTGCATGTTCAGCATTAAAAAGTTTTTTTGCTCTTTCAATTGCTAAATTTTCAACGACATCAACGAATTCACAGCCTCCATAATATCTTTTTCCCGGATAACCTTCAGCATATTTATTTGTCATAACACATCCTTGAGCCTCTAATACTGCTTCTGAAACAAAATTTTCAGATGCTATAAGTTGAAGTTTGGAATGCTGTTTGACGGTTTCTTGGTAAATGGCTTCCGCTACCTCCGGGTCAACTTTTTTTAAATTTATCATATCCTTTTTTCTCCTCCTAATTTTAAATTTTATATACTTTTAATTTTTTAGCGAGGATAAATCCTCCGCTAATTTTTTGTAGCACCCTTAAGGATGCCCTCCAGACTTTTTTAAATTATTAAACTTTTATTAATTCTGTTTTTAATTTTTCTATTAATAAATCTATAAATTTTTTAATTTTTTCAAAAATTTTTAAATAAAATTCTATTGAATTTCCTGCAGGGTCCTCAATATCGCCGTCACCACCTAAATAGTCTATTAAATTAAAAATTTTGTGACTATACTCAGGATAACTATTTTTTAAATAATCCGCTTGAAATCTCTCCATCGTAAATATAAAATCATTCTTTTCTAAATCTTCAATTGTAAGCCTTTTTGAAGAAAAATTATTTGAAACAGGAATATTATAATAAATTAATGTCTCTTTTGCTATCTTTGAAATAGGGAATCCATTATAAGCAAAAATTCCAGCAGAGTTAATTTCCATATTTAAATTATTTATTTTTGAAACATATTTACAATAAAATTCTGCCATCGGACTCCTGCAAGTATTACCAGTGCAAACAAAAATTATTTTCATAATGTATAAATTACTAAAAAAGAAATTACAAGTCAATCTTTTAATGTAATAATTCACCAGCAAATTTGAATCACTTTAAATTATTTTCTTGCCATTCATTAAAAATTTTTATAAATTTCAATACTATGATAGAATTTCTAAATGAATATGACCCAAAATTGATAGAAGAGAAATGGTATAAATTTTGGCTTAACGAAGGATTTTTTAATGCTGAAATAAGAAAAGATAAAAAGCCTTATACAATAGTTATACCACCGCCAAATGTTACAGGCGTCTTACATATGGGACACGGATTGAATAATACAATTCAGGATATTTTAATAAGATTTAAAAGAATGGAAGGATTTGAAGCCTGTTGGATACCAGGAACAGACCATGCAGGAATAGCAACTCAAAATGTAGTAGAAAAAGAGATTTTGAAAAATGAAGGTAAAACAAGAGAACAGATGGGTCGTGAAGAATTTTTAAAAAGAGTTTGGGAATGGAAAGAAAAAAATGGAAGTATAATTATTGAACAATTAAAAAAAATAGGTGCTTCCTGTGATTGGCGAAGAGAAAGATTTACTATGGATGAAGGCTTGTCAAATGCTGTTAAAGAAGTTTTCATTAGATTATATGAAGATGGTTTAATTTATAGAGGCGAATATATTATAAATTGGTGTCCTCGCTGCACAACCGCTTTAGCTGATGACGAGGTTGATTATAAAGAAACAAATGGTAAATTATATTACATAAAATATCCCTTAAAAAATTCAAAAAATGAATTTATAATAGTTGCGACAACAAGACCTGAAACTATGCTCGGTGATACAGCAGTAGCCGTTAACCCCGCAGATGAAAGATATAAAAATCTTATTGGCAGAAAAGTTCTTTTACCACTTGCTCAAAGAGAAATCCCTATAATTGCTGATAAAAGAGTTGATATGGAATTCGGAACAGGTGCAGTTAAAGTTACACCCTCTCACGACCCAATTGACTTTGAAATCGGAAAAGAACATAAACTCCAATTCATAAAAATTATGGACGAAAAAGGTTTTATGAACGAAAATGTGCCTTTAAAATACCAAAAATTGGATAGATACGAATGCAGAAAATCTGTTATTGAAGACCTTAAAAAAGAAAATTTAATTGAAAAAATAGAAGATTATAAACATTCAGTAGGACATTGCTATAGATGTGATACTGTAATTGAGCCTTATCAATCAACTCAGTGGTTTGTTAAAATGAAGCCACTTGCAAAAGAGGCAATAAGAGTAGTTCAGCAAGGAAAAATTAAATTTTATCCTGAAAGATGGAAAAAAGTTTATCTAAATTGGATGTTCAATATAAAAGATTGGTGTATTTCCCGACAGATATGGTGGGGACATAGAATCCCTGTTTACTATTGTAATGATAAATTAAATGATAAATGTAAAAAGAAAGATGGTATTATAGTTTCAAGAGAAAAACCTGAAATTTGCCCTTACTGCGGTTCAAAAAATATATCTCAGGACAATGATGTTTTAGATACTTGGTTCTCTTCTTGGCTTTGGCCTTTCTCAACAATGGGTTGGCCATCTGATACTTTGGAATTAAAATATTTTTTCCCAACTAATGTTTTGGTCACTGACCCTGGTATTATTTTCTTCTGGGTAGCAAGAATGATTATGGCTTCATTAAAATTTATGAAAAAAATCCCTTTCAAAGATGTTCATATACACGGTGTCATTCTTGACCAATTCGGAAGAAAAATGAGTAAATCGCTTGGTAACGGAATTGACCCACTTGAAGTTGTTGAAAAATTCGGAGCCGATGCTTTAAGATATACTATCGTAAGTATAACTCCATCAGGACAAAATCTTCTACTTTCTATTGATAAATTCAATGCAGGTAGATATTTCGCTAATAAAATATTTAATGCCGCTAAATTTGTTTTTATGAATTATAAAAACGAAAAAATCTTACCAATTGAAAAACTTACTCTTAATCTACCTGATAAATGGATTATCTCAAAACTTAATAGAATTATCAAAGATGTTACAAATTCTTTAAATAAATATAAATTTCAAGAAGCTGCTATTTCATTGAATAATTATATCTGGCATAACCTGTGTGATTGGTATATTGAAATTTCTAAAATAAGTATTTATAAAGGTAACGAAAATGAGAGAATAAAAACTTTTTCTGTGCTCTTTTATGTTTTTAAAAATGTTATGAAACTTTTGCACCCTATAATGCCATTTATAACAGAAGAGATTTATCAAAAATTACCTAATAAAGATGCTAAAAGCATAATGATTTCAAACTGGCCTAAACAGAATAAAAATTTAATAGATAAAAAATCAGAGAAAAATATGGAACTTATAATGAATCTTATATCAACTATAAGAAGTTTAAGAACTTTAGTAAAAATTCCGCCTGATAAAATGATTGAACTTAAAGTTTATACTAATGATAAAGAAAAACTAAAAATTATAAAAGAATCCGAAGACTATATTAAAACTTTATCAAAAGTTGAAAAAGTTGATTATTTATCAAAACTAATTGAATTAAAAAATGTTGTTACAGGTATTGTTAACAAAGTTGAAATTTTTATTCCAGTTTTAGGCATTATTGATATTGAAAAAGAATTTAATAGATTAGACAAACAGGTTAAAGAGCTAAAGGAAGAGATTAAGAATTTAGAAAACAAATTAAGCAAGAAAGATTTTTTAGAGAAGGCTCCAAAAGAAGTTATTGCTAAAAATAAAGAGAAATTATCACAGCTTAAAACTAATCTAAAATTATATCAGCTCGCATTAAAAAATATTTTATAAAAATTATATGAAATCAGAAGATAAACGAAGAAAAAAAATAACTACATTAGCAAAAGCAGACCCTGTTGCAAGATATATTTACGAAGTTAATCAATATCCAATTTTAACAAAAGAAGAAGAAATGGAACTTATAAAAAGATACAAAGAGAATAATGATATTGAAGCTGCAAAAAAATTGCTTTTGTCACACTTAAGACTTGTAGTTAAAATAGCTTTTGAATATTATAATCAATATTACGCTTCATTATTTGATTTAATACAAGAAGGGAATGTTGGTTTAGTTTTTGCTATAAAAAAATTTGAAATTTCAAAAAATGTTAGATTTTCAACTTATGCCCAATGGTGGATTAGAGCATATATATTAAAATATTTAATGGATAATTATAGCATAATAAGGATAGGACATTCACGAGCTGAGAAACGTTTATTTTATTCGCTATCTAAAGCGAAAGAGGAACTTGCAAAAATGGGTTATAATACTAAAAGTCCAAAATTACTCGCTGATATTCTAAACGAAAAAGTTGAAGATGTTATAGATATGGAAAAAAGGCTTACGGAGAATGTTATTTCACTTGACCAGGCAGTAGATGATGAAGGTAGAAAAAGCATAGGTGAATCTATTGTTATGCCTGGTGAAAATATTGAGGAAGAGATTATTAAAAAAGAGATGGATGAAAAATTGAAAAGTAAATTAGAAGAATTTCGCAATAAATTAAATGAACGCGAAAAGATTATATGGGATAAAAGACTTCTTTCTAATTCCCCTTTAAGTTTGCAGGAACTCGCAGATGAATTTAATATTTCACGCGAAAGAGTCCGACAAATTGAAAATAGAATTATTAAAAATTTAAAAAAATTTCTAAAAGCACAAAAAGATTTTAAAGTTGAAGATTTTATAATAAAATATTGAAATTTACAGGCTTTGAATAAAACTGCTTTTAAATTTTTTCAAAGATTCTTATTTCAAAATTTAAATCCTATTTTTTAATCAAAACTATAGTTTGTTTTTTTACTTTAACTTTTAACTATTTATAAAATTTAAAAGAAATTCTCTTTCAACTCCTAATTTTGTTATTTCGCCATGTCCAGGATAAATGGTGTAATCATCACTTAGTAATTCAAGAATCTTTTTTATAGAATCTTTTAATTCATTTTCATTACCTGTGAAAAGGTCAGTCCTACCAATTCCATTCTTAAAAATTAAATCACCAGAAAATATAATTTTTTGCTCGTTATTTATTATTACTATACTGCCAATGGTATGACCAGGCGTGTTTATTATTTTAAATATTTCACCTTCAAATTTTATTTCGTTTTTAATAAATTTATAATCAAATTTAACTGGATTTAGTCCAAATAATTTTGGAATGCTTTGGTCTTGAAGAACCATAACTTCATTTTTATGAATTAAAACAGGAATTTTGAATTTTTTCTGTAAATATTCCGCATCTTTTGTATGGTCAATATGTGTATGCGTGCAAATTATCATTATTGGGGTTAGATTATAATTTTTTATTTTTGATTCAATAATTTCACCATCATCTCCAGGGTCAATTATAATACATTTTGAATTTTTTGAAACAATGTAACAATTTGTCCAAAATCCAATTTTTTGCCCCACTATTAAAGTATGTATATCTAATTTTGAAAAATCCATTTTTTGCTCCTATTTGTGTAATATAATTATAAATTTGTTAAGTGTAACAGATAATATAGTGCAATTTTTAGTTTAAAATTTCAAATTTTAAGGAATTAAACTGATAGAGTGAGGATAGCATAATAAAATTAATAAAGTTTTCCTCCGTCCCTTATTCAGGTATAAATATTAAAATTACATTCCAGCTATAACTGCAATTTCAATTAAAGCATTTTTAGGCAATTTTGAAACCTCAACTGTTACCCTGGCTGGATAATTGTTATTTTTAAAAAATTTTGAATACTCTTCATTAAACGCTTGAAAATTATTTAAATCCGTTAGAAAAACATCGCATCTTATAATATTATCAAAATTGATTTCCTGAGTTTCTAATATTGAAAATATATTCTTCATAACCTGCTTTGTTTGTTCTCTTATTCCACCTTCAACAATTTCATTTGTTTCCGGATTTATCGGGAGAACACCTGATATAAATAAAAAATGTCCATAGGTAGTTAATATCGCCTGTGAATAAGGACCAATCGCCTTCGGCGCCTTATCTGTTTTAATTACCTTCTTCATATAATTTATTTTAAAAATTTTAAAAAAAATGTCAAGCTGTTAAAATTTTTCTACTTGACATTTTCATTTTGGAAAATATATTTTTAGCCGAAAAAAATAATAAAGTTTTATTTTAGAGGTGATAAATATGGCAAAAATAAAAGATGATTTATTATATTATAAAACTTATCATTGGGTAAAAAAAGAAAGCGATGATATTTATACTATTGGTATAACAGATTATTTTCAAGAATATTTAGGAACTATACAATATGTTGAACTCCCATCCGTTGGTGAGAATATTTTTCAAAATCAAGAATATGCTTCTATTGTTTCAGAAGACAAAGAGAAAGAATTGTTAGCACCTTTAAGCGGAAATGTTGTTGAAGTAAATGAAGAAGTTTCAATAACTCCAGAAATTATAAATGAATCTCCCTATAAAGCCGGCTGGCTTATAAAAATTAGAATCAGTGATGAAAGCGAATTGTCAAACCTTTTGTCTCCTGAAGAATATAGAGATTTAATTTATGAAAATAAAAAAATGGAACTTGAAAATGAAGAATAAATGAAATTAAAATTATCTTCCATTTTCTTTATAATTCTTTTGCTAAATTGTTCACAAAAATTTGAAATAAAAGTTGAAAACTCAAATAAAAAATATATAATTAAAAATATGCCAAACACTGATAGAATAATATTGACTATTAAATCTTCACTAAAGAATCCTGCAAATGTCAAAATCGTTATAAGCGATGTTACTGACGATTACTCTGATATGCCTATTTTCAGTAAAGAGTTTAAAGTTTACAAGGGTATGAATTATATAAATATAAAACTTTCTGAAATTGGTATAAATAAATTCGGATTAAGAATTTATCATAAAAATAAATTGATAGATTATAGAATAATAGAAGTTATCCCTTAAAATGCAAATAATATATTTTTACTCTCTTAAAGTATTAAAATTTAATAAACCTTCAAATCTAATAAAATTTATTTTAAATAAACTCTCTTTAAACGAGAAAATTTTTTTAGTAACATTAAACTCTTTGATGTTATTTCACTATTTTATAGAAAAAAAATTTAAAAAAATATTAGAAGAGGCTGATATAATAATTCCGGAAAGTATTGGAATAAAATTAATTTTTAAAATTTATAATAAAAAAATTAAAATAATAAATGGCATAGATTTTTTAAAATATATATTTTCAATGGCAGAAAAATATTCAATTTCAATTTTTCTTCTTGGTAGTTACGATGAGATATTAAAAAAAGCGGTTAAAAACATAAAAAAAGAATATCCCAAAATAAAAATTATTGGTTATCATAATGGTTATTTTAAATGCGAGAAAAAAATTTTAAAAACAATAAATAAATTAGAACCTGATATATTGCTTGTTGGTTTAGGCTCAGTTAAGCAGGAAAAATGGATTTATAAAAATTTAAAAAAAATAAGAGCGAAATTACTTTTAGGGGTAGGCGGAAGTTTTGATGTTTTATCAGGTAAAAAGAAAAGAGCACCAATTATATTAAGAATTTTAAACCTTGAATGGCTTTATAGATTGATATTTTCATTCTCAATTAAAAGATTAATAACAATTTTTAAAATTTTTTTATTATTAATAATAGTAATCATAAGTCGCATTAGGAAAATATTCAAATGTTAAATACTTTCTCTTATTTCTTTAATTTTTTTATTAAGGTAATATATATTATGGTAAGTGGCAAGTATTATACCTGAAATCTCTTTACTCATAAATAAATGTCGCAAATAAGCCATAGTATAATTTTTACATACAAAGCAATCACAATTTTTGTCAATTGGCTCAAAGCAATTTTTATATTTAGCATTTCTCAATTGTTTTTTACCTTCGGAAGTAAAGACTGCGCCACCACGAGCATTACGAGTTGGAAAAACTGAATCAAACATATCAATCCCTAAATTTATAGCCTTTTCAATCTCTTTTAGACTGCCTAAACCCATAAAATATCTTGGAACATTTTTAGGAATATAATTTATTAAATCTTCAAGTATTTCAAATGTTAGTTTGTAAGGTTCACCTACAGAAAGCCCTCCAATTGCATAACCATCAAAATTAAGCGATGTTATAAATTCGGCTGATTTTCTTCTCAATTCTTTTGAAAATCCCCCTTGAATTATGCCAAATATACTTTGGTAATCTTTTTTATTCTCTCTAAAAATTTTTAAACCTCTTTCAGCCCATAAGTTAGTTCTCTTCAAAGCTTCTTTCGCTTCATTCTCACTACAAGGATAACCTACACATTGGTCAAAACTCATAACTATATCTGAACCAAGTAAAATTTGAAAATTTATAATATCTTCAGGTGTAATATAAATTTTTTCGCCATCAATATGCGAACGAAATGTTACGCCATCATTATTTATTTTAACAAGTTTTGCAAGTGAGAAAATTTGAAATCCTCCGCTATCCGTTAAAATTCCATACTTCCAGTTCATAAATTTATGTAATCCACCTGCTTTCTCTATAACTTCCTTCCCAGGCCTTAAAAATAAATGATAGGCATTTGAGAGAATTAATTTTATACCAATTTCATCTAAATCCTTACTAAGCAGAGCTTTAACTGTTGCCTGAGTTGCAACTGGCATAAAAACAGGCGTCTCAATTTTAATACCATTTTTTAAATATATAATTCCTCTCCGCGCTTTGCTCTTTTTAGATTCTTTTAATATCTCAAATTTCATAAATTGAAAAAAATATAAAAGAATTAAAGGAAAGTCAAATTAAAATAGGAAAAGACAGAAATTTCCTAAAAAATAAACCGATGGGCGTTTGAGCGCTGGATTTTGAAAGAATCTTGCAAATTTAATAATAATTTACCCCAACACCCCCTACTTTCGCAGAAACTCAAACAAAAGCCTTTTTAGAAAATCTCTAATAAAACGAAGTAATTTTTAAGAGAGAAAAATTATTTCAAATCTTCAATTTCTTTAAGTTTTTTCAGATATTCAGCATCTTTTATCTTTTCCAGTGCTTTTTTATGGTCAGGAATAAGTTTTAAAACTTCTTTCCACATCTGAATTGCTTTATCATAATCTCCTTTAGTATAATAATAAATTCCCTGATAATAATACATCTCAGCTAATTTTATAATATCTTCTGGTTTACTTCCTGGAAATTTCATCTCAGCGGTAAAATTTAATGTGCTTTTGAAAGGTCCTTGCGGTGCATAAGCAGTTCCAATTTTTGCAAGCCTTTCCCCAAATCTATATCCAACGCCTAATCCAAAAGTAAATGAATCTGTTTCATACCCAATAAATCTGTAACCCGCTCTAATTGATATTATTTCAATCAATGTATATTCAATTCCCCAATTTATTCTTATCCTATTATCAAGTGGTTTTTCAAAATCAAAATTCATTAAAAAATCTTTAGCAAGTTTTGAACCAATACCTAATTTTATTGTTAAAGGAGTTGAATAACCTTTAATATCCATTAAACCAATATTTAAAATAGCCAGACCTAATTTTAATATTTTACCCTTTGTATTAAATCCCGCAATTCTTGCAGCCGGTAATTTAATATCATAAATTGCTCCTAAATCAATTGTAAAAGTTGTCCCAGAAATATCATCTACCATTTCATGGATTACTTTAAAAGTATTACCAATAACAAAATTTTTAATCTTTTGACCATAACCAATTGAAATAGCAAAATCATTATATGTTAGCTTATCATTTTCAATTATTTCACCCCATTCACCATAATTAAAAAATGATGGAATATGTAAATAAGCAATTCCTAAACCTAATACACCTTGTTCTCCTTTAATACCTTTAAAAGAAGGATAAGCCATTGCAAGATATTCATAACCAATATCCGAAATCCAATCATAATGTGAAATTAAAATATGTAATTTATCAATATTTCCTAATCCAGCCGGATTAACTGATATAGCTGATGGGTCATCAATTATTGCTGTAACAGCCTCTGAAAGTCCAATTATTCTTGAAGTTGTAGGAATTTTCAAAAATGTTGCAGAAGAAGTACCAACCCCTCTACCAATTAAATTATTTGTTAAAAAAATTCCGAGCACTAAAAATATAATTAAAAATAATTTTGTTCTCATCGTTTTATTACTATAACTTTTCTAATTTCACCAAATTCAGATGATTGTAAAAGAACAAGATACAATCCCATTGCAACATATTCACCATTCTCATTTTTCCCATCCCATTCTACTACATATTTTCCTATATCTTCAACTTCATTTTTTAATTGTTTTACTAACTCGCCTCTAACATTGAAAACACTTATATTAACATGAGAACGTCTGCTTAATTTGTATATAAGATAATACTTCTGAGTCAGTGGGTCAAATTTCTTATTTATTTCACTTATTGATTCAGCACTATCAGCAACTTCTTTATATTCTTTAATTTGAAATTGCCATGGATTATTTACACCTTCATTACCTACAATCCCGTCTCTATCAAATAATTTATAATTTGTCTCACCTGATGCCATCACTCCTAATACAATATTAACTCTATTGCCTTCAACAATTTCAGGGTCAGTTACAGGAACAACTCCTTCCCAATATCCACTAACAGGATTATATATAAGTTCTATTTTTCTATTATGGTCTAATGTATTATAAGGCGGCGTTCCATCTGGAATTGCATTCATATCATAAAAAAGAACCACTGACCTCGGAACATCCCCTATTATAGAAACATAAATTTTTATATCAAGATTGCCTAATGGATAATTTCCATTAAATTGGTCATAACTTAAAGAATGTATTCCATCCGAAGCTTTTACAATTTCAACTCGCTGTTTAATTATATGAACTCTGTTAGTCATAATTACAAAATATGCCGGATGACCATTTGTGCTTCCTCTATTTGTTATTACTATATCAAAATCATTGCCAGAATAATTTGAAAGAATTGTAACTCCTATATAATACCCAAATGTTTGACCAGAGTTTATAGGACCGGTATTATTAATAGGATTATTTGTAGATTCTGTTGAATAAGTTCCAATATTTATACCTGAATTTGTAATTGGTCTAATTAATAGTGAGATACCAGAAGTTTCATTTAAACTTCCTACATTATAAATATTTTGAAATAAGAAAGCTGTTTGTCCTGGTCTAATATTTATAGTCTGATGAGGTGGCGGAAGTAAGACAAATTTATAAAAATCAGTTATAATTGAAACCTGATTTGTCCATCTGTATAAATTTAAATCATACCATACTACAAGAGATGTATTAGTTAATTTACCAAAAACTATAATTGGAAGAATAAGAATTGTAATTATTAAAAAACAAATTTTAATGTTTTTCAATTTTAAAATTACCTCCAGATTTTATTTTGTTAGACGTTTATGAACAACAACTTTATACCAGAAATAACCGCTATCAATATCAGGCAGTGCACCATCAACTATTCCAAAATTATCACCATTATCTGGAGATACAGCAAGATTTAAAAATCTTATTCTTATTTTTTTAACATTTGGGTCTTTATTCCATATACCTTGTCCAACAGGGATGTAAGTAAAAGTTCCTGTTCCGTTATCATATCTTATTTCAATATTGGGTTTTAAACCAAGGGAATTTGTATAAGATTTATTTGTAATAGAACCAACAATGAAATCAGTATGTTCCGGAATAGTATCAATTATAATTAAATTAGTTGCCTTAGCATTTCCGTCATTGTCATAATAATTTGTATAAGTTATAATAGCATCAGGAACAGGTATTGCAGGGTTGCCGCCATTAGCAAGATATTGTGGTAAATTTGTAATTGATAAAACTTTTCTTAAAACTATAAAAGGTCCACTAATTGTAACTCTTGAATGAAAAACTGAAATATTTGTTCCTCCGTATCTATTACCATTATCACCTATATATTTAACATAAAAGCTTGGATTTCCTCCAATAATATTTAAATTTACAGGAACTTCACCCCAGTCTCCTGGCAAAGAATCTGATGATGTCTCTATTCTTAAAATAAAAGAGCTTATTGCACCATAATTTATTACATTTGTTATTATTATTGGGCCACCATTTGTTCCTTGTAATGTTTTGGTAGTAAGATTTGGAACAGTGACTTTCCAGGGTGAACCACTAAATCCAGGCTTCATATTAAAATTGCTTATATTTAAAACAAGTGTCATAGTTGTATTAGCTTTATTTGTTATATAATTGGTAAGGTTTACAATTCCACCCGGAACAGCATTTCCCTGTGTTATTTTAGTTGATTCAAAACCATATATCGCAATTACATTTGTTGTAATAATATTAGTAATTTTAATTGTTGAATTATATTCAACTTCTGCTTTGTTTGTAAGTGTTGTTCCTGCTTTTATATTATAACTTTGAAGATTTTTTGAATTCAAAAGTAGAAAAATTAAGCTTAATACCCCACTATAAAATATTATTTTTACTTTCATCTATAAAATAATATAATACATTTATTTTCAAAAGTCAAACTAAAAATAAAAAATTTTTTTATTTTTTTAAAATTTTGAAAGCGGTGGTGACTTTAATCACCACCGCTAAAATTATTAAAATTCATTTTTGAGTTATTTTAAAAGTATTTTTTCAGCTTCATTTTTATATGCGTCCATAACATAAGCGAGTCCTGAAATTTTAGCCGCTTCTTCTGTTAATGCCATAACATCATTTCTTGATAGTAAAGATAATTTAAATTTTCTTGCACCTGCCATAAGCTGTTGAAGTCCAACTTTAAATTTTTGTGCAAATGTGTAAAGCCCAATTGCCCCGGTTGGTAATTTATCTACTTCATCTTTCCCTAATTTATTAACTAATTCATCATAAGTCACAAATATTTCTTCTAATTTAGTTCCATATTCAGAAATTGTTTTAGGCAATTTATTTTCTTTTATCCATATTCCTATATTTTTACCAACCATACCAGGTATCATTAAAGCTCTACCCATACATACTGCCTTAAAATAAGGAGAACCCATAGCCAATGCTTTAAATACTGAATCTTCTGTTGAAAAACCACCTGCAATTGCCATATCACAAATTCTCATCTTTTTTTTCTTTGATAATTTTTCAGCCATTTCATATGCTAAACATTGTAAATAAAATGTTGGAATTCCCCATTCATCCATCATAGGCAATGGACTCATACCAGTCCCACCACCTGCGCCATCAATTGTAAGTAGGTCAATTTTAGCCTCTGAACACCAACGAATGGCCATAGCCAATTCAATTTGAGAATATGCACCTGTCTTTACTGTAATGCGTTTGAATCCTAATTTCCTTAATCTTTCAACCTCTTTAAAGAAAGATTCTTCTGTAAGAAAACCTAATCGTGAATGCCTTTCAAATTCTTTTATAGCTCCATGTTTATATGCCATCTGAACTTCTTTTAATTCAGGGTCAGGAGTAACAATATATCCCCTTCTTTTTAGCTCTTTAGCATATTCAATATCTTTAACTTTAATTTCACCACCTATACATTTTGCTCCCTGCCCCCATTTTAATTCAATTGTATCAAGTTTATGCTTTTCCAGAACATATTCAGCAACTCCAAGTCTTGTATCTTCAACATTCATTTGAACAAGTATTTCGCCATAATCTTTATGATATCTTTTATATGTTTCAATTCTTCTATCCATTTCAGGTGATTTTTTAACTTTTTTATTACTATCTAACTCTAATTTTGGGTCAATACCGCATACATTTTCACCACATACAATTGTAATTCCTGCTAAAGCAGCTCCAACTGCAAAATGTTCCCAATTATGATGCGCTATATAAGTTGAGCCCAATGCTCCTGTGAATATCGGTATACTCATTTTTACTTTTTTATCCCAGCCATATTCTGTTTCTGTATCAACTGCTGGAAATATAGCAGTATCAGGAGAAGGCTCAACACTTTCGGGTAAACCATTTGCACCAACAGCATATCCCTGTATGTTTAAATGTGAATAATCAACTGGGTAATCCTTTTTTCCGCCTGCTGTTATTTGTCCAAATGGTGATGGATACAATAATTCTCTTCCTCTAAAGGAGGCTTTGAAAATTTCACAGCCCCCTGTGCAACCATCTAGACATCTTGTGCATATTCCTGAAAAAGGTGCAACATCTCGCGACCTGTTAAATGTTTGATTAGCTTCATTTGCATTTGGTCTTCTTAAATTCATAATTTTTTTACCTCCTGCTTTAAAAATTTAATTTTTATTTTAAATATTTTTTAATTTTTACAATATTCTCTTCTGTAAATCCTTTAAAAATTTCAATTATTTTACCATCTTTTATAAGAAAAGAAGTTGGAAGCCCTGTCACTTCATATTTTTTCATATAAACTTGATAAATATCATGCAATATTTGCAAACTTATTTTATTTTCTTCTGCATATTTTTTTATATCATCAATACTTTTATCAACAAAAACGAGGTATATTTTAATTTTTTCCTCTGAATATTCTTTCGCAATTTTTTCAAATTCACCAATCTCAATTTTACAGGGTTTACAATAGGTAGCAGAAAAACTAATTAAAATAAGCCCTTTATGCTTCTGTTTCTCTAAATTTATAAGTTTACCATTTAAATCAAAAAGAACAATATTAGGAAAAGGTTGATTGAGCAAATCTTTCGCAAATGTGTTTGTTGATAAAGTTACTAATAATATTATAAGAAATCTTTTCATTTTTGACTCCTTTTAAAAATTTTATAAACTATAATATAATTAAAATAAGGTGTCAATATCAATTTTTAAAAATTTTTGACTTTTATTTTTTAAATATTATTTTTAAGTAAAATGGCGCTTAAAGAAAAAATAGAGGAATTTAAAGAGAAGTATAGCACTATAAAAAATATTACAGAGATATACAAAATTCGTTTAAAGGCGCTGGAAGAACTTTCAAAGGTTATAAATTCAAATTTATCTTTGGAAGAGACATTAAATTATACATTAGATTTAATATTGAAGCTATTTCAAGTGCCATCTGGGTCAATTTATATACTTTCGCCGAATAAAAAATATATGGAAATAAGTGTAGCAAGGGGCGAGAAAGCAGATGATGTAAAAAAGTATAAAATAAAATTAGGTGAAGGTATAGCAGGCAAAACCGCAGTTACCGGTGAGCCAATGATTGTTCAGGATGTTAAATCTTCGGTTGATTTTGCACACCATATTGGCGAAGCAATAAATTATATTCCTAAAAATGTTTTATGTGTTCCAATAAAAATAAAAGATACAATTTTGGGTGTCATAGAAATAATGGATAAACCAACAGACTTCACAGAAGAGGACCTTTCATTATTATCTTCTATTTCAAATACTATTGGAATAGCAATTGAAAATATAAATGTATATAAATTACTTCAAAATAATTTTGAAAAATTATCAAAATTAATAGAAATATCAAAAATAATAAATACGACATTAGATATAAAATTTCTACTTCAGTATATAATGGATTCTGCAAAAGAAGTTTTAAAAGCCGAAGGAAGTTCATTAATGTTAATGGATGAGGATAAAAAAGAATTATATTTTGACATAACCGCAGGCGAGGCTGGGGATATATTAAAACAGATAAGGATTCCTTTAGGGAAAGGAGTAGCAGGAATTGTAGCTCAAACAGGTGAACCAATGTTAATAGAAGATGCTCAGAATGACCCGAGAGTTTATAAAGGAGTTGATGAAAAAACAAAGATTGTGACAAGGAATTTAATTGCTGTTCCGATGCGCGTCAAGGATAAAATAATAGGAGTTTTAGAAGTTATAAATTCAATTGATAAACCTTGTTTTGATAAAAATGATTTGGATTTACTTCAGGCTTTTGGAGATGCATCAGGTATAGCAATTTATAATAGAGAATTGATAAAAAATTTACAGAATTTAAATAAAGAATTAGAAAAGAATTATAAAGAGATAAAAGCAATGTATGAAATAAATAGTGCACTTGCAAATGAAACTGAGCCAGAAAAAGTTTTTGAGATTGGAGTTAAAGTTATAAGCAAAATCTTTGGTATTGAAAGAGTTTCAATTATGTTATATAATGAAAAAAGTGATTCTTTGGAAGTAAATTCTGCAGTTGGAATAGATAAAAATATTATACCAAATATTAAAGTAAAAGTTGGCGATAAAATTTCAGGTTATGTATTTAAAAACAACAAATCTATTTTAGTAAAAGATATAAATAAATATAAAATTTTTGGAAAGAATAAAAAATTTAGATACAAGACGGCTTCTTTTATATCAATTCCACTTTCAGTTAGAGGTAAAAAATTAGGTGTTTTAAATTTAACTGACAAAAAAGATGGACAGGTATTTGAAGAGGATGAACTTTCAACATTTGAGGTGATAGCAAGACAGATTGAAAAGAATTATGAAAATGTTATTTATTACAATCAATTTTTAGAAAAGCAACAGATAGAAAAAGAATTAGAAATTACAAGACATATTCAGGAACATATATTACCTAAGAGTTTTCCAAAGATAGAAGGTATTGAAGTTTCAGCATTTAATATTCCTGCAAAAGAAGTTGGTGGCGATTTTTATGATTATATAGAGATTGATAAAAATACTCATGCATTTTTAATAGCCGATGTTTCAGGTAAAAGTTTGCCCGCAAGTATGTTTATGGCTTTGTCAAGAAGTATTACAAGAATTCAGGCAAGTAATTTGATTTACCCTTCAAAAGTTTTGCAAGAATCAAATAAATATATATTCAAAGATTCTGAATCAGGAATGTTTGTTACTTTATTTTATATGGTAATCTATAATAATAAAAAAATTATAAAATTTGGAAGCGCAGGGCATAATGAACAATTATTCTATGATTATGAATCTGATAATTTTAAATATTTAAAAGTTAAAGGAATTCCACTTGGTATATCAGTTAATGCTAAATATGATGAAGGCGAAATTAAATATAAAAAGAATGATATATTAGTTTTATACACTGATGGAGTGACAGAGGCTATAAATAAGGCAGGTGAGGAATTTGGGATGGAGAGACTTAAAAATATTATTATTAATTCAAAATATGAAACAGCCGAAAATATTTTAAATAATATTATTAAAGAAATTGAAAAATTTACTTATGGAATACCACAATTTGATGATATAACTTTACTTGTAATAAAGTTTAAATAATTATGACAAAAGTTTATAATTTAAAAGTAAAAAGTGATATAAAAAACTTAAAAGTTATTGGCAATTTTATAGAAGAAGTTTTAAAAAAAGAGAATATAAATAAAGATATTATAGACGAAATATTAATTTCTGCTGATGAGGCTGCTACAAATATAATTATGCACTCTTATAAAAAAAGACCTGATGAAATTATTAAGCTTAAACTTTCAGTTGAGGATGATAAAATAATTCTTTCTTTTTTTGATACAGGAGAGACATTTGACCCATCTAAAGTTAAGACACCTGAATTTGTAAAAGATATTACAAAAAGAGAGATGGGCGGCTTGGGAATATTTTTAATGAAAAAATTTATGGATGAAGTAACTTATTATTTTAAAAATACCGATTCAAGAAAAGAGAACGAGGTAAGAATGATTAAATATATAAAAAAATAAATAAATTTAAAGATTTTCAGGAGGAGATTTAAAATGGCTTTAGAAACAAAAATTCCGGAAAATCAAAAGGATGTCACTATTGTCTATTTAAAAGGTAGAATGGATGTTCATTATTCATCAGAAGTTGAAAATGAATTAAATAAAATTATTGATTCGGGTAGAAAAAAATTGATTATTTCCCTTGAGGATGTTGAATATTTAAGTAGTAGCGGTTTAAGAGTTTTTATTGCTATAACAAGGAAATTACAGGATGTGGGGGGACATCTTAAATTAGTAAAACTTAATGAAACAACTAAAAAAATATTCAGAATTGTTGAATTGCTTGATATGTTTGATATTTATGAAAATGAAGAAGATGCCTTAAAATCTTTTGCTTGATGCTGTTTTAATTAATCTATCAAGATTTTTTTGTTCCTCTATGGAAAAATTAAGAAAATTTAATAAATAAATATTGGGTAAGTAATTTCCTTTTACTATGGCTTCGTGTTTAAATTCAATGTTTTTATATTTATATTTTATAATTAAATGGTCATTTAAAAACAATGGGATTTTTGAAATTAGACCAATTCCATTATCTAAATTTACAATTTTACAGGGATGTTCACCTGAATAAAAGTCAGTTATATAAATATATGATGCATCCATCTCTTTTATTTCAATTTTTTCTAATTTTGCCTTTTTTAAACGCATATTTTTTATTTCCTTATAATATTATCGCAAATTTTATATTGACACTTTAAAAATAAATAATTATAATAAAAAGTATTTTGAAAAAATATATGATACCCAAAATTTTGATTGTTGATAACGAGATAGAAATCTGCGAGATTGTTGAAAAAATTTTAAGAAGCAAAAATTATATATGTAGTAAGGCAACAACTATAAACGAAGCCAAAGAATTATTAAAAAAAGAATTTTATGATGTAATTATATCAGATTTAATTTTTCCAGAAGGTTCAGGCTTTGATATTTTAAAATTTAAAAATGAATATTCACCTGAAAGTATGTTTATATTTTTATCAGGTTATGGGACAGCAGAAGATGCTTTAAAATCACTTCAGATGGGGGCATTTGATTATATATCAAAACCATTCAGAAATGTTGAGCTTTTAATGGTAGTTGAAAAAGCATTGCAAACTAAAAATCTTTTAGCAGAGGAAGAAGCATTAAGGAAAATCATAAATTCGCAAGATTCGGTTGGACTTATTTATAAATCAAAAAAAATGGCTGAAATAGTTAATTTAGCAAAAAAAGTAGCAAAAAGTTCAATAGATACAATTTTAATTGAGGGCGAGACAGGAGTTGGTAAAGAGGTTTTAGCTAAATTTATCCATAAAATGAGTAATAGGGCTAATAAACCTTTTATAGATATAAATTGCGCTGCCTTGCCTGAATCATTATTGGAAAGTGAATTGTTTGGTTATGAAAAAGGTGCATTTACAGGAGCAACAGAACCAAAAAAGGGACTATTTGAAGTCGCTAACTCGGGAATAATTTTTCTTGACGAAATTGGTGAAATATCTCCTAAAATACAGGCAAAACTTTTGAGATTTATTGAAGATAAATCTTTTTTTAGAATAGGTGGCGTAAAAAAGGTTTATACAGATGTTGTTATAATTGCTTCAACAAATAGAAATTTAGAAAAAGAAATAAATACTGGAAATTTTAGAGCAGATTTATACTATAGACTAAAAGTTATCTCGTTTTATATCCCCCCTTTAAGAGAAAGAAAAGAGGATATAATGGCTTTAATTGAGTATTATATAGATTATTACAATAATAAATTTCATAAAAATATAAATCATATTACAAATGAAGCAAAAGAAGTGTTATTAAATTACCACTGGCCTGGAAATGTTAGAGAACTTAAAAATGTAATTGAAAGAATTGTTTTGATAGAAAATGATAATACAATAGGATTAAGACATATTCCACTTGAAATGTTAACTGTTCCACAGATAGATGATTTAACAGTTAAGGAAAAGGATATATTAACAAAATTTGAAACATTGGAGAAAATGGAAGAGAAATATATTCGTAAAGTATTAAATATAGTGAAGAATAAATCAAAGGCTGCGGAAATTTTAGGGATAAATAGAAAGACATTATGGGAAAAGATAAAGAAATATAAGATTGAAACTTAAAATGCTATTTTTTGTAACATTTATATAAAAAATAAATAAACGATTGCATAATTCGTGTTTCAAAAAGTAACATTTTTAAAGTTTTAAAGTTGGTAAAAGTTTTATTTTAAAAAAATTTTTATAATTTTATTTATTTAAAGAATTATATAAAATATTTTAAAAAATTGGCACGAAATTTGCTAAAAAAGGAGGTAGAAGAAGATGAACAAAAGTGAAACAATAAAAAAGAAAGAAAAAAAATTGAATGTTTTAAATGAAGAAATGATAATAGAGTATCTAAAAAGCGTAGCTGTTAAAATTGAAGATTTAAAAAAGATAGAAAAGCATATAAGAATTAAACTTTATGATGAGTATAAGAATATATATAAAGAGTATGAAGATATGGTTAATAATTTGAATTTAGTATATGAAACTTTTAGGTTTTCTCGTAATTTAGGTGGAGTTATAAATGTTTTAGAAGCGATTTACAAATTTGAAGCAATTTTTCATTCAGATATTACATCTTTGATAATAAAGATGGCGGATAATGTTTATTATGCAAATTTACATATTTATGTTCCGCTTAGCATAGAAACTTTTTCAAAAGTTAAATTAGACTTAAAAAAGAATATAGCGAAAATAAAAGAAAGGAATCCCAAAATAAAGATATTAGATTATTCGCCGGAAGAGTTTGAAGGCGAAAGTTTTGTTAAAAATGATAGATTAGCAGGAAATTTATACATTCCAATTTATATTTCAAATAAGAAATTTGGTGAACTTACTTTTTATTATGTGGATTACAGAGGAGTTAGAACGCGTGAAAAGTGAGAATGGAAATATTTGTTTTTATTGTAAGAGAACCTTAAATGAGAATGAGCCGAAATTTATTTCTATATTTTATCCCGAGCATTATGTATGTGTAAGTTATGCAGATTACGAAGACAAGTTATACATAATAAAAAACAAAAATTTTCCTGATTTCACAAATGAGTTAGAGGAGTTTGAAAATTTTTTATTTTTGGAGGCTAAATAGAATGTTATTAAATTTTTATAATTGTAATTATGACCTCCTTTTTAAAATTTTACCAACTGAATTTGCCCATCTAAATTTTATAACTCCATTATTTAACCTTAAGCCCTCACTTCCTTTTTACAGGTATCTAATACAGCTTCAGTATTAGGTACCAAAAGCCCCCTTCATTTTTTTATTTTTTAAGGGGGTTCAACTTTATAAGTTGAACCCCCTACCTCTTTTTATTATATTTAAGTAAATGAGAAAAGAATTTAAAAGAATCTCAAAAAATTTTTTAAAAGCCCATCCAAAAATTGTTGCACCTAAATTATTGGGTAAGTTCTTAATTAGAAAAATTGGAAAAGAAAAGATTATAGCAAAGATAATA
>Ga0308390_1000631_pt1 | contig 24586 bp, 18 predicted proteins | sample Hotspr2Sample149_FD_202358 | JGI IMG/M metagenome (GOLD analysis project Ga0308390, IMG submission 202358) | Hot spring phototrophic mat microbial communities from Mushroom Spring, Yellowstone National Park, Wyoming, United States - 20040719_149 ...
ATTCGCTTTACGGTGCGATGCTGCGCCGCATCCGCCTCGCCGGCGGGCGCGTGCGCGGCGTGCTTTGGTACCAGGGCGAAAGCGATGCCAGCGAGAAAGCGGCGCCGCTGTTTGAAGAGAAATTCCTGCGCTTCATCCAGGCCTTGCGGCAGGACACCGGCCTGCGCGACCTGCCTTTCTACTACGTGCAGATCGGCCGCCACGTCTCCAATGCGCCGGGCGGGCCGTGGGACATGGTGCAGGACGCCCAGCTTCGGGCCGAAACCCGGCTGCCGAACCTGTGGATGACCACCTGCGTGGACTGCGAACTCGACGACGGCATCCACGTCGGCACCGACGAGCACCGCCTGCTCGGCCGGCGCCTTGCCAATCTCGCCGAGGGCCGGTTCCGCCGCGGGCCTCGCCCTGTCGCCGCCCGGCTTCGCGGGCAGATCGTTCAGGTCGAGTTCAGCGAGGTCAACGGGCGGCTGGTTCATGCCGGCCGCTTGAACGGTTTTTCGATTCGCGACGCGGCCGGCAACGAGCTGCCGCTCATCTACCGCCAGCGCGTCTCCCGCGAGGCGCCCAACGTGGTCGAGCTGCTGATCCAAGGCAAGCTGCCCGAGGATGCCGTGCTTTACTACGGCGCAGGGCGCAACCCGTATGTCAACCTCCGCGATGAGGCCGGCATGGGCGCGCCGGCGTTCGGGCCGATGAAAATCGAGCGCTGACGCGGCTGGCGCGGCAGCGCGTTCTCCTGCCTTTCGCGGGCGCGCCGGCGCGCCCGCAAGGGGCGAATGCGGCGGGTTGCAGCGCGCCATGCTGCGGCACGCGCAGATCCGCGGGAGACCCCTGCCGCGGCAGGATAACCCCCGCTGTAGCCATGCCCCCCGCGGCAGCCCGTGCGGGTCTGGCCGAGGCCGGCAGGACGAACGCCGCCGCTCAATCGAAGAGGTAACGCGCCAGCATTCGCTTCAGCTCTGCGAGCACGCGGCGGCGCTCCTCAGGCTCTTGCCCGTAGGCATAGGCGATCATCCGCTCCCCGGCCTCGATCGCCATGCGCAACCGCAGATCCAGCGTGGCGGAGTCGCGCACCCCGAGGCGGCGCTTCATGAAAGCGCGGAGCAGCCCGGCCGGCCCTGCGCCCGGACGGGTCTGGGACTCGCGCGCCAGAGACGAAATGTGGCCGCCGAGGGCGAGCGCGCGGAAGTCGGGGTGCGCGTCCAGATATTCGACGTACGCATCGAGCAGGCGGCCGAGAAACTCCGGCCCCGAGCGGAAGGCGGCGCGGACAAGAACGCGAGCCATGCGCGCGCGGAATTCCTGCATATGGCGCACCGCCACGGCATCCAGGATGGCCTGCTTGTCCGGGAAAAACCGGTAAAGCGCGCCCACCGACAACCCGGCCTCCTCGGCGATGCGCGTGGTGGTGATCTCCTCGAGCGGGATTTTCCCGAGCAACGCGGAACAGGCCCGCAGCACGGCCTCCACGGTGGAGGCGCTGCGCCGCTGGACGGGCGCGCGGCGGACAGGAACCTGCGTGTCGGGCTTGCCGGGCATGGTGCGTGGTTTGACAGTCGGCCGTGCGGGGTGCTAAAAAGCGAAGGGGGCTTCGCGTTTGGCCGCTCCCCGCTCTGTCATTATGGCAATCCCCATCTCGCAAATGTGGACGGTGGCGACATACGTCCTGAAGCAGCGCCTGAAGGGGCGGAAGCGCTACCCCCTCGTGCTGATGCTCGAGCCGCTGTTCCGCTGCAACCTGGCCTGCGCCGGCTGCGGCAAGATCCAGTATCCGGTCCACATCCTCAAGCAGAACATGCCCCCGGAGGAATGTTTCCGCGCTGTGGAAGAGTGCGGGGCGCCGATCGTCAGCATCCCGGGCGGGGAGCCGCTGCTGCACCCGCAGATCCACGAGATCGTCGAGGGGCTGGTGGCGCGCCGCAAATACGTCTACCTCTGCACGAACGCCCTGCTGCTGAAGGAGAAGCTGCACCTGTTCCGGCCGAGCAAGTACCTCTCCTTTTCGGTGCATCTCGACGGCCAGAAGGAGCACCACGACTTCTCCGTCTGCCGCGAGGGCGGCTATGAAATCGCGGTGGAGGCGGTGCGCGAGGCCGTGCGCCGCGGCTTCCGCGTCACCACGAACACGACGCTGTTCGACGGCGCGGACCCGAAGAGCGTGCGGGCGTTCTTCGACGAAATGATGGACCTGGGCGTCGAAGGCATGATGCTTTCGCCCGGCTACGCCTACGACAAGGCCCCGAATCAGGAGCAGTGGCTCGCCCGCGAACGCACCCGAAAGCTGTTCCGGCTGATTCTTTCCAACCGCAAGAAGCGCTGGGTGTTCAACCTGTCGCCCCTGTTCATGGAATTCCTCATGGGGCTGCGCGAGTTCACGTGCACCCCGTGGGGGATGCCCACTTACAATCTGTTCGGCTGGCAGCGCCCCTGCTACGTGCAGCAGGACGGCTACGCCGAAACGTTCCGCGAACTGATCGAGGAAACCGACTGGAGCCGGTACGGGCCGGAAAGCGGCAATCCGAAGTGCGCCAACTGCATGATGCACAGCGGATTCGAGGCCACGGCCGTGAACCACACCTTCAGCAGCTGGCGCGGGTTTGTGGATACGATCCGCGGAACCTTCTCGCTGTACACAGACCCTGCCGCCGAACGGGAACTCGAGGAGCTTCCGCCCGCGCCGCACCCGTGGGAGCTGGTGCGGATCGGCTCCGGCAACCGGGAGAACGCTTCATGAGCACCCTGCCGCGGCCGCAGTTTGCGCAAGGGCTGGTCTGGATTGCAGCCAGCGAGCAGGAGCTGCGGGAGGGCATCGAAGCCGCGTTTGATTATCGCGGCGACGTGACCCTGCTGCTCAGGAACGGCGCGCGTGTCGAGGGATACCTGTTCGACCGGCGGCCTCGCGCCAGCCTTGAGGAAAGCCAGGTGCGGCTGATCCCGACCGGCGGCACGCAGAAGGTCGCCTTCCGTTACTCCGATATCGCCGGCATCGAGTTCAGCGGCCGCGACATGGCAGCCGGCAAGCGCTGGGAAGACTGGGTGCGGCGCTACGCCGAGAAGAAAGCCGCCGGCGAGCGCAACATCCGCCTCGACCCCGAACAGCTGGACTGAACGGGCGGGGCCAGGGATTTCCCATATCTTCAACGTTGCGCTGCACTCAGGCTGGCACCCTACGAAGTATCAAAATGGCGTTATCTTAATCCGGCCCGGAGTCACGAAGCGCTAACAACCCGCTCGCCGGCATTTCAGGCTAGGTCCTGATAACAGAATCCGGCTGCAAATTCCTGGCGCCTTCGGCGCAAAAGCATCGAGCGGCCGACCGCTCCGCGGGTGACGGCACCAACCCAGCCGGGCCGGGTGCCGGCTGTTCGGTTCGGCAATAATCGCCCCGAAGGGCGACGGACTCAAAGAGAAGGGGGCGTGACCCGCGGCTCAATGAGAGTTCCTGCGGGATTGCCCTCTGCAACACGTCGCAGCCGCCGCAGGTTGGTTGCCATTTCGATGAAAAGTTCCATTGTCTCGATCGCAAGCCCTCCGAGCCAAAGTACTCCCCAGACGAAGGCGACGAGGACAAGAAAGCCCCAACTAAGCCGTTCCAGCGACACCGTCTCGAACAGCTTTAGCAATGAGGCCTCTTCGGCGAGCTGTTCCGCCCGTTGTTTGGTCTCCTTCAACTCCAGCTCGAGCGCGGCCCGCTTGGCTGCGATTTCCGCTGCCGGGTTCTTTCGCTCGATTTCCCTGACTTCCCCCTCAAGGTCGGCCTTCTCGAAGAGTAGGTCCGTGTATGCGAGCGCGTCTGCATCAAACTCGCTGGACGTCGACGATTGCCCAAGGTAATTGACCACGGCCTGTCGGATCTCTTCGCGACTGGAAGCTGACTGCCCCGCAGAAACACGCCTCCCAAGGAATGACTGGATGGGCCCGAAGTGCTCTTCCGAGGAGGTCTGAAGTTTCCGCCGCAGCTCCTCCAGCCGCCCATCGATTTCCTTTAGCTTGGTCGTACGCTTTTCCAGCTCCGCTTTACCAGCGGGGTCCCAGCCCGGCGCTGTTTGGAGCACCTTCAATTCTTTCTGGATACGCGGAATTTCAGTCTCGCGCAATTGCTCAAGTTGCCTCACTGCCTCGTCGCGCGCCCTCGGCACGGAGGGGTCAATGCTGACCAACACGAGCAAGACAAGGCCGAAAGCGCCAACCAGGGAGAGCAGAACAAACAACGCGGCCAACTGGATCCTGACTTGAGTTCGAAGCAGGAACTGCGGGTCCGAAACGCGCATGCGGACACTTTGTCCGCCCTCACGCGATAGCCTGTCAACAGCCCCCCGCAGGTAGGCGAACGGCGCGACCATCAGGTCCATCAGGGTTCCGAACAGCCCCCTTAACAGGGGCATGGGGCGCCCGGCCGAAAACACCGTGACGGCAAGCCCCAGACAGACCAAAAACAGCAGAAAGGCAACCGTAACCCACGGGCCTTTCAGATTTTCGACGGATTCCCACATTTTCTTGCTTGTCCTTTCCGGCCGCCTGAGAGGGTCACCAGCGGCCCATCATCATTCACTCTAATCGGAAGAGGACAACGGAATCCTTATAGATCTCTTATCCTTTCCCTCTGAATTTCACGATTGGAATGCAGTCGGGCTCCCGCGGTAATCGGTTGTGACATGAGCGGATTGCGCAAATCTCGCAGCCGATTCACCGCGCTTGCGGGGACAAGAGCAAGCCAAGCACACAAGATCTCGTGTTTGCGTTTCCCGCGTCTTTGAGTGTCGATTGCAAGGGGCTCGTCGAGAGACACTTGGGGGAAGCGGTGCCTTGGGCAGGCATGGATTCCGGGCCCCGGCCTCTTCCAAGTCCGCCTCCGGTGTCAAATCCGCGGCTGTGGCAAGTCGGCTGAAAGGCCGCAGCGAACGAGGTAGCCGCAACTTCTGGCGCCTTTGCCGCCGCACGCGCCAAGCCGCCACAGCGCGGCAGATGCCTGACAGCCCCGGGCCATAGCTCGGTTCATGCTTGCATGTGCGGTCCAGAAGCCCGGGAAGGCCCAACCGCCGCAAGAGCCTGGCTGATTCCGGTCCTTGGCCTGGGCAGTGTGCAATCTGAACCGGGCGCAGAAAGCCAACTTGGACGGACTGCCCTGGGCCGGAACAACTCGCAAGCCAATATTGCGCCTCAGGAGCCCTGGAGTCCCCTACTTGCCTTTCATTGCAAGGGCCTCGATCACATCCAGCCGCGCTTTCCAGGGATCGGGACGGGCCGACGGGCCATCGGGGCCGAACTCCATCAGGATGTCCCGGCCGGCGTCATATGGCGGCCACTGCGGGCGCCCCGGGCCGTTCGGGTCGCCCTTCTTCACAAAATCGCACCAATAAGCGTGGACCGATTGCGCCATGGCCTCGTCCGCCTTCGTCAATTGATCGCCGTATTTGGCTTTCACCGTGTTGAACACAAACGGAATTTCCGTGGCGTGCGGCGCGCCGGGCCACTGTTTCCGCATGGATTCAGCCACATAGGAAAACCGGTAATGAAATGCTCTTTGCCCGCTTTCGGCCATTTTTCTCACGGTAAACCGCGCCGGCTCGATCATCATCCGGTCCATCGCCACCTGGTAACCCACCGCCCGCACGTCGCCCTTGCCTTCCGGGTTGTAGGCCGCCTCCGCCCGTGCGCGCAGCTCGCCGAAAGGCGCGAAGACTTCCTTAAGGGTTTTGGCAAAAGAGAAACCGATGTCCATGTTGTTGGCGCCGGCGATGAAGGGAACCTTCGCCTGCCTGCCCGCCAGAAACGCCTGCTCCACGGTTTCCACGACGATCCGTCCGTCGATCATCGGCCCGCTGTAGGTGGGCGTGTTCATGCTGGCCATGTTCAGCCCGTCCACGATCTTTTCCGGCGGCAAGGCCCGCAGCCGTTCGAGCGCCGCCGCGTCCTCGCCATCGATCCCCATCTTCCGGGCGAATGCCAGGCCCACGCTCTCGCCCGAGTCCAGCGAGCCTTGCGCCTCGCGCACCTTCCGCATCGGCCCCAGCAGGTTCCTGCCGCCGCCGGACTGCACGATGGCCTTGTGGAACAGCCCCCTGGCCGCCGGGGAGGTCATCAGCGTCAACACCGACATCCCGCCGGCCGACTCGCCGAAAATCGTCACGTTTTTCGGGTCGCCGCCGAATGCCGCGATGTTTCTCTGCACCCACTGGAGCGCGGCAATCTGGTCCATGAACGCGTAATTTCCCAGCGGCCCGTCCGGATTTTCCCTGCTCAGCGCGGGATGAGCGAAAAACCCGAAGCGCCCGACCCGGTAATTGAAGCTGACAAAAACAATGCCGTTTTCGGCAAAATGGCTTCCGTCATAAACCGCCGGCGAGCTGCCGCCATTCACGAACCCGCCGCCATAGATCCAAACCATCACCGGCAGCCTCTTGCCGCCGCGGGCCGGCTTCCACACATTCACATACAGGCAATCCTCCGCGGGGGCGACCCCGAGCGGCGCCGCGTCCCCCGGAAATGGCAGTTGCATGCAGTCCGCGCCATACCGGCTTGCATCGCGCACGCCGCTCCAGCGCTGCGCCGGCTGCGGAGGCCGCCAGCGGTTCTTTCCCGTCGGCGGGGCTGCGTAGGGAATCCCCTTGAAGGAAACCACGGCGCCGGAAATCACTCCGCGCAGCTTGCCGGTCTCCACCGCCGCTTCGTTCACCGCCGCCCCCAGGGCGCAAAAGGATGCAAGAAGGGTGCATGAGAAGAACAGACGCATATAAAGACCACCTTTTTCACTGTTCACACAGAGCGCCGGAACGCTACAGGCCGGATTGCTGCACGGGTTCGCATCGGAAAGCCAAACCGCAATATAACAGCACGCGGCTTGCGCGCGTCCGGCCGGTTCGGCTGCGGCAACATTCTCCTGTGCAAGGCGACCCCCGGCAACCGGCAGGTTACGCCCGTTGCCGCCGGCATCCGGCGGGCTTGATCGAGGCCCGCGAGCACAGATCCGTTGCGGGTTGGGCGGGCGAAGCGTCGATCTCCAACGCCCTGGTGCGGTTCCGCCACGGGCGAAACCCTGCACCCAGCCAGGCGTCGTCAGACCGCCGGATGCGGGATCAAAGTTCCGGGGCACGCCGGGGTGCGGTCTGAAAAGTCGAGAGGCTCCTGGCGCCGTCCTGCTCAATGCGCAGGCGAGTCATGGGAAGGAGCCGTCCGCGCGCATCCCGGGCGATAAATCGCGAGCCTGCCATCGTGTCCGTCGCAGCGACAGGCGCAGGCGAGGCAAGTCAGTTGAGCCGCTCGGTCACGGTCACCGGCTCGCTCAAACGGAACGTGAGACGCGTTTCACTCGGCAATTCGGCAGGCCTGCCCCGCGTGGCCATCGCCCCGCCGGCGCCCGCAGCACCGCCGATGGCAGCGCCGATGGCTGCGCCGCGCCCGCCTCCGGCGATTGCCCCGATGGCAGCGCCGATGCCGGCCGCCACGCCCGCTTTGGCCACGTCTCCCTTGACGCCGCTTTCCGCCTCGTGGCGGAAGGCATCGGTCCGGATCTCCACCTTTTGCCCGTCCGACGTGGTCAGCTCATCGAGCTGCAACGCCAGCGCGGCGCGTCCCTTCACCCGTCCGGCCTGCACGGCTTCGACGATGCGCCCGCGCACCATCGCTCCTTTTTCCGCGATCACCAGCCCCTCCACGATCAGCGGCGCATCCAGCGTGGCGAAGAAGGGGTCATGCAGGGAGTGCTGTTCGGTGCTGAGCTTGTCCCGCAACCGCACGGCAATGAGCGTCCCCGCAGGGATTGTCACCGTGCGCGGCTCCCGCTTCGGCAACTGCGGTTTGGCCGCAGCGGCGGTCTCGGCCGGCGGCGTTTCCGGCGCTGCCGGCTTCGGCGTCTCCTGTTGCATGGCCGGCGGCGGAGCGGGCACGGGCGGAGGGACGACGATCACATCGCCTGCCGGGCGCGACGCTTGCGCCGTCTGCACGGGCGCATCCGCCGGCTTGCGGTTCTCCACGCCGCGCGCGGCCGGAGCCGTCCCTTGACGCTTCCCCGCTGCGTGAGCCGTCCTGGCGGCGGCAGCCGGCCTCTCGACATCAGGTCTGGCCGCGGCGTCGGCTTGGAGCGCTTCCGCCTCGCGGGCTTCCGCTGGCGGTGCAGAAGGCGCCGGCGCAGGGGCGGCAGCCACGGTCTGCGCCGGGGCTTCGCGGGCGGCGCGGTCTTTCAACCCGAGGTAGACGACCGTTCCAGCCGCCAGTCCGCCGGCAAGGAAAGCCAGGCCGAGTTTTTGCCACATGAGATCGATCCTCGCCTGTGTTGGACGCGCTGCCAGCGCGCCGTGTTTCGGGCATTTCTTCCCCCGCAGCTAGAATGGTAATGGATGGTACAGTTTCCCGAGCAGCTCAAGATCGGCGACGTGGTTGTGAGGCCTGCCACCGTGCTTGCCCCGATGGCCGGCGTCACCGATACGGTTTTCCGCCGCCTGATCCGCGCACAGGGCGGCTGCGGGCTGCTGATGACCGAATTCACCAGTTCGCACGGCGTGGTGGCAGCGCGGCGGCACCCGAACCGGAAAAGGCTCCAAAGCTTCCACTATTTGTATTTCGAGCCGGACGAGCACCCGATTACGGCGCAACTGTTCGGGGCGGACCCCGAAGTTCTGGCCGAAGCCGCGCGCATCTGCGAAGACGCAGGCTTCGACGCCGTCGACATCAACTTCGGCTGCCCGGTGAAGAAAGTTGTCAAGTGCAACGGCGGCAGCGGACTGTTGCGCGATTTGCCGCTGATCAGAAAAATCCTGACAACCGTCCGCGCGGCCATCCGGATTCCCCTGACGCTGAAGACCCGCGCCGGCTGGAACGACAGGGAGCTCGTCCATGTTCAAATAGCGAGAATCGCCGAGGATTGCGGGCTCCAGGCCATCGCGCTGCACCCGCGCACGCGCGAGCAGGGCTACAGCGGCCGCGCCGACTGGTCGCGTATCGCCGAGGTCAAGGCCGCCGTGAAAATCCCGGTCATCGGCAACGGCGACATTGTGACGCCGCAGGACGCGGTGCGGATGGTGCAGGAAACGGGCTGCGACGCGGTGATGATCGGGCGCGCAGCGGCGTCCAATCCGTGGATTTTCCGCCAGATCTCGGAATATCTCGCCACGGGGTCGTACTTCCAGCCCCGGGAAGAGGACCGCTGGCGAATCATGCACACGTACTATTCCATGCTCATCGAGCACGAGTCGCTCGACACCGTAGGCAAGATGAAGCAGTTCGCCACGTATTTCACGCACGGCGTCCGCAACGGCTCGAAGCTCCGCACGGCCATTTACCATGCCCGCGAGGCGCGCGAAATCCTCGACCTCGTCGACCGCTTCTTCGAAGGCGAACTCCGCGGCGGCGCCGCAAGCCAGGCCGAAGCGCCCGCCGCGTGAGGCCCGCATGAAGAGAGTGCAGGCGATCACCGACGGCAGCTGCCTGGGCAACCCCGGGCCTGGCGGCTGGGCGTACATCCTGCGCTACGGGCGGCACTCGAAGGAGCAGTCCGGCGGCGAGCCGCACACGACCAACAACCGCATGGAACTCACCGCCGCGCTGCGCGCTCTGGAGGCGCTGCGCGAACCCTGCGAAGTGGAGCTGGTGACCGACTCGCAGTATCTGAAGAACGGCGTGGAGAGCTGGATGCCGCGCTGGAAGCGCAACGGCTGGAAGACGGCCGACAAGCGCCCGGTGCTGAACCAGGACCTCTGGCAGGCGCTCGACGCCGCCTTGCAGCGCCACAGGGTGCGCTGGGTGTGGACGAAAGGACACGACACCCACGAGGACAACAACCGCTGCGACGAGCTGGCGCGCGCCGCCGCCGAGCAGCAGCGCGGCCGCGGCGCGTGACAGCCGCGTGAACGCTTCGCTACGATAGCCTTTTGCGGCTCGCGATCTTTGGCGGCACCTTCGATCCCGTCCACACGGCCCATACCCGTGTCGCAAAAGAAGCCGCCGACCGCTTCCGGCTTGACAAGGTCCTGTTCGTCCCTGCCGCTCACCCGCCGCACAAGCCCGAGGGGCAAACCACTCCTTACGAGCACCGCTACCGCATGGTGGAGCTCGCCTGCCGCGAGGACCCGCGCTTCGAACCCTCGCGGCTCGAGGAGGGGGAAAGCAAGAGCTACACGATTCACACGCTCGAAAAGCTGAAGGCGCAGCTCGCCCCCGGCGACGAGCTGTTCTTTCTGATCGGCGCCGATGCTTTCGCCGAGATCGACTCCTGGCACCGCAGCCGCGACGTGATGGCGCTGGCCGACTTCATCGTCGTCTCCCGACCGGGCTACGAGCTCCGCGTGCCGGAAGGCGCGCGCGTGCACCGTTTGGAGACGCTCGCGCTCCCGCTGTCGTCGTCCGAAATCCGGCGGCAGCTGGAAACCACGGGGACGGCCGAGGGCCTGCACCCGGAGGTGCTCGAATACATCCGGCGCCACCGCCTGTACGCCAGAGAATGCTGAGCCGCCGCTCCGCTACGATAAAAAGAGCAAGTCTCGCCGATCATGAACCGGGATTCCCGACTCAAGGAGCTGCTGGCCGCGCTGGAAGAGCGCATTCTTGTGCTCGACGGCGCCATGGGCACGATGCTCCAGCAGCGCAACCCCGCGATCGAGGACTGGGGCGGGCCGGAGTTCGATAACTGCACGGAACACCTGCTGTTCACGCGCCCCGAATGGATTCTGGCCATCCATCGGGCCTATTTCGAGGCGGGCGCAGACATTGTCGAGACAAATTCCTTCGGCGGGTCTCCCGTAACGCTGGCCGAGTTCGGGCTGGATTCGCGCTGCTACGAAATCAATTTCAAGGCCGCGCAACTGGCGCGGCAGGCGGCGGAGGAATTCGCCAGGCCCGGGCGGCCGCGCTTCGTCGCCGGCTCGATGGGGCCGACCACCAAAGCGATCACGGTCACCGGCGGCGTGACGTTCGCCCAGCTCCGCGACGGCTACTACGAGCAGGCGCGCGGCCTCGTCGACGGCGGGGCGGACCTGTTGCTTGTGGAGACCTGCCAGGACACGCGCAACGTGAAAGCGGCGCTGCTCGCCATCCGCCGCCTCTCGGACGAGCTCGGCTGGCGCATTCCGGTGGTCGTCAGCGGAACCATCGAGCCGATGGGCACGATGCTCGCCGGGCAGACCGCGGACGCCTTCTGCGTTTCGATCGCGCACGCGGACCTGCTGGCCGTGGGCCTGAATTGCGCCACCGGGCCCGAGTTCATGACGGACCACCTCCGCACGATTCACGAACTCGCCTCGTCGCGCGTCTCCTGCTACCCGAACGCCGGACTTCCCGATGAAGAAGGCCGGTATCCGGAAACGCCGGACTCGCTCGCCCGCCAGCTGGAAAAGTTCGCCGATCACGGCTGGCTGAACATTGTCGGCGGCTGTTGCGGAACCACGCCCGCGCACATCCGCGCCATTGCGCAGATGGCTGAGGGCAAGCGGCCCCGGCCGCCGCGGGAGCGGCAGCACCGCGTGTTCTTCTCGGGCATCGAGGTGGTGGAAGCCGACGAGAGCACGCGCCCGCTGCTGGTCGGCGAGCGCACCAACGTCATCGGTTCGCGCCTGTTCCGCCAGCTCGTTGCGGAGGAGAAGTGGGAAGAGGCCACCGAGATTGCGCGGCGGCAGGTGCGCTCCGGCGCGCACATCATCGACGTTTGCCTCCAGAGCCCGGACCGCGACGAGCTGGCCGACATCCCGCCCTTTTACGAACTGCTGATCCGGAAAATCAAGGCGCCGCTGATGATCGACACCACCGACCCGCGCGCGGCCGAGCTGGCGCTCACCTACTGCCAGGGCAGGAGCATCATCAACTCCGTCAACCTCGAAGATGGCGAGGAGAAGTTCGCGCGCATCGCGCCTCTGGCGCGCGCCTACGGGGCGGCGCTGGTGGTCGGGACCATCGACGAGGACCCGGTGCAGGCCCAGGCGTTCACGCGCGAGCGCAAGCTGGCCGTGGCGCAGCGCAGCGTCGGTCTGCTCGTGAACAAGTACGGCATGGCGCCGGAGGACCTCATCATCGACCCGCTCGTGTTCCCCGTGGCTACCGGCGATGAGAACTACATCGGCGGCGCGGTGGAAACCATCGAGGGCGTGCGGCTGGTCAAGGAGCGAATCCCCCACGTCAGGACGATCCTCGGCATTTCCAACGTCAGCTTCGGGCTGCCGCCGTCGGCGCGCGAGGTGGTCAATTCCGTCTTCCTGTACCACGCGACGAAAGCCGGCCTCGATCTGGCCATCGTCAACACGGAGAAGCTCGAGCGCTTCGCCTCCATCCCGGAACAGGAGCGCCTGCTGGCCGAGCGGCTCCTGTTCAACTGGCCCGACCCCGGGAAATTCCCCGGCGTGCCGGAGGACTGGCGCGAGCAGACGCGAGAGCAGCGCCTCGCCGTCAACCAGCACAATATCGCCGCCATTACCGAATATTTCCGCAACGCCGCTGCAAAGGAAAAGAAAAAGGCGGCGGACCTGCCTCTGGACGAGCGGCTGGCGCGCTACATCATCGAAGGCTCGAAGGACGGCCTCATCGAGGATCTCGACCGAAAACTCGCCGAAGGCGCCGCGCCGCTGGAAATCATCAACGGCCCGCTGATGCGCGGCATGGACGAGGTCGGCCGGCTGTTCAACAACAACGAGCTGATCGTGGCCGAGGTGCTTCAGTCGGCCGAGGCGATGAAGGCCGCCGTGGCCTATTTGCAGCGTTTCATGAAGAAAAGCGACGTCCACTCGCGCGGCCGTTTCCTGCTGGCCACGGTGAAGGGCGACGTGCATGACATCGGGAAAAATCTGGTCGAAATCATCTTCTCGAACAACGGCTACGAGGTGATCAATCTCGGCATCAAGGTGCCGCCCGAGGAGCTGATCCGCGCCTTCCACGAGCACAAGCCGGACGCGATCGGCCTGTCGGGCCTGCTGGTGAAATCCGCGCTCCAGATGGTGGTGACAGGCGAGGACCTGCGCGAGGCCGGCATCCGCGTGCCGCTGCTGGTGGGCGGTGCGGCGCTGAGCGAAAAGTTCACGGTCACGAAAATCGCCCCTGCCTATCAGGCGCCCACGTTCTACGCCAAAGACGCGATGACCGGGCTACAGATCATGAACAGTCTGATGGAACCCGGGTCGCGCGAGCGGCTGCTCGCCTCGCTCGCCTCCCCGCCTGCGCCCGCGCCGGAGGCGCAGAGGGCGGCGCCTGCCGCACCGGCCGAGGACGCGGCCGATGCGGGCACGCGGCGCTCGCCGAAGGTCCGGACGGACATCCCCATTCCGCCCGCGCCCTACCTCGACCGGCGCGTGCGCACGCTTGCCAATCTGGCCGAGATCTGGAGCTACATCAACCCCTACATGCTCTACGGGCGGCATCTCGGCTTCAAGGGCAACTTCGAGCAGGCGCTGAAGGAGCGCGACCCGAAGGCGCTGGCGCTGCGCGACGATGTCGAAGCGGTCAAGGCCAGGGCGGCGCAATTCATGAAAGTCCGCGCCGTGTGGCAGTTCTTCGAGGCCGAGCGGCAAGGCAACTCCATCGCGCTGTTCGAGCCGGGCGCCGCGGTTCCGGTCCACGTGTTCACTTTCGAGCGCCAACGCAAAAAAGACGGGCTTTGCCTCAGCGACTTCGTGCTCGATCCCGACCCTGCGGGCCGCCGCGACCACATCGCGCTGTTCGTCGTCACCGCCGGCGAGGGCGTGCGGGAAGCCGCGGAGAAGGCCAAGCAGGAGGGCCGCTTCTTTGAGGCGCACTGTTTGCAGGCGCTGGCCATCGAAACCGCAGAGGCCGCGGCGGAATGGCTCCACCGCCGCCTGCGCGAAGAATGGGGCTTCCCCGACCCGCCCGGCATGACCATGCAACAGCGGTTCACCTCCCGCTACCGCGGCAAGCGCTACAGCTTCGGCTACCCGGCGTGCCCGAACCTCGACGACCAGCAGGGTCTCTGGAAGCTGCTCCGGCCGGAAGAGATCGGCGTGCGCCTCACCGAGGGCATGATGATGGAGCCGGAGGCGAGCGTCAGCGCACTGGTCTTCCACCATCCCGACTGCGCGTATTTCTCGGTGGAAGCGACGGATTGAGGCCGCCCGCAGCGCTCATTGGCCCGTTGCGGCAGGATAGTTCGGGCTGTAGAGCCTGCCTTGCGGGCGAGGCGCCAGCCGCCCGTTGCGGACCCATTCCTCGCCGCGGGGCGCCAGATGTTCCGTCAGCCGGCTGCGCCAGAGGCGGAGCTGTTCCGAGTTATTCGACTCCTCGATTTCGCCGGGATCGTTGGCGAGGTCGAAGAGCTGCTCGGTTCCGTCCATGGCGTGGTAAATGTACTTCCACCGCCCGTCGGTAAGCGCGTTCCAATGGTTCGTGCGGTCGTAGCAGACATCGTGCTCAAGGTCGATCCACGGGCGCGCGGCGCGCAACAGATCCTGCCCGTCGCACCCGGGGGGCGATTCCACGCCGGCTGCCGCGGCGAGCGTGGGCAGCACGTCCCGGATCTCGACGGGAACCGTGCGGACCTCCCCGCGCGGCGCGCCGGGGCCGCGGACGATCATCGCTATGCGCGCCGAGGGCTGATAGGCGTATGACTTGCGCCAGAGGAAATGGTCGCCGGTCATATCGCCGTGATCGCTGAGATAAATGATGAAGGTCTCCTCCAGCCATCCGCGCCGCTGCAAGGCTTCCAGAATCCGGCCCACCTGCTCGTCGACAAATGAAACCGAGCCCGAATACCCGATGCGAGCCCGGCGCGTCAGCTCCACGCCCACATCCCCGTACCAGATGTCGTCGCGGGCGGAACTGCGTTGCCGGAAGCGCTCTGCCCACCGGCCAACCCGGGCGGGCGGCAGAGGCGCGTCGCGGTACATATCCCAGAAACGCTGCGGCGGGTCATATGGGCTGTGCGGTCGGGCGAAGCTGACCTTCAGGAAGAACGGTTCGGCCCGGTTGTAGCCCGCGATGAAGCGCGCCGCGCATGCGCCGGTCCAGGCGGTGGGGTGGAGCCGCTCCGGCAGCGCATAGGGCGCGGCGGTGTAATCGTTCCATCCGATCCCTGTGGCGTCGGGATCCAGATGCGGCGCCTCGGAGGCGAACCAGGCGCGGTAATCGCTGCGAAAGCCCGGCGATTCAACCCGGCCGCTCTCATCGAGGATGGTCTGATGGAAGCCATGCAGCGTTCGTTGCGGGAACCAGTGCATTTTGCCGATGCCCAGCGTGAAGTAGCCTGCCGCGCGCAGGAGGGCGGGCATCTCGACCGGGTACTTTTCCGCAACGCGGCCGTAGCCGAGCATGCCGTGCCGCCATGGCGACATGCCGGTGAGCAAAGCGGCGCGCGCGGGCGTGCAGGTGGGGGTCGAGGAGAAGGCGTTCTCGAAGCGGACGCCCGAGGCGGCAAGCGAATCGAGGTTCGGCGTGCGGAGCACGGCGTTGCCGGCGCATCCCATCCAGTCGCCCCGGTGCTGATCGCTCATCAGCAGCAACAAATGGGGTTTCGACTTCGACAGCGAACGCAGGAAAGCCGGCGCTGCGCAGAACTGGCGCCGGGTCACCATTGCACCGTCTTGCCGATCTCGAGCTCCCACACCCGCACGCCGGCGCCTTGCAGCAACCCGGCCAGTTCGGAGGGCCTCCCCGCCAGCAGCGGGAACGTCCCGTAGTGCATCGGGATCACCGTGCGCACCTTCAACAGCCGCGCCGCCAGCGCCGCCTGTTGCGGCCCCATGGTGAAATGGTCGCCAATGGGAAGGAACGCCAGCTCCGGCTGGTACAGCTCCGCAATCAGCGCCATGTCGCCGAACACCGCCGTGTCGCCGGCGAAATAGGCGCGGCGGCCGTCCGGCAGGTGGAGAACATAGCCGGCGGGCTCGCCGCCGTAGACGAACTTGCCGTCATCGAGGATTCCGGACGAGTGTTTGGCGTCGGTCATGGTCACCCGGATCGAGCCCGCCTGCTGCGTGCCGCCTTTGTTCATTGCGGAGGTGTTCTCCACGCCCTTCGATTCCAGCCAGGTGCAGATTTCGTAGTTGGAAATGACCTGCGGCCGGAAGCGCTTCGCCAAGGAAACCGCGTCGTTGATGTGGTCGAAGTGGCCGTGCGTGACAAGCAGCGTGTCGATGCGCGAAAAGGAGCGGCCCTGCGGAAATGCGGGGTTGCCTTCCACCCACGGGTCGATGACGATGGTCTGGCCGTTGTCAAGAACAAGCTCGAAAGTGCCGTGTCCAAGCCATGTGATGCCGGTCATGCCTCCATTCTACGCACGCCGGCATCGCCGGCAGGCTACTTCCGCTCGTAGCGGCCCATCGTCCAGGTCTCTTCGAGAATGTGGCCGCGGAGGGCCTTGTCGAACTCGTGCCGCTTGACCCCGCTGGCCACCATCAGGTGCCGCGTGTCCAGCGCATAGAGCTTGAAGAAATAGCGGTGCGGGCCATGCCCGCGCGGCGGCATCGGGCCGTTGTAGCCCTCCTTGCCGAAATCGTTCACGCCGCTTTCGCCCAGCCGCCCGGGCGTGAAGCCCTCGGCCAAGCCGGTCTCCGTGACCGGGATGTCCCACAGAATCCAGTGCGTCCAGACGCCGCCCGGCGCGTCCGGGTCGTCCATCACCAGCGCCAGGCTGCGCGTGCCCGGCGGAAGGTCCTGCCACTCGAGCGGCGGGCTCAGGTCCTCCCCTTCCCCCATATGCCGCTTCGGGATCCATCCGCCTTCGTCGAAGGCGAGCGAGCGAATCCGGAATGCCATAAGAACCTCCTTCGGCGAGTTACTCCGGCTTCTCTATCATGATCCCGAACCCCGCCGGTGCCAAGCCCGGAATGGAGACCGGCAGCCGCCCGGAGACGGGGATCTCGCCGAAGGCGGCGCGGATCGCCGCCTGCTCGCTGGTCCGCGCCGTGCTGAAGGCGGCGAGGAAGGCCGCCACCTGCGGGTACGTCCTGAGCAGGTACGGGTTGCCGAGCGCAATCATTGCGGCCGGTTTCCCGCCGGAAAGAATTTTACGGACAAATTCCGGGTAATTTCCGGTCAAATCCACCGTGCCGCGGTATGCCGAGGCGGTAACGTAGGCGGCCAGCACCGGCGGTTCGCACTGCGCGGCTCTCTGCGCCTGCGCCGCGAATTCGGATTCGGGCAGGGAGGGATCGAGCAGCGCCGCGTTGCGCACGCCGCGCGAACGCAGGGCCGCAAGCAGTTCCAGCCCCTGCGTGGAAAAGCGGCTCCCGGAGAGAATAAACCAGCAGGATTTTTCCGCGCTTTTCAGCGGGAAAAGATCTCCCTCATTTTTGACGAGCGTCAGCGCCTTTTCCGCCGTGCGGGCGGCCGCGGCCAGATCCTCCGGGTCGAGCAGCGCATCGGAAATCTCCTCGATCCGCACCAGGCGCTCCCGGTGCAGCCCCAGGCGCACCTTCGCCTGGAGGATTTTCAGCACGGAGCGGTCGATTCGCTCCCGCGTCAGCCTGCCGGTGCGGACCGCCTCGAGGACGCCGCGCACGGCGGCGCGCGGGTCCTGCGGAATCAGCAGCAGGTCGTTGCCGGCCTCCAGGGCGCGCACGGCGGCTTCGCCCGGGGGATACATCTGCGCCAGCCCCTGCATGTCCATGGCGTCGGTCGTGAGGATGCCGCGGAAGCCCAGCTCCTCGCGCAGAAGGCCGGTCATGATGCGGCGGGAGACGGTGGCGGGAACGGGTTCCGGCTCGAGCGCCGGCACGGCCAGGTGGGCGGTCATGATGGCGTCGATGCCCGCCTCGATGGCGGCGCGGAACGGCGCCAGTTCCACCGCGTCCAGGCGCGCGCGTTCGGCGGAAACCACGCCCAGCCCGATGTGGCTGTCGGTGGCCGTGTCGCCATGGCCGGGAAAGTGCTTCACCGTCACAAGCACGCGCGCCCGCGGCCCGGAATGCGCGCCTTCGATGAAGGCGCGGACGAAAGCAGCCACCTGGCGCGGGTCCTCCCCGAACGAGCGGATGTTGATGATCGGGTTGTCCGGGTTGTTGTTGACGTCCGCCACGGGGGCGAAGACCCAGTGCACGCCCATGGCGCGCGCCTCGCGGGCCGTGGCGGCGCCCAGCCGGCGCACGCCCTCGATGTCCTGCGCGGCCCCGTAGGCCATCGCATGCGGGTACGGGACGGTGGAGGTCATCCGCATGCTCGCGCCCCGCTCGAAGTCCCCGCCGACGATCAGCGGGACGCGCGCCAGCCGCTGCATGCGGTTCAGAAACGCCGCCATCTGATACGGATCGGCGCGCTCCACCACGCCCTCGCGGACGCGGTTCAGCACGATCAGCCCGCCAACCTGCAGCTCGCGGACCAGCGAGGCCAGCTCCTGGTAGCTGCGGCTGCGCGGGTTCGGCGCGTCGCCGTAAAAGGGCGCCATGACGAGCTGGGCCACGCGCTCGGCGAGGCTCATCGAGGCGAGCCACCGCCGCGCCGGGTCCGCCGGCGCTTTGGCCTCAGGAGGCGCGGCCAGGCAGCAGAGGGCGGGCAGAAGAAGAAACGGGATCCGGGTCAGCACACTGACAGGCTAACGCACTGCCGGCCGGGGGAAGCACGCAGGGGCCGCGCCTACGAGGCGCGTTGCGTGCGGGACTTGCGCTTCGCCTTCGAGGCCGCAGTTTCGCTGGCCGGCGGCTTGCGCGCCGCTTTGAGAAGGCGGTTGACCGCGCTGGTCAGGTGTTGCACCTCGCGCGCGCTCTTCATGATTACCGCGTCGGCGCCCGTGTTCTTTTCGTTGAGGCCGAGCGCCTCGACAAACCCGGAAAGCAGGACGATGGGCACTTCCGGCCGGCGGCTGCGCAGCTCGTTGATGAACTGGTCGCCGTTCATGTCGGGCATGCGGAAGTCCGTCACGACCAGATCGTAGGAGTGGCGGTCGAACAGCCGGAGCCCGCCGGCCGCGTCTTCGGCGCAGTCCACGGCGTAGCCGAGCTCGGCCAGAATCGCCTTCCGCGCCGAAAGCCCGCTGCGGTTGTCATCCACCAGAAGAATGCGAGCAGGAACAGGAGCCGGGGAACTTTTCCGCGAGGTCATGCCCGAAGACCATGCTGAAAGTAACAGACCCGCAACACGGGTGTCAATGCTCTGCTAACGCACTCATGCTGCGCCGGATTTAGTTCTTGACTTCGCGGCGCGGCTGTGATTGGCTCACTCGACCTCGCGCGGCGCCACGTAGCCGGTCTTGTGGATGATCTGGTAATTGATCGGCTTGCCCCGCTCGTCGACCACGCGGAGCGGCTGGCCGCCCTCGCCGATCAGCTCCACCTTGATCTTGCGCGGCTTGCCGTCGCGGGCGATATTGACCGGCTGGTAGGCGAGCTGGTAGGTGTTGCGCAGCGCTTCGTTGATCTGGCGGAAGATGCCGCCATACTCGCCGAAGAAGCGCGGGAACCACGCGTAGCCGCCGGTCTCGCGCGCGAACGTGCGGAGCTGGTTGTCGGCTTGCAGAAAATCGAGCCGCGCAAGCGGCCCCAGCATGCCGCGCGAATCGTACCACTCGCGCAGCGCCTGGAGCGTGCCGAGCGCGTAGATGGGCACGCCGGCCGTCTGGAGCTTGCGCCGGCACTGGTCAAAGGTGATCTTCGAGAACGTGTCCATGCCGCTGCCGATGTAGAGGATCGCCTTGCGGCCCTCGATGCCGCTCATGCGGTCGGCCACTTCCGTAAGGGCGTCGTAGAGGTTCGATTCGGAGAAGCCGGGCACGCGCAGCCGCGCCAGGGCTTCGTAGGTCTCCTGGCGGTTGTTGGTGAAATCGGACAGGATTTCGGGACGGAGATCGAAGGCGACGACGGCCACCATGTCCTCCGGCTTCAGCGTCTGCACGAAGCCGTAGGTGGCGGTCAGCGTTTCCTGCCAGCCGTAAGACCAATACTGCTGGAACAGGCCGCTGAACTCGATCACCATCGCCAGCGTGATGGGCTGCTCGCCGGTGCCGAAACTGATCACGCGCTGCGGAACGCCGTCTTCCAGCACGCGGAAAGCCTGCTGCGGAATATTCGGAATGAAGCGGCCGCGGTTGTCGAGCACCGCCACGTCGACGTTCACCGTCCAGACGTCGGAGCGGAAGGTGGGGCCTTCCACCGGCCCCTCTTCAGCCTTCTTGCGGAGCTTCGAGGGGATCTTTTCGGCCTCCTGCTCCGGCTCGGCCTCTGCCGCGGCCTTCTTCTTCGGCCGGGCGACGGTGTCGCCGGTCTCCTTCTTCGGACCGGCCTGCGGGAACACGACCGCCGGCGCGGCGAGAATCAGGGCCGCAAAGGCGGGCAACAAGAGGCGGAGCAGTCTCATCGATCTCGATCCCTCCCACTAACAACTATGACGCCGCCCGGCGCGGTCCGGGTTGCCCCGGACGCCTACTGGACGCCTTGGTCCCGGCTGCCGCCGCCGTGCTTTCTCAGATACACCTGGAATCGCTTCCTCGCCCGCTGGAGCTTCCATTCGTGATAGCGGCGCCGGACTGTCTCGGCAAGCCCCGCGCGGCGGGCGGCCGGCACGGGCCGTCCCCGGCGCCCGTAGATCCGCAGCCAGAGATAGCCGAACAGCAGGCCGCCGAGATGGGCGAAATGGCTGACGCCGCCGCCCGCATCCCCGATGGCGCTCAGAAACACGATCGCGCCAAGGATCAGCACGAACCAGCGGGCCTCGATCGGGAACATCAGGAAGAGATAAATAATCGCGCGGGGAAAGAGGATGCCGAAGGCGACCAGAACCCCGAACACCGCGCCGGAAGCCCCGATGGTTCGCGTGTCCATCGAGCCGGTCAACGCGTTCAGCAGCACGACACAGATTCCCGCCCCGATGCCGCAGAAAAAGTAGAAGTGCAGAAAGCGCCGCGTGCCCCAAAGGTCCTCCAGCGGCCCGCCGAACATCCACAGGGAAAGCATATTGACGAGGATGTGGCCGAAGCCGAGCGGGCTGTGGAGAAACATGTACGTCACCAGCTGCCACAGCGCGAACTGCGTCAGCACGGCGCGCGGGGAGAGGGCCATCCAGGCGAACAGGCCGCCGAGCGCCGTGCGCGCAGCCAGAAAATATAGCACGAAACAGACGGCGTTGGCAATCAGCAGCCAGCGCACGCCGGGCGTGACGCGGAACATGGACGGCGGGCCGGGCGTCCGGCCGGGATACGGGTAGCCCATCGAAGAAGACGGTCTCTGCTTCAACCATACCACTGCCGCGCCGGGCGGCGGCTCCACGGGCCGCGGCGCGGCCGGCCCGGCTCAGCGTTGCAGCTCGAGCTCCGGCAGGCGCAATCCCTGATAGAGAAATCCGCGCACGCGCAGCCACCATTCCGGCCCTAGCGGGGCCGGCGCGCTCCCCTGGCAGAAGGATTCGCGGGAATCCCAGCCGCCCGCACGCCAGAGCTGCGGGACCGAGGCCGCGCGCTCGCGGCGGGCCAGCGCAAGGTCCTGGAGCGTGTTGCGCAGGATCACGGCGCGCAGGGAACCCAGGGTCTGCGCCTCCGGCCGGATGCCGCCGCACACGGCCGCGCGCAGGGCCAGCGCCGCAGTCTCGTCCGCGCGGGCGCCCACCGGCGCGAGCCGGCCCTCCAGCGGGACGGCGTCCGGCGCCACCGGCGCCATCGGCCGCATTTCCATGGGATAGATGGTCCATCGCCCTGCCGCGTGGAGCTGGATCTCCAGGCGGAAGCGCTCCACCGGCGCCGACGCCGGCAGGAACAGGTCGAGCAGGTAAGCCTGCGTGCGCTGGCCTTCGGAGAGCACGGCCTGCACGGGCTGCGGCACCGGCCTCAGGCGGTCCGGCGTCCACTCGCCCTCCACGTCCGCATACTCCAGCTGGTAGACGTCGGCCTTCGCGGTGTTGCCCGGGTTCTGTGCGATGTAAATCGTGTAGTAGTCGCCCGGCGGCGCCTCCACCGTGAACAGGAAGGACGCCCAACCGTTGCGGACCAGCGCGGGGGAGAGAATTTCGCGCCGCGAGGGGGCGCGGTCCGGGCGGCACACTTCCCCGTCCGGGCGCGGACGCTGAAACTCGCTGAAAACGACAATGCGTTGGCCGCGGGCGGCGCCCGCGGCCAGCAGCAGAACCAGGGGCAGGAGCCGGATCACGCTTCCAGCTTATGCCATGTCGAATTTCTCCGGATGCAGCAAGGGATCCGGCGTCACCACCACCGGGCGGCCGAGAATTTCCTCGAGCTCCTCGAGATAATCGTTGGAGGTCGATTTCAGTTCCCGCGCCACGTCCGGATGCACGCGGAGCACCACGGTGGGCGTGTCCACCACCTTCGCGTACTTGGCGGCCTCGGTCAGGACTTCGCCGATCACCGTGGTGACGCTCTTCACATAGCCGGCGCCCTCGCAGGTGGGGCACGGCGAGCACAGCGTGCGCTCAAGCGACTGCTTGACGCGCTTGCGGGTGATCGCAACCAGGCCGAAATCGTTGAACTGGAGGATCTTGTACGGCGCCTTGTCCTGGCGCATTGCCTCCTCGAGCGCCTGCATCACCTTCTGCCGGTTCTTGCGCTCCTCCATGTCGATGAAGTCGACGACGATGATGCCGCCGAGGTCGCGCAACCGGATCTGCCGCACGATTTCCTTCACCGCCTCGAGGTTCGTCTTGACGATCGTATCCTCCAGGCGGTTGGATTTGCCGACGAATTTCCCGGTATTGACGTCAATAGCGACCAGCGCTTCCGTCTGATTGATGACGATATAGCCGCCCGATTTCAGCCAGACTTTCGGCCGCAAGGCTTTTTCGAGCTCCTGCGTGATGCCGAAGGCGTCGAAAATCGGCTCCGGCCGCGTGTACAGCTTCACGCGGCTCAGCAGATCGGGCTGGAAGCGCTCGACGTTTTGCAGCACCTGCTCGTAGAGCTCCTCGCTGTCCACCCAGATGGCCTTGAAGCCCTCGGTGAGCTGGTCGCGGATGATGCGCTGCACGATTTCCACGTCGTGGTGGAGCAGCGCCGGCGCGCGCTTCTTCTCCGCCTTCTGTTTGATGTCCAGCCACAGCGCCGCCAGATGGCGCATGTCGGCGGCGATTTCCTCCTCGCTGCGGCCCTCGCCGGCGGTGCGCATGATGAAGCCGCCGGGAATGCCCTCCCGGTGCTTCTGGAGAATGCGCCGCAGGCGCTGGCGCTCCTCGTCGGTGGAGATGCGGCGGCTCACGCCGAGATGCTCCACCGTGGGCATGTAGACGACATACCGGCCCGGCAGAGCGATGTGCGAGGTGATCCGCGCGCCCTTCAGGCCGAGCGGTTCCTTGGCGATCTGGACGATGATCTCCTGGCCCTCCTTGAGGAGGTCCGTGATGGAGGGCTGCGGCGCACGCTCGCGCTCAGCGCGCTCGGGTTCGCGCGGCTCGGGCGCGGGCTGGCGAATCTCCACCGGGGCTGCCGCCGCTTCGGGCCTCGGCTCGGCGGCGGTCTCCGTTTGCGCGCCGGCGTTTCGGTCGCGTCCGCGCCGCCGGGATCGCCGGGTGATTCGGTGCGGGGCCTTCGCTCCCTGCGAACGCAAGGTGGCGGTGAGGCTTACAGGCATCCTGGCCGGCTCGACGCCCTCTTCGCCGGCCTCCGCCGCGGCAGCATCGCCGGCCTCGGCGGTTTCGGCAGGCCGGTCAGCCGCCTCCGGTCCGGATCCGGCGGGAACTTCTTCAGGCGGCAATTCCCTGGCCTCGGCAGCTACAGCAGCAGCCCCGGCCTCTTCCGCCTTGCCCGGCCCTTCGCCGGAGGCCGCAGCCTCGGGCTGCGCGGGGGCGGCCGCCTCCGCTTCCGTTGCCATTGCGGCCGCTGCCGCAGCCGTCTCTTCGGGTTCTTCTTCGGCCGGTGGCGCCTCCGCTTCAGCGGCGGCTTCCATTTCCGCGTTCTCCGCCTCCCCGCCTTCTTCGGCCTCTTCCGCCTCTGCTGCTTCCGCTTCGGCGCCTGCTTCCAGCGCTTCCTCCCAACGGATGCCGTGTTCAAGCGCCTCCACGCGCTCCAGGATCTCTTCGGCAGCTTCCTCGGCTGCTTCTTCCGCCTCCTCCTGGGTCAGCGGGGGCGCCGGCTCGCCTTTGGCGGCCTCTTCCTGGCGACGGCGGTACTTGGCAAGAGACTCGCCGGGCAGGAGAACCAGCTCTTCCGATGCCGGCTCTTCGGAGACCTCCTCCGCTGCGGCCCCGCCTTCAGCGGCTGTCTCCTCGAGCGAGGCGAACTTGGACTCGGGCAGCCCGCGCCCGCTCTTGCGCCGGCGGCGCGTTCGCCGCGAGCGGCGCTCGGAACGGTCGCGCGGCTCCGCAGCCGGCGCCGGTTCCAGCGCCGCAGCCGGCGAAGGAGGAGCTTCGGCTACGGCCGCCTCGCGCCCGCGGCCGCGGTCCCGAGCGCGGCGGTCCTCCGGCACCTTGTCGAACTCGTCGGCGTTTTCTTCGAAGAAATCCGAGACGTAGAGGAAGCAGTCGCGCTCCAGGCCCAGGTCGACGAAGGCCGACTGCATGCCCGGCAGCACGCGGGTGACGCGCCCCTTGTGGATACTGCCCGCCAGCGAGTATTCGTTGGCGCGCTGGAAGTAGATCTCGACCAGCTGGCCATCTTCGAGAATGGCCGCTTTGGTTTCGTGGCGGTTCTGTGTGACCACCAGCTCTTTGGATGGCATTGCCTGTTACCTCCGCTCCAGAGGCGTGAACAGCTGGAGGGGAGAGAGGAGGGATCAGATGTTCCGGCCAGCCCAGG
>Ga0308390_1000639_pt1 | contig 24320 bp, 29 predicted proteins | sample Hotspr2Sample149_FD_202358 | JGI IMG/M metagenome (GOLD analysis project Ga0308390, IMG submission 202358) | Hot spring phototrophic mat microbial communities from Mushroom Spring, Yellowstone National Park, Wyoming, United States - 20040719_149 ...
GCGGTCGATAATCGAGGCGACTTCGTCCCAACTAAGTCTTCTCGGCATGCGAACCTCCTTTCTTTGGTACGTGGACACCGCGCGGTCACCGACTCGCAGCGTCACCTAGTTTTCGGTTTCGGGTTCGACTTCGAGTTCTGCTTCGCGTTCCTCTAGTATCTCGCGCGTATTATCGAGCCTGCGCCAGACGCCGTAAGGGATTTTGGCCTCGGAAACGACCGTCCAGTTCGAAATACCGATTCCGCCCTCGTAAACGAAGCCATCGGGGGCAACGAGTGCGAAACCGTGCTCGGGGAAAAGAACCTCGGAACGAACGAAGAGATAGTACTGATCGTATTCATCGCGTACGTACTTAACGTCCATCGCAAGTCCTCCGTAGTTAGTCGCGACTAATCGGACTCTGGCGCGGCTTCTAACTCTTCGAACTCTTCGCGTACGATCTCGAGTTTACGTCGGATATCTTGCGGTACTTCGTCGGCAGAAACGACTTCCCACTCGTTAGCGATACCGAAGCCGCCTTCCCAAGCCATTTCTTCGTCGCAGAGAGCAAATTTCCACTTCGGAAAAAGGATCTCAGACTCGACCTGCAAAAGGTAGTCGCCGCTGTCAGTGCGCACGTACTTCGCATTCATCGTAAGTCCTCCTTAGGGTTGGTGTACCAATCGCCCGAAGGCGTCACTGCAATCGAAGAGTACGATTCGAAGATCGCGGTTCGGGGTCAACCGAGCTTCGCAAGTAGTGCGTCGAGGTAAGCGTCGATTCGGACCATCTCGCTCGGCTTTACGCTCCGCGGGAGCCCGCCATCGATCTTACGTCCGCAAACTTCGTTTACGGGATCGCCGTTCGAGAGATCGTAAATCTTTTTCGGAGTAACGAGGTAGCTCTTGCCGTCGTTACCTCGCCAGACCGCGAGTCGGCGAGCGGCGTTCCAACCGACTCGCCGGAGCAGCTTCTTCTGCGCCTCGAAAATCTTCTTCGAGATCGCGGTATCGAACTTCGCACGGAGGTTATTCCGATCCCATCCCTCGGGGATCGAAACCTGCGCCGGCGGTGCAACGTCGGCGAGGTCCGGGACCACGATGCCTGCTGCCTCGCGGAAGATCGCGAGCAGCGTCTCGATCGTCGCATCATCGATACCCTGGAGGTGCGACCCGAAGAGTACCGCGGTATCCGGTCGAACGTACTTAGCGAACTCCTCGGCCGAAAGAGCGATTCGCTCGTTGCCCTTGACCTCGACGGCCGTCTCGCCGTCGAGCACTGCGAAGACTCGATTACCGATGCGATAGATACCGGTAATTACGCAGGCCTTCGCACCCTTAGCGGCCTTCACCGAATCCTTAGCGGAACCGACCAGTTCGAACAGAGCCTCGAGAGCGTGAGCGCGGTTCATCGTCGTTCTCCTTTCGGGTTTCGGGTTACTGGGTTACTCGTTACCTCGCTTCTCGTTCTCGTCACCGGTATCTTAATACGCCGTCCGCAAGGCGTCAAGCAGAAAAATCGAAAAAAATTCGCCGCTCGACGTAAGTACCTAGAAAACTAGGTACTTACGGCGAAAAAAATTTTCAAAAAATTTCGCGGCAGCTCTCCGCGGCGTCGAAAACTACGAAAATCGTGTACGCGCGTACATCGTTTTCGCAGTGTACTCGCTTACACTTTGCGGTAGTCCGTGACGATTTCGAACGTGCCATCGGGCAGCGGAATTCGCCGGTAGTCGCCGAATAGATGGGGCGATTCCCGTTGAAGGACCTCGAGCAAGATGTTGGCTAGCTTCCGGATTTCCGGCTCAGCGTGCCGACTGCCCCGCAGTTCGAGGAAGTGACGGAGCGCTCGCGCGTTAGCCGTAACGAAGATCTTCGTCTCCGTAGCGTTGGGCAGTACGCTACGCGCCGCTTGCCGGGCCACCTTCCTCCTATCTCTAATAGTGGCGCCAGCCGGCAGCCACCGCGACGCAAACGACTCGTCCTCGAGCTTCGACTCGAGAAGTCGAACGAGACGAACGTAGGCCTCGCGTGCGCATCGAACCGCATCCGTCCACGTTGCGTGCAGCTCGGCGTCGGACGCGATGATGTCCGGCTCGACGTACTCCGTATCCGACTCGTCTACGTAACGCTGCGAGAGCTGCGAATACGAGAAGCCCGCGCGGTGCCGTACGAGTTCGTGCGTGAGACTACGACTGACGCCCGTGATCAACAGGTTCCAGACGGCGTGTTCCAGGACCGATCCGTGCCCCGACTCCTTGATGTGCTCGAGATAAGCTCGGTTGCCACCGGGACGCGGTCGAGCGAACGACATGTAGCAAACTCGACCGGCTACCTCGCACAGCACCTCCGCTGACACCGCGCTGTCAAAAATCCGCCCGGGCCCAGGCGAATTCGATGACACCGCGCTGTCACTATTCTCTCGCTCCGCGTGTCGCTGTCGCTCCCTGGGCCCAGGGAGGTTAGATGACACCGCGCTGTCACGCAACCACTCGATGCCGTGGTCGCGCAAGAATCGCGCGAGTTCGCTTTCGTCTAAGATCGATCGACCGAGAACGTAAACGCGCATGACGAACCCTCGCACTAGTCGATCGCAGATAAGATCGCGATCACATCGCCAGCACGGCAAACGACGCAACGCTGGTCGCCGTAGTAGGCGAGTCGAAACGTCGTATCCTCGTCCTTCGCTACCTCGAGAAACGCAAGAAGAAGAGATCGGCTAACCGTAACGTGCGAGATAACGTCGGGAAAGTCCTCGAGTACGACGTAGCCGTAATCCTCGTAGCCACGCAACTTTTTTCGTATATCTCTCGTCGCTAAAGTGCACTCGAAGTAAGGTCGATGCGCGGTCAGTAACTCGTAATGCTCGCGCGGCGTCGTTCGCGGGCGCCACGAACCCGAGTAACGCGAAATCAACGGAGGCGGCGTTTTTTCGCGCGAACGCCAGTCGTACTCGAACGTAAAGATAACTTGGTCACGCGTAACCACGAATTCGATCTTCTCGAGATAACTAACGCGATGTGTTCGCAACTCGAAAAGTAGTGGCCTCGCAGCGACCTGCGAAATCGCGATGCACTCCGGCAACTCTTCGAGCTCTAGATCGAAATTCGCGATACCGATCGAAGCGTACGGCGTCGCTGCGAAAATCGAATCACGCAGCCAAAAGATGCCAGCATCGACGCCTAACGATTTCGCTGCCGGCAACGCGACCGATAACGCACGCTCGAGCTTCGCGAACTGCGTACTCTCGATAACGAATCGATACGTACTCGCTTTCGACATCGTTCTGCCCTCCGGGTTGAAGAAAAAAACGCGCCGGTCGGCCCTCTCCTAACCGACCGGCGCTCAACTGGGCTTGGCCGCAGGCAAGATCACCTCTCTCTGCGGCCGCAAGTATTCTACCTCGATCTCGTCGCAAAACAAGCCTCGAAGTCGCTCGACGCAATCTCCGACTACGAGCTTGCCGGTCATCTCTATGCCTCCTTCTCGATCTCTATCCGCTTCGCGATAACCGCGACATCGAGCGGCTTCTTGAAAACGACGTTGAAGCCGTACTGCAGTAACTGCTCCGGCTCCGCCTCGTCTTCGCTCGCCAGGCCGATGATCAAAGTAGCCGCGTAAGCATCGTTCTTACGCAAGTCGCGAACGATCTCGATCGACTCGCGACGACCTAAAGAAAAGTCGATAACGATCGCGTCCGGCCGATTCGTGGCCACGAGGATACCGAACTCGAAAACGCTCGACGCGAAATCGAGTCGATAGTCCTCGATCTTCGAAATCGACTCGCGAAGTAAGCGATTGAATGTTGCGTCCGTGGCCACGAGGAGGACCTTATACCGAAGATAGTCCTCGAGACCGCGCAACGGCATCCCGCGCTCTTTTAGAAAACGAATCAAGTCCTCTACGAGGACACGCCGATCGTTGCTGCCCGGTAATCGATATCCTTTGAGGTGCCCGGCGTCGATCCACTTCGATACCGTTCGCGGTACCACGCGACATATCCTCGCGATCTCGCCCGTCGTAAAAACGTCTTTTCGTCGCATCGCTATCGCTCCTCTTCAATCACGACCCAAACGCATAAACCACTCATTTACTTCGTTCACTAAAACCATCGCGTCATGCGAACCACCGCGGTCCGGATGAAGAAGCATAACTAGTTTTCGATACGTAACAAGCCAACGCGAACGCAATTCCAAACATGCCCGACACGACGACGACGGCGGTGGCGGAGGAGGAGGAGGAGGTGGTGGCGGCGGTGGTCGCAATCCTAACCGTTCGCGTATTTCGTCTTGAATCGCCGCGCGCAAAACGGGACTGATATCGTCAACGCTTTCGAAAACCCAGCCTAGATACGAAAGGGGAATTTCGTGCAAGTAACGACCTCGATACTTCCCGAATGGCATTCGATGCATGGCGAATACCCCTCCTCGGCAGCGTGTTGCCGAAAGGAGACCGACAGGCTACGATAACAGCGATTCTCCTTTCGGGTTGGCCGGCCGGTTCGTCGTTCGACCGGCCGGTTTTCGTTTACTCGACTTAGTCGCGACTAATCGGCATCATCCCGTAGCGCCAGTCGTCCGACTCGAGTCCGAAGAAAACGATGCCCTTCGAGTCCTCCTCGCGCTCGAATACGATCTTCGTAGACTCGAGGGCCTCTGCGGACACGACGCTACGAACCGCCGCAAGAAAATCGCCAACAAACTTCGAGTCGAGGTAAATCGTGCTGCGCAAATTCGCAGGCACTATCGATTCGAAGTCAACTCGCGACTTCGCAGACACGCCGAGGTCCGAAGTCGCAGAAAGCGTAACCGAAGACTCGCCGAACTCGAACCCGATCGTGCGCCACTCCTTCGATACGACCGGCTCGATACTCCGATACGCTCGCGCAAACGACTCGTAAGGAATCGTGGCCGCGCGATGCACGCGAGCGCGAAACTTGCGATCGAAGTCGAGAAAACGATAACCGTTGTTCGGCACCGATAACGTCGCGAGACTGACGCTAAACGACTCGCCCGCCAGCACAAGCCAACCGTTCGTACCGACTCCGATCTCTACTCGCTCGTCCGTAGCGCCGAGGAACGAATGCGCTAGCGCCGCGGAATCGTAATCGAGATACGCTAAAACCTTCGACTCCGCGTCCGCATCCACGCGACTGCGAACGATCGCGTATCGCTTCTCGTCCGTCGAGAAGACGACGAGGCCACCGCCTGCGTCGTCACCGCTTCGATAAAGAACGAACCGAGACTTCGATTGCACACTCGATTTCGATGCGAAAACCGTGCGAGCGAAAATGCCCTCGAGCTCGAACGCAAAACGAACGATCGGCGACTCCGAAGACGAAAAGCTAACTCGATCGTCGTCCGAATACGCGACCTCTGGAAACGCATACTCCGTAGCCGCGAAGCGAAGATAATCGCGATCCGGACCGCTCGCGATCTCGACGACCTCGCCTGCAGCTCGATCGATCGAAGATAAAAGCTCGTTCGCGTCGAACGCCGCTGCGCCCTCTTCCTCGATTACGATCTTCTCGTCGTCCGCATCGAATCGCACCTCGCCGACCGCGATACCACTGCGAGTCGAAAACGATAACTTCCCGTCGCGAGCCTCGACGAAAACAATCCGACGCTCGAGTACGACCTCGCGTACAATCGACCGAATCGCGCGAAGCCGATCGCGAACGAGATCCGATTGGAATCGCGCACGCATTACCGTACCTCCTTAAGTTAAGTCGAAGAGAAAAAGATCGTCCGCGAAGAGCGAAGCGATACGCGGACAGTACTCCCCCGCGAACCCGCTACGCGCCTAAGCGCCGGGCCCTGCGAGGCGTCGGAGGTGACACCCTCAGTCTACCTCCGACGTTCGCCCCGTGCAACCCCCACGTTCTTTTTTCGCCCCGCGACCCCGCTTCCGGAGGGTCTTATTTAAGGCAGGGGTGCAGTTTGCAAAAAAACGGTCTTCGTCCTCGTATCTTCTTATCTCGAAAGCACTTACGTCAAAAATTTCGTTGCAAAACGACCCTGCAGTAAAGTCTGCAGTAAATGTCGAATAATCCCCGCGGTCACACACGACGACGGCCGACGTAGCGAACCGTCGTCTTCGGACGGCCACGCTCGCCGATACGCGACCCGATTTCGATCTCGATCTCCTCCTCCTCGGCGAGCGAGCGCAGAATCTCGTCTCGCTCTGACGGCCGAATCCCGCGAAAGCGCGCGCAAAGGTCCGTCTTCGTTACTACGCCGCGCTCGCGAACGAACTCGAGTATCTCGTTCCGCTTCGCCTCAAACGCGCTCTCCGCGAGCTTATGCGTCACTATCGCAATCGTTCGACCTATGATCGCTTCCGCGAGCTCGCAGGCCCACTGCGCAACCGAATCGCGTACGATTACGTTACCCTCCGCAACCGCGCCGATAATCGAAAGTTTCCGTGCTGCCTCGTACGCACGTGCCCATAGCGACGAATACGGCTCGCGCACTCGTAGCGCGTACTCCTCGAACTTCTCGAGATACGAGTCGAAGATCGCCCCGGCTGGCCGCGAGTACGTCACGACCACGTTCCCGAGAGAACTAACGAAATCGACGATCTCGCGCGGTACCGTCCGATCCGCCGGCCGCTGGTGCGTCGTCCGATCACGACTCTCGAAAAGTAAAATCCGCGAAAGCAGACCGCTCTTTATCGACGAACGCGAGATCGATCGAAAGAAATCCTCCGGCACCGTCGTGCCCCAAAGCGCGACGTGTGGCCGATCAATAACTCGCGTCTTATCTACGTCCGCGTACGCAACTCCAGTAAAGACGACGTTCGCAGACGTGTAGAGCTTCAAAAGCAGTGTGGTTACGTTATAGAGATGTGGACTCGAATACGCGTTATGCGTCGTACTAAGAAATCGCCCGAACTCGTCGAGTTGGAAAAGCTGCGCGCGGTTCCGCTCGAGCGCACGCAGCAGTCCCGAACCGCTCGCGATGTCTTCGGGACCAATAAGTTCGAGTACACCCGATGCCTTCGCAATATCGCGAATCGCTTGCCGCGTGCGCTCCTTACCGCAACCCGATGGCCCGATGCCAACGCAATAAAGGTTCGTCGTCGTTCCGTACTCGTCTGCGATGCAGTGCGCGCCGCAAAGAACGCTCACGAACGATAACGCCGAGCCCAGCGAAAGCATCGGCTGCGGTCGATACGCAGTATCGAGAATATACCTAGAAATCGAGGCCAAAACGCCCGGCGCACGCTCCACGAACTCCTCGCTCGGCTTCGCAAACTCGATGACCTCGTCTTCGATCTTTTCGCTCTCGACGATCTGCGCGTAACGACATTCGACGAGCGCAGTTTCGATCGCGTTAGCGTCGTATCGCGATGCCGATTCCGCGATGCGACAGACCTCGACATCATCGAGCTGCGGCCGGCATCTTCTTCGATTCACGACCGATAACGCCGAGTAAATCTCCTCGAAGTCGAAGCCGATCGAACGCAACTTCGCACCGATCCGAAAGAGAACGTCGTTGCGCGTGCCCTCCTCAATAACTCGCGTCTCGTCTAACTGTGCGGATTTATTGATCTTCGATGTGTACTCTCGTTCGCGTTCATCAAGTAGATCGCACAACCACTTCGGTGGCGTTGAGAGAAACTCCTTAGCGGTATCGAGTTCTTTGAGCCACACGTATGCGCCGGCGAGTAGCTTACTCGGCGGTACCACGACGTAGCCACCGTCGGTCCGCACATCGACGTTGGCCGCGAGTTTGCGAACTGAGCACCGCCACGAAACGCCGTCCGGCCTGCGAAAGAAAAAGTGACGACCGCCTGACGGCGTCACCGAAATCGCACGCGCACTCTCAACGAGCTCGCACGCTTGCTCTTCGTCTTCGGGCCAGCGTACGTCGTCCTTCGAGTCGATATCGATAATAACAAGACCTGCAGCAGAGACGCCGATATTCGCGTTCGGCCAGCGCAGCCACCACGACTCGATCGTCTTCGTGTCGAGCGTCGCGTCACGAACGCCGTGCTCTGTAAGCGGATTCTTCGCGCCCGCAACGACCGGCAACACCTCGTAACCGAGCTCCGCATAGCGAATCGCAGCGTGCAGATTACCGAATTTCGCTGACGATGACATGGCATTCTCCACGCGGTACCACTTCGCCACGAACGACTTCGATCCGCGATACGAGAAAATCGTCCGCAATTAGACCCGTAAACTCGAGTACGTCGAGGATCGCCTTGAGGACGTTATCGATATCACGCCGCCGATTATCCGGCGGACGCACTTCGACGAAGACTTCGACTTCGCGATCGAACCGTACGTCTTTCGGAACCGAAAGCACAACGAGTTCGCGATAGTTCTTCGCGGCACGCGAGAGATAGTGACGACCCCTCGCATGCCGCCAGTAGGAATTCACCGACGGCGGATACGGCAACACGAGCTCGACTCTACGCTTCGATGGCATCACGATGTCATCGCTGCGCGTTGCCACGACGTGGTGGCCGCGGCGTCGATTCCTTAGTCTCGCCTAACTTCGGCTCCGGTAATCGATACGGATAGTAGTTCACGACTCGCGGATACTGCACGCCGTTCGGCGAAGATCGATAACGAAGATCGATAACAAGCAGCGAGCGAAGTAACTCGTCCGTATCCGAAATCTTCGTCTTGCCGCACGCCGCGCAGATCGCGGCCAGCTCGGCCTTCGCATACTCGCGAGCCACCGGATTATCGTGAAAGACGTTCACACGCACGAGGATCGTTCGACCGAGATGCTCCGCAGGTTCTTGCACGGTAAACTCGACCGCGAGATACTGGCCTGTGCCGCTCATCGACGAGCGAATCTCGGTCTTCGTGATCGCGACTACGTAACGACCTTCTGGTAGCATGCCGAACCGAGTCGGCACGCTCGACGCATCGAATTCTTCGGGTAGTAACGCCATCGCTTCTCTCCTTTCTCTTAGTAACCGATCGCCTTCGCAAACGCATCCCACGAGAGCGGAAGTTCACCTGTAAGTCCGTATCGGTTCTTCGCCACGCACGTCGGTCCGCCGGAAACGCGAATAACGCGCTCGCAATCCGTCTTCGATGCGACCGCGACACCACGAGTCTTGCCGAAGTTGCCCGTCTCCGTTCTGACAGCGAATCGCCAGTGCGCGAAGAGCACTGCATCCATCCACTCGGTTATAAGCGCGGCCGACGTTTTATGCAGCCGCGGCGAATAACGATCGTACGCCGGCGACTCCGGATCCTCGAACCGCTCGACCTTCGCATGCGCAATGCCGACCACAATCATCCGCCGCTGCGCTCGAATCTCGTCGAGAATACCGATAACCTCGCGCCAGACTCTAAGCGCTGCCACGTAACCGCGACCGTAACCGCCATCTACACGTTCGATTGTTGAGACGTTGTGCTCCGCACATACGTAGTCGTGTATTAATCTCTCGAGCCAGTCGAGCGAGTCCACCACAATCGTCTCGAAATCGTGTGCTTCGTCGCGCACGTAGCAGAGCGCGCGACGTACTTCGTCGTACGACTTCGCTAACGGAAAATGCGCGACATCGAGATCACCGAGGCCGTCTTCCGTCAGTACGAAGATCGGTTTCGGTGCCGACGCGCCGAACGTCGTCTTGCCAATGCCCTCGACGCCGTAAAGCATCACTCTCGGCGGTAACTTCTCGACTTCGCGAATCGGTCTCATAACTATGCCCTCACACTTCGCACAACTCCTCGAACCCGCAACCGTAACTTACCTCGTGTTCGATTTTTTTGTAGTCGCGTCGTCAAAAATGATGACGTTTCATCGAACCGAAATCAGCAGAATTGCCTTGTTTTCTAGGCGAATTTGCGCGTGCTCGACGCCGTGCAAAAAATCGCATAGCTCGGGGTTGATACCGTGATGTCGACCGAACGGCATCTCGGATGGGAACTGCGTGACATCGTTCGTGACCACGACATGTCGCCACTTCGTGTGTCGCTGACGCTCGCACTTCGATCGCGTTACGACTTCGCGCAGCCAACTGCGAACGTGTGCAAACGGCCAGTACGCGAGAACGTCTTTCACGAGGAGCGCATCGCCGTCGGGAAGCGAATCGATCTCGAACGCGTTCGCATACTCGAAGCGAAGATTCGGTAGATCGCTTTCCGGCAGTACCTCGCGCACGCAGTCGAGGCCCACGACTTCGACACCGGTTCGATGCGCGATCTCTTTCGTGATGCGACCGTTACCGCATCCAAGATCGACGATCTTTCTCCAACTGTGCGTCTTAGCTAAAGTCTCAATGCATGCAAGATACGCGCGATCGTCTGGCGAAGGTAAATCGAAGACACGTGTGGCACCGCGTCGATAAAGACACGCGAACGCAGACTCACACTCTTCGATCTCGTGTTCGGCGAGCCTCGAGAACTCGCGCCACACGAACGTCTCGAACGGAAGATGCGGCGCGAAATCGACGGCGCAGTCGCGAGCATTCCAGTCGCATGCGCGGAAGAGCTTCGAGACCGGACGATGCACTACGAATCTTCGATTATCGATCGAACACACGAACGCAGGATGCTGCCACGTCGCCGGCCCGACAATCGTGTACGGCGACTCCGTAATCGCAAGCGCAAGTCGCCACGCGTCTTGATCGCCGTAAAGATGCTGAAAGTAGAAATCGCTGTGTTGGCAGATCCAATCCGCGATGACAACGAGTGGCCACGCGTTCTCGCGATCGACGAAGAATTGGCCGCCTTGCACGCCGACTACATCGCGTCGTTCATGCGAAGGCCAGACGTAATGCCAACGGATATTCTGCCGACTTTCGCTCCAGAACGCGAAGTCCGAGAAGCGATCGAAGTACGGCGTCGGATCGACGACGCAGTACGCGTCAGCATCGAGGAAAAGAACACGACGAAATCGTGTGTGCCGGACCGCGTGCAACTTCGCTTCCCAGCCGCGGAGAATACGCGGCTGCGTCGTTTTCGCAACTTCGCGTGCATCGACGATGCGAACGTCGTAGCCAGCCACGTCGGATTCGCAGATCGACTCCTCGTCAGCGTAGTGGCCGCGCCACACTTCGATCGGTCCGCGATAGCCGATGTGGCGAAGTAAACGCACACCGACTACGATGCCTGGCCAATATCGACCACCGCCGACGTAAACGATTCCGAAGTCGAAGTCGTGGCCAGCGTACGGCTCGTTGTGTGCAAGATCGATAACGCGATCGAGCGCTTCGTAGTGAGCGCGGATCGTGTTCGGACAATACGCCCACTTTCGATCGCCGGTGTGATCGCGAACGTTCGCGAGCGGATCGATCATGACGACCTCGACTTAGGCGGGCCTAAGTACGAACGAACCTGATGCGCAACGACCGGGGAGAATCGTGAGATAAATTGTCGGGTTACCGGGGCATCCTGTTACTGTTACCTCAAAGTTATCGGGATTTAGAGTGCAAAATGAAGTACCACACACCAGTGTAACCGAAGGATAAATACTGCCGTTCTCGCAACGCGCAGAAAAGTACACAAACAGGTACTCTGGAGGCGGTCCGTTATCGCACGGCGGATTAGGTATCGTAAACGACCATCCTATAATTCCCCACACCCAACCCGAAGAGTAGCTCACTCCGGAAAACGTCCTTCCAGAAACGACGAAATCATACTCGAGCACGTACTCACTGCCGTCTTGCGGGCAGCATCCGCCACCGCCACCGCCACCACCACCACCACCACCCGGACTCGAAATCGATCCGCCGTACGGCGCGCTCGTACAGTCGGGAACGCGCACGCGATTGCCGCTCGCATCCTCGTAGAAGATATCAACGATCGTACCCGAGTAGTCGCGAACAACGCAGAGCTTCGTTAGGCAGTCGATGCACTGTCTCTCTTCGTCTTCGTCTCGCTCTTCTTCGTCTTCGATCGCGAAGCCGTAAGGACCGTAGTACGCGTAGCCGTACTCGTCCGTCTTCAACTTCTTGCATCGCCGCTGGTGCCGCGAATCGCCGAGTCGAAGTAGCGCGTAGTTGCCGGCGCGATAAAGGATACGAGCTGGCCCGTAGTCGTCCGCTTCGAGAAAATACGGATCGCCGGGAATCGCGTGCGCATACTTACCCTCACCGTAGACGTAACCGAAGACGACGCCGCTCACCGCTGCACGCGCGAGCGTGACACCGTCCGATGGCTCGATAAGGACGACGAACGGATCGCACGAGTCCTCAGGAGCTTCGACGCGATACGCTTGCGGTGCGAGGAGCGCGCTCGGTGACGTGAAGTTGCCAACGATGCGCCACACCGTGTACTCGCGCGCCGGTATCGGTGTCTTCACGTAAACGATATTATGCGGCTGCAACGCGCGGAAAATCTCTTTCTCGGTATCGCTCGGCGATGCTCGCGGTCGCAAAACGCGACGCGCCGATTCGATCAGGAGATTGATCCGATCGGCGCGCGTAAGTTCGCCGATCGGATCACCTGGAGAAACGAACGATAACGGATCGCTCACGACTTTACCTCACGTTCCGATACCGAGTAGACTAAAGTCGCCTTCTTCGTAAACGACCGAGACGTACGCCGCAACCGGTTCTTGAACGACCATGCCCCAGCGCGTAACTGGTCGATATTTCACCCAGAGATAGTCGTGGCCACGCTTCAGTGGCACCGTTATGTCCTTCGTGATGCGAACGTTTCGCTGGTTGCGTTCGACTCGAAACTTGTGGGTAACTTTCCACGCGCTCGCATTTTCTTTATCCGCGACGCAGCCGAGATAAAGAACCTCGCCCGGTTCGAAGTGATAGAATTTCTTCTTATTGACTTTGCCGATCAGACTCATCACGGTTTGAATATACGCGACATTCACGACTGGAATCGTGATGCGCCGCTCGAATGAGAGCGATGGCGCAGCGATGTCACAACCCTCGATCGAATCTTCGGAGACGTTGATTGCGTTCTCGAAATCCGGCGCATCGGCGGGCATCGTCCACACACCGCCACTCGTACCGACTGGCGCGGGATTGCGATCGAGGACCCAACGCGTGCCGTACTGCACTACGATCCGATACGGACCATACGTCCACGCTGCCGGTCCGCCGGTTACGAAAATCGTTCGACCTACGTGCGTGGGATTCGGTACGATGCCGTCGGGGATCACTTCGAAAGTCGCGACACACTGCAGATTCGTTCCGCTCGCCGTCGCGTTGCCAGCGCCGACGCGACCTTGCGAGATCGCGCTCGTGACGTGAATCTGCTGCGCCTCCGCGGAGATCGAGTAACCGAACGAGAGATCGACCGTATCCGACGCCGGCGCTGACTTCGTTGGCGACGGCGGACTCGCATCGACCGCTTCGTCGCTCGGCTCCGCGGAATACGTGATCGAAACGTCGTAAGTTCGACCGTCCTCGTTTGCGCGAATAGCTACGTCGGACCGCGTAAGACCTAGGAAAATCGGGGGCGTGTACGCGTAAATCGCGTTCGCGACCGAGATCGCGTCAGGATAGTCGATTGCGTGCACGTTGATCCGATAACTCGTGCGGTTATACGAAAGCGACAGCTCGTCGGGATTGATCTTGAAGAGAAGATGCGGCATACTACTTCACCTTCATGTTTGCTTCAACACCTTGCTGCACTTTTCGCACTTCCTTTAGAATATCCGCGAGCAAATCTTCTTGGCGTTTCTGTACGCGTGCACCGAACGCGAACTGCTGTCGCGCCGCGAACGCCGTAAACGTACCGCGTGCTTCGCTGATCGCGAGCATGTTCGCGAGGTCTTCCTTCGGCACTGCGAAGTTCGCTTGCATCTCGCCGACGCGACCTTTCGGCGGACCCTGCTGCTCCTGCTGCTGCTGTTGGCGTTTCAGCGCCTGCAAAATCATCTGCTCGAGTTCCCATCGCAGTTGGTCGACGCGTGCGCGATCGACGTTTTCGATCTTATCCCTGAGGAATTTATCGATCTCTTCCGCGTTCAACATAAGCGCGCCTTGGCCGAGCGCGCCGACACCAACGCCAATAAGACCACCGGCTGGCCCACCGATAAGGAGACCCGCGCCACCACCCACGAGAGGCAGCACCCACGGATTATTCGCGAAAAACTCGAAGATATCGCGCACAAACGACCACCACAGGCGCTTCAACGATCGGATCAGCGTGGCCCACGTTAGCTCTAACGCCTTTACGAGTATATTGAACGCGGTCTCGATATCGCCGGACTTTATCGAAGCCACGATCGCCTTGATCGAATTCGACCAGTCGGTCGCGAGTCCTTGCAAGTCGGTCTTCAGCTCGCGGAACTTATCGATCGTGTTGTTGCCGCTCGCGACCGCAGCCACGCCGAGCGCGACCACGCCAGCGACGACCAGACCAATCGGGCTCATGATCGCAAGCAACACGAGTTTCAGCGCAGCGAGGAGCGCGCTGAAAACGCCAATCGCGATCGAGACGAGTTTCACGATGCCCGCGAAAGCGAGTAGCGCAGTGCCCGCAGTTACGAGACCTGCAGCGAACGCTGCCACCGCGATGACAGCGCCCTGATTTTCGCGCACCCACTCGACGAGACTCGCAGTCGCGTTCTTCAGCCACGCCGCGATCGACTCGAGCGCTGGCGCAATCGCAGCAGCGACTTCGTCCCAGACTGCGGAAAGCGACGCTGTGATCTCGCGCCACGATTGCATGATTTGCGTAGCGCGCTGCACTCGTTCGCTTGTGGTCGCAGTAAGATTCGCGAGCTTCTCCTTAGCGTCGTCCGATAACATGCCCATCGAAACGAGCGACATGCCGACCTTATCGCCGAAGAGCTCGACCGCGATGCGTGCACGCTGCGTTTCGTCCGGAATGCGCTGCAACGCTCCGAGCACGACCTCGAGTCGCTGCTCGAGCGGCAGATGCGCGAACGAGATAACGCCGAGATTTTCGAGTACGTCTCCGAACTCGGCCACCGCTTTCGTATCGAGCTTCGCGGTCATACTCTCGAGCGATGCACCGAGTTCATCGACGCTCACGTTCCAAACGCGAAAGAGCGACGTGAGCTTCGAGAATTGCTCGACCGAAGTGCGCAATCGCAACGCCCAGCCGCTTATCGCTTCCTGCTCTTGGAAAACCGATAGCGCCGGTCGAAACGCTGCGAGTATCGACGCGCCGATGCCCTGCAGCGCAACGCCCCACGTTGCGAGCTTACGCGAGACCGCGTTGAGGTCCGCGGTCAATCGGTCGGTCAACGTCAGCTCGACGCTTGCGCGACCTGCTCGAATTTCTGCTGCGCTAGCCACGACTTTAGATCGTCCTTCGTTAGTAACGGCAACTCGTTGTCGCTCCGAACACCGAACCGCTCGAGGTACTCGACGACATCCGGGAAAATATCTTCGACTCGAATCGTCGATGATTCGCTACCGCGAAACGCGTTCGCAATCGCTGCCGCGATGACACCGTAGTGGCAGTGATCGTGGAATAACTTACTTTCGTACATCGTACGCAGTTCGCCGAGCGTAAAGTCCCACGGCTCTACGCCGAGGTAACCGGCGAAGTGCCAGACGTAGGAGTCGATATCGCAGTGCTCGCTTCGACTTTCGATAGCAGCAGCTTCAACGCGGCGCCGAGAATTTCGCGCATAATTGGGTGGCCCTCGAAAAAATCGAGAATCCTCGAGATGAACGCGACCTCGGCGTCCCAGATCGATCGACCGTAAAGCGACTCGAAAACTTCGTTCGCAGTGACACCGTGCCGTGCAAGCGAGTCGCGACACAAGACTGTCAGCAACGCTTCCGCCGTCTTGCGATCGCGGAACACGGCACCATCAGCGAGTATGCGTACGAACTCCTCGTAGTCGAATCGCTGCGACTCCACGTTGGCGTTCGTAGTGTCCGGTCGCACTACGCGCGCAAGCGCCTCCGAAGCCCACTTCGCAAGATCGAAGCCAACGTCGCGAAGATCGTGGTACCGCGCGAAGCTGATCCGCGCGACTTCGTACTCGCGGCCATGCTCGTCCGTAAATCGATGTCGCATCGCTGTCACTCCACGTACGTGTGTCGCTCCGCTCCCACTTCGTGTGTCGCTACGCTCCCACTTCGTGTGTCGCTACGCTCCCACTTCGTGTGTCGCTACGCTCCCTCACGTGATCAGGGCGTTACCTCGAAGTACTCGGGATAACGATACACGCCGCCATCGAGTAACGGCGATACCACGAACGTAACCGAGATAACGATAGCCTGGCCCATCTGCTCGGAGCGATTGAAGCGCGTCACCTCGACGAGCGATTTTATTCCCCACGAACCGACCTCGGTACGCGGACCGTTGAGGCAAAGAACGTGCAGCTGACCGCGAGCGAAAAACGCCTGACGAATTTGCGCGACGCTGGGGTCACCCGCGACATCGAGCATATCGAACTCGATGGTCGCTTCCTTCAGCGTCGCGACCTGCGTGCGCCAACCCGCATGCGCACGTGTCGTCACGTCCGCGGTCGCATGCGACAAGTTTAGTGTCAGGTTATTGACATTCGGCACCTCGACCCACGTCGGCGTGGTCCAGTTATTCGCGCTATCGACGTAGAGCTTCGCGAGGTGCCCTAGTCGTGTTCGACTCATGCGTTTGCCTCCTTATAGAACTGCGCCAGTTTCTTCAACCCTTCGCGAAACGCGGGTTTCATGTACTCGCGCTTCGGATACTTCGCGACACGTGCGCCGTATCGACGTACGCCGCTGTGCTCGTGAAGCGCCGGCACCGGTGAGTCAGGACGTAGTAGTGTCGGCCCGATGACAACGCTCTTTCGTCGCTCGTCGAGCGAGAAGAAGATGAATTTTCGTAACTGCCCTTTGTGCACCGACGGCGGTTGTCCAGGTGGCGACGCGGACTTGCGTCGGCGCATACTTCGCTGCGCGACCAGTCGTACGAACGCACCGAACCGCTTGAAAACGCGTAGCGTCTTGCGATCGAAATAACGCGTAACCGCTGCGCGATCGAGAAAGAGCTGCTTGACTTTTACGATCGACTCCGAGGGCATCACAACGACTCCAGTACTGCGTAACGCGCGGTTATACTCGCGCGCACGAACGAACTTTCATCGAATACTTCCTCGATCTCGTAAAGCGGATCGGAAAACGAGATCGAATCGAACGCGTACGCGATGCCACCTCGTTCGAGTACTTCTTCGCTCGTGATCCGCGACGCGATCGAGTGCACGTCGTTCACAACGGTCTCGATCGAAGACGCATCTACGTACGGCCGCGCGCGAACGATCTCTACGTCAAGAAGAAATCGAAATCGCGATCGCGAAAGTCGCTCGCGCTCGGAGCGAACGAACGTAACGACGCACACATCGGGTGTCTCGCGCGCGAGGACCCAATAGTGCGCCCACGCTTTCGACGCTGCAACGGAAGCCGCCGGTGGCGGACCGTTGAGTGCATCGACAACAGCATCTAGTAGATTCGCGATCATCGATCCATCAACACGAGGGCGCGAGTCGCTGCCGCGGGGACGTCACTACCGACTACTACGCCAACACGTTTATTGCCGGTCGCTGTTGTTGTGAACCGGTTATTCGCACTGTTCCAGTAAACGACTGTTCCTTGCGTCCAGGCAGCGCCAGTCTCGCGCGGAGCTTCGATAACGGCGCCGACCGCGACACCACACTGAACGCCGGCCTTCACCGATTCGAGCGTGACCGCCGGCATGTCGCCGAGAAAAACGAGCGTGCCAGCGGGTTGGTCGGAACCGAACGTGGCCGGAATTACGAGATCGTGATGTTTGACAACAACGTTCATCGTTTACCTCCGTTAGGATGCTAACCTCGTCCACACACGAACGAGGAAACCGTAAGGATCACTCGAAGTCGTTGCGTGCGCGCCACCGGTAGCGCGCACAACGATATACCGCTGCGATGTCGCAACGTTGACAATCTCGTCTGCGACCCGCGGCCAATAACCCGACGGTAAGTCGCTCGCGCGCACAACGAAACACTGCGTTGTTGTGTCGGCTGCGACCTGACCACCGAATGACACCGATTGCGAATCGCGGCGCGCGACCACGGCGTCGATCTCGGAACCGTTGGGAAGCCGAAGCCGAACGCCGCGACTGCGAAGTAGTGTCTTGAAGAAGTCATCGAGTATCGTGTTCATCGCACCTCGCTGTCATCACGGTGTCGCGCGTACTGCGGCGCGATGGTCGAGTAACGCAACACCGAAGTGCCAGTAGGCTCGAACCGAGTAGCCGAGGAACTGCGGACTCGGCTGCACCTCTTCGATGATCGGCGTCTCCTGGCCACGTAGGAACGCGACTGCGAACGCCGGTGTCGTCGCGGGGTCAGCGACGAGATACCACGTCGAGTTTGCGCCGTTCGTCGGCAGATACTGCGTAACGACCGGCTCGAATTGGCCGGCGTAAGCGTTCGTCACGGGTAGCGTGCGATCACTGTTACCCGAGATTACGATCGTTACGGCTGAGAACAGATTCTCGGCAGTCGCTTTTAGGCCTACCGGCACCACAAGGAAACTTGGTCTCACGAAGACCGGTTGGCCGAATTGATCCGTCTGCGCCAGCATCCGTTCGACTGCGCGATCGAGATTCGGAATCGTAAGCGGTGCACCCGTCACGACGTTCGCGTTCGCTGCGCTGAAGAAGTTATTCGGGTTCGCAACGATCGTGCTCCAGAAGAGATTCTCGAGTGCGATAATCGCGCCACGCGCAGCTTCCTGCGGAATCGCGAGAAACGCGCCGAGATCATCGTTGATGATGTCTTGATGCGTAATCGTGAACAGCCGTCCATATGTATCGACTTTCACCTGCCAGCCGGTATCGCCGATGCGCTCCTGCGCGATCGAGCCACTCGGCGGTACTTTCTCGAACTGCGCGAACGCGTTGAGCCTCGCGAGCGTGTGCGGCATGAAGTTTACGGTCTCCACGACTCGCGCGATCCGGAGACACGTCGGTGGCATCGTCTCGTAAGTCGAAACGAGAATGCGATACGCCGACTCGCGCAGAAGATTCGGGAACGATCGTACGCTGAACGCCGCACGAATCACGTCGACCGGCGAAGAATACGGATCGACGCGATGGCCTTCGAGTCGCAGGCACTCACGTGCAAACTGCAGCAAACCGAGGTTGCGATACTTCGATGCGGCATCGACGATCCGCGGCGCGAATTTCTTCTCCACGCTCTTCGCGACCGAACCGCCAGCGCGGAGCATAACCGCGGCGGTCAGCACTTCGGTCGTGTCCACGCCGGCATCGAACGCGTGCACAACTCGACTGCTGGGCCGACTCGCGCGAATGGCAGCGAGCTGGCACTTCTTCGTCGACCAGTTCTCTCGAATCGCGCGTTCCGCGAGGTGCGGATATTTCCCGAGAATTCGTTTCACGATTTCAACCCTCCGAGCGGCTTTCGCGGCCACAACTGACGTGCCGATGTCAGCCGGCACGTCGACGATCGAAATCTCGCGCAGCACGGCGAGATCAACTACGTAGAGCGGACCCGTAAACGACTGACCGTTGACCTCGACTTCGGCGCCATCGGGAATCTCGCGGTATTCGATAACCTCGAGTCCGATTGAGGCCTTCCACGGGAAACCTTTCTCGATCGAAGAGAGAAAGTCTCTCGAGTACTCCGTGTCACGCGAGACCACGGCGTCCGCTACGATCTCGTTACCCTCGATCGCGATATTCGTTGTGTGGCCGATACCGGCGTACTCGTCGTGCGCGTAGCGGATCGGTAGCGAACTCGTAGGAATCTCGAGACCGTCGAGATCGACCACGACCGGCAGCGGCCAACCTTCGACGGTCATCGTACCGCCGGTGTACGCGACAATCTGGATTTTCCTTAGCCCTGACGCGGCATCGTCAGTCGGCTGCGCTTCTTCGGTCGCCGGCTGCGACTCTTCGTCTTGCGCAACGACTTCGTTTTCGTTTTCGTCTTCTTCGTCTTCGAGCTCGTCTTCAGGATCCTGCGCGCGAATCCTCGCCTTCGCTCGAATCCGAAGAAACTTTTTCGTCGTCTTCGGCATCGCTATTACCTCCTTTCTCGAAAAGGAAATCGAGACCGAGTTCGCTCGCGAGCGCGTATTCTTTCGCTCGCTGACGAAGCTCGGTCATCCAATCACGACCTTGCTTCGCGTACTCGTACGCGAACGTCGTAAGACCGCTCTGAAGACGCAATCGCTGCGCCTTCGCTTCTTTCTCCGGATCGACGCCCTCAAGAGCAGGCCAGTACCACTCGTGATCCGGTACGTCGCGACCTAAGCCGACTAGTACTGACGCTTCGCTGTCAGCGATGCGCCACTCGCGATAGAACGCTCGCAAGAGCGGCTCAAGTACGATCGCTTCGATCCGCGCACGCTCGACTTCGAGCGCTCGATACCAGTTGCGCAGATCGAGTCGGCCACTCGAAAAGTTCGCTCGCGAAGAGTCGTTGAGCGCGACCACGACCGGCACGTTCAAGCACCTCGCGATTTCGCTCATGAGATGATAGACGAAGTCGCCATAGGTCGTTGTCGGGTGTTGCGCTGTCATCTGCGACAGGCGCCAACCCGGTGGCAACACGGTAGCACTTCGCGGTCGAAGATCGACGAATTGCCAGACGAGTTCGCGGGCGAATCGCTCCGCATCGCGAGGAATATACGCAGCCGAATCGGTCTGCAACACGGCTGCGAGATTCGCAGCCGTCTCAGCCGCAGCCGCGGTCGCAAGCGTGAATCGACGCAAGATCGAGAACAACGGCAGCGCCGGCGTAATCTCGGGTACACCGCGCCACTGGCCCGGTCGCTCGCGATGGAAGTAGTGTATCACGGAATCCGCCGGTATCGTCTCGTACGAGTAGTCGATATCCGCGACCGCGATGTCGCCAGGATGTCGCCGCAAAACGTGATACGCCGCGGGCATCCCATAGTCATCGAAGACGATGCCTTCGACCGGTTGCATGAGCGCGGAAATCGGACCCTCGCTAACCTGTTCCGGTTCAACGAGTCGAACCGCGAGTTTGACTTTCGTTCGCTGACGCGGATAGTCGCACAGAATCGCGAACGCCTCACCGTCGACTACGACGCAGCGCCGCATCGTGCGCAGAATCTCGGGCAGATCGATCGCGGCGCACCACTCGGACCACGCGCGCTCGAGTCGAAAGTTCAGCTCTTCGTTCGCAGTGCGAATCTGCAGAACCGGCCCGGTACCGACCGTATAGTTCGCGATCGTTGAGACGATGCCGTTCGCGTAACTGTTGTTCGCGACCTCGTAACGCGCACGGTTCCGCAGCGTGCGACGCACGCTCGGCGTTAGCGCAGCCGAAGGCGACAGCGCATCCGCTTGCGACCAGTGCTGCGCATTATCCGGAGTCGTAGCCGCTGCATCGTAACGTGCGCGAAACGAAACGTCTGCTCGCGCTGACGAGGTGTTGTCGCTCGAACGAAAGACTCGACGCAGCCACCCGATCATCCTAACGCTCCCGGCGCGTTCATTTTCACGACGACCGCTTTCGGCTCCGATACTTCGCGTACGAACTCGAGCAACTCGCTCACGTCGCGATACTGAATCGTCATGCCGTCGACAGTAACCGTCTTCGGCTGACGCGCTTGCTCGACTAACGACTCGATGAGTTGCTGTCGCTGCGTTTCATCGATCATGTCATCGCCCTCGCACGATAACGCAGTAATCCTTCAAGTAGCCAGTTCGAACTCGAATCCGAAGTCGAAGTCGTAGTCGACTCGAGCGAGTCGAAAATCTCTCGCGCAACGACCGCGCCTACAAGACAGTCGAAGTAGTGGTTCTCGCGCGCGGGTAGTAGCGTCCACTCCACGCACTGTCGCCAGACCGACTGCGTGGCCACGCCGGTCTCCGACGTAAGATGCTCGACCACGACCGGCGCATCGACCGTGCGCGCGATCTCAACCGAAGACGACGCGAAAAGATTCGCAACGTTCGTCTTCGCACGGTTCGTGTCGATAAGGACGCTGGTCGTAGCGCGATCCGGATCGCGCGTCATGCGCCACGCGCTACCCGTTACATCGCCTGGCTTCGTTAGTTCGACGACCGACGCCTTCGATCGCGCACCGACGTAGCGACCGTAAGCCGGATAGACGCGATCGTGAATCGCGGCCACTGACGACACGATGTCGCTACGATAACCGGCATCCACGAGTACTAAACTATTCGGATAACGAGCGCGAAGCTGCGCGAGTAGATCGTGCAACCCTCGCTCGATCGACTGCGGCGCCGCGATGCGATAGAAGCCCTCGAGCGACAGCGCTGGCCGCGATGCGGAGTAGTAGTTTGCATGCTGTTCCGGCCAGGTCGAAAACGCTACACGTACACGGTCGTTCTCGCGCGCAACGACCGCGTAGTAGAGAATCCGCTCTTGCACGTCGACGTAGATTCCGACTTGCTCCGAAGGCGCAATCGAGAAGTCGCCGAACGCGGACGCAACCGACTCCGGCGCGATCGCGATCGAATCGTCCGCAACGACGTTGGCCGCAGGCTCGTTCTGGTACTCTGAGTAAAACGCGTTGCGATCCTGAAAGTAAAGATGCATCGCGTGCTGGATTGCCGACACTTCGATGCGCGGATCGTAGCACGCTTCCCAGAACGGCACCGCACCGGCATCGAGCTGCGCGCGATGCGCGAGGTAGTAGTCGTTGATTCGCTTGTAGTCGCGCACGCGAATCGCATCACGATAGACGCGCTCGTACTCCGACCACGCCGCCATATCGGTCGGCATCGAACGAAGAAGGCCAATACGTTCGCCGCTCCACTCGGGCAGCGACAGTAGCTGATCGCTGAGATCACCGCGGCGAATGACAGTGCATGTACAGAGCACCGCAGCCTTGTGGTCGTGCGCCATCGTACCGAGTATGTCGGACTGGATGAGAGCGCGTCGATATTCACACTGTCGCGGCGACATCGCGCTGTCACGCGTCTGCGGGTCGTCGATCAGGATGAGTTGCGGTCGCACGAGTCGACCGTCGGGCAACGCGTGTTGCAGACCGCGCAACGAACCGCCACGCAACGGCACCGATTGGATCAGCGCGCCCGAGCACTTCGAACCGTCAATCGACGCGAGTACGATCCGATCAAACGTAAGTCGAAGATGCGTTGGTTTGCCATCGAAGAGCTGAAACCGCATACGCTGTAGACTGCCGTCAGCACGCAAAATCGGATAACACGCTTCGGGATAATCCTCGATAAGCTCGCGCGCCGTCGTCAGCCAGAGAATAAGATTCTGAATCGTCTGTCGCGCGCGCTGACCGTTCGCGGTCACTACGAGAACGTATTTCACATGACCATGCAACACCGCCCACAACGCGGTCGCGAGCGAAAGCGAAGTCTTGCCGCTGCCCCGCGGCATTGCGTACGCGAAGCAACCGCCACGAAGAACGATCTCCTCGAACTTCCGTGCGATCGCGCGATGCGCGTCCGAAAACGGCAGCGAAAAGACCGAAGGAAGATACGTGCGACACCAATCGAGAATCGATCGACTCGCTCGCGCACGCCGACGCGGATGCGCAACTTCAGGCAACGGCCCGATCTCACGAGCGCGCAAGATGACACGTCGCCGACGCAGCGATTCGTCGGCGACCATGTACGCGTACTCTTCGATCGTCCTAGCCGCCATCGCTCTTAGTCCCTACTAAGTCACGTAACGGCATCGCGATCGGCTTTAGATCGTCCGAGTAGTTCGTCGGATGCGTCAGCATCGAGCGAATCACGCGCGGCGATGCCCCCCACACGTCACCAACACCGTTTAGCCGAGTCGTGCAACAAACCGGTGACAATAGTTCGCCAGTCGCTGCCGCGATGATGCCACCGCCGCTGTCGCCCTGCGAAACCGATAAACGATAGCGAACTTGCAGGTCGGCGTTCTCTTTCGCTACGACGTAACCGTCCTCGCGGTTGCCAGGAATGTGCACGCCGTAGCCGCAGTGGAAGACCTTATCGCCGACCTCGAACGACTCCGCAACGCGAAGCCACGGCAGTCGATCGTGACGCTCGTCCGTCAGCAAGATCGAACAATCCGACTTTCGATTGATCGCGATGACACGCGCGCCGAACGAAATACCGTTGCGCAACACGACCGTCACCTCCTCGCCGACACGACGGTGACAGTGCGCCGCGCTCACGAGATACCATCGGCCATCGTCGCGCTTCGGACCTACGATCGTCGCACTGCAGTAACCGCCCGTCATAATAATCTTCGCGACCGCATCGCACGGATTCGTTGCCGGCTTATCGTCCTCCGGTCGCGGTGACTTCTTATCGTCACCACGCTTCTCGTCTTGCGGCGGTACGCGCACGCAACCGAAGTGGACCGCGGTACCACCACCGATAACCGTAAGCAACGCGGTCAACACCGCAACGAGAATCGATCGCCACGGCTCGGGAATCGAAATACGCATCGACTTACTCCTTCGCGCGACAAACTACTCGATTTTCGAGGC
>Ga0308390_1000641_pt1 | contig 24291 bp, 16 predicted proteins | sample Hotspr2Sample149_FD_202358 | JGI IMG/M metagenome (GOLD analysis project Ga0308390, IMG submission 202358) | Hot spring phototrophic mat microbial communities from Mushroom Spring, Yellowstone National Park, Wyoming, United States - 20040719_149 ...
GCAGGCCGTCTGGTTCATCCTCACCCGCCGGCAAAGCTACCGGGACCTGGGGGGCGACTATTTCGAGCAACTCCACCGCGAGAGAACCACCCAGAGCCTGGTTCGCCGTCTGGAAAGGATCGGATATGAGTTGCTCTCGAACCCGCCTGAGCACCGATTTTCAAGAGAGGGTGCAGATTCTGGAGGGGGTCAGGGAAGGGGAACCCGTCATTCTGGAAGGCGCCTACGGGCTGGAAGAAGGCACGCGCATCCGCGTGCGGGAGGCGCAGGGGAAATGACCAGCCGCCTGGCCGGCTTCGTCCACGCCCACGCGCGGGCGATGGCTGTCATCGTGCTCAGCTTCGCTCTCGCCGGACTCTTCTTCACCTTCCGCCTCTCCATTGCGATTTTTCCGCAGACGGACTTCCCCCGGATCGTCATTCTCGTCGACAACGGCATCACGCCGGTGGACATCCAGATGGCGCGGGTTACGCGCCCCATCGAAGAAGCCATCCGCATCGTCCCCGGCATCACCAACATCCGCTCGGTCACTTCCCGGGGCTCGACCGAAATCAGCGTCTTTTTCCGGTGGGACGTTGACATCCTGAACGCCCTCCATCTGGTGCAGGGCCGCATCAGCCAGATCACGCCCTCGCTGCCTCCCACCTGCCGCTTTTACATCAACCGGCTCACCTTCTCCGTCTTCCCGATGATCGGCTTCAGCATCACCTCGCCCGCGCGCAGCCAAGCCGAACTGTGGGAACTGGCCTATTACAACATCGCCCCGCGCCTGTACCGCCTGCCCGGCGTGGCCGAGGCGCGCATCGTGGGCGGGCGTCCGCCGGAATACCACGTTCTGGTGGACCCGCTGAAGCTCAACGCCTACGGCATGCCCCCGACGCGCGTGGCCGCCGCCCTCCGCGGCAACAATATGATCTCCGCATCGGGCATGCTTCAGGAGAACTACCACCTGTATCTGACCACGGTCACCGGGCTGCTGCGGACGCGCGAGCAGATCGAGAACACCGTCGTCGACGTCGTCCGCGGCGCGCCGGTGGCGGTGAAGGACGTCGCCCGCGTCGTGCCGGCCGAGCGCCCCGTGTACAACATCGTCACCGCCAACGGGCGGCCCGCGGTGCTGGTCAACGTGCTCCAGCAGCCGGACGGCAACGCCGTCGCCATCGCCGACGCCGTCAACGCCGAGCTGGCCTCCATCCGCCGCGCGTTGCCCAAAGACATCGAGCTGTCCGTGTTCTACGACCAGTCGGTGCTGGTGCGGGAGTCGATCTCGGGCGTCGCCGAAAGCATCCTGATCGGGCTGGGCCTTTCCGTCCTGGTCCTGCTGCTGTTTCTGAAGAACTGGCGCACGACGCTGGTGGCCGCGCTGGTGATCCCCGTCGCCGTGCTGGCCGCCATTGTCTTTCTCAAGTTCTTCAACATGAGCTTCAACCTGATGACGCTGGGAGGCATGGCCGCCTGCATCGGCGTCGTCATCGACGACGCCATCGTGATGGTGGAAAACATCATGGTGCACCTGTCGGCAGGCCAGTCCCCGCTGGAGGCGTCGCGAAGCGCCATCATCGAGTTGACGCCCGCGCTGACCGGCTCCACCCTGACGCCGATTGTCGTCTTCGCCCCGCTCGTTTTTCTCGGCGGCATCACCGGCGTGTTCTTCCGCGCCCTGGCCATGACGATGGTCACAGCGCTGCTGGCTTCTCTCTTCCTCGCCGTTTTCTTCACGCCGGTGCTGGCTGCGGTCTTCTTCCGCCGGCCGGCGGAGATCGCCGGAGGCGACCTGGAGCAGGCGGAACAGGCCGGCGAAGGCCGCATCCTTCGGCGCCTCACCAGCCTTTACGAGTCCGCCTTGCACGGCTGCCTTCACCATCCGCGCGCTGTGCTGGGGGCGGCAGTGCTGATCGCCGCCGCCATGGCGGGAATCTGTTTCCGGCTTGGCAGCGGGTTCCTCCCGGAGATGGACGAAGGCGCCTTCGTGCTGGACTACATCATGCCCCCCGGCACTTCGCTTCAGGAAACCGACCGCGTGCTTCGGCACATCGAACAGTTCCTGCGGGAGACCCCGGAGATCGAAAGCTATTCGCGCCGCACGGGTGCGCGGCTCGCACTGGCGATCGCCGAGCCCAACACCGGCGACTTCCTCGTCAAGCTGAAAAAGGAACGGCGCCGCAGCCTCGAGGAGGTGACCGCGGAGCTCCGCCGCAAGATCGCCGCTTCCGAACCCGCCATCCAGGTCGAGTTCCCCCATATTCTGGAAGACCTCATCGGCGACCTCGCCTGGAGCCCGCAGCCCATCGAAATCAAGGTCCGCCACGATGACGACGCCACTTACAAGCGCGTCGCGGCCAGGATCGCCGAGTGGCTTCCCAAGGTGCCTGGCGTCGTCGACATCGTCAACCGCACCATCGTCATCGGCCCGTCGCTGAATTTCCGGGTCGATCCGGAAAAGGCCCGCCTGGCGGGCTTCAGCGTTCAGGACGTGGCCGATCTCCAGGCGGCCATGCTCGACGGCGAGCCCGCTTCCGAACTCATCCGCGGCGAGCGTCTGGTTGGCATTCGCGTCCGCTACCCGCCCGAATACCGCAGGTCTTCCGCGATGCTGAAATCCCTTCTTCTGACCTCACCGACGGGCCAGACCCTCCCGATGTCCAGCATCGCCGATGTCGAGGTGGAGGAGCAGACGACGGAAATCCGGCGGGAAAACCTGCGCAACATGAGCGCGGTCACCGCGCGGCTGGAAAACCGCGATCTCGGCTCCGCCTTGCGCGAGATCCGGCAGCGGCTCCCGCGCGAGGTCCCGCTCCCGCCCGGCACGCACATCGAATACGGCGGCCTTTACGAGATGCAGCGGGAATCGTTCCTTGGCCTGACCCAGGTGCTGCTGCTTTCCATCCTTCTGATCTTTATCATCCTGGTCTTCGAATTCCGGTCTTTCTCCCACCCGCTGGCGATCCTCGCCGCCACCATTTTGTGCGGATTTGGCGCTCTGGCCGCGCTCTGGATCACGGGCTCCACGCTCAATATCTCCTCGTTCATGGGCGCCATCATGGTGGTCGGCATTGTTCACAAAAACGGCATCCTCATGCTCGATTCCGAGCAGTATTTTTCGGCAAAAGGCTACGAATTGCGGGAGGCGATTTTCCACGCCGGGCGCCGCCGCCTCCGCCCGATTCTCATGACCGCGCTGGCCACCATCTGCGGCATGGCGCCGCTGGCGGCCGGCGTGGGCTCCGGCGCGCAATTGCTCCGGCCGCTCGCCATCGCCGTCATCGGCGGCGTGGCCGTCTCGATGATCCTCTCCCTGCTCATCACTCCGGTGCTCTTTTTCGAGCTCCGCCGCCGCGGACTCTGACCGGACCTGGCCCCGGCAGCAACGGGGCCGCCGCCACGGCCGCGCCCGATCGCGGCACAATCAAAGCACATGGCCCGGCGAGCGGCATGGCTGGCGATCTTCGCGGCGGCCGTGGTGTCCCGGCTCTGCTATCTCGATGTCGTCTGGGTGGAGGAGGGCTACCCGCTGGCGGCCGCCGCCGGGATGCTGCGCGGCAAAATGCTCTACCGGGACCTCTGGTTCGACAAGCCGCCCCTGTTTCCCGCATTCTATCTGCTGGCCGGCGCCATGCCGGGCTGGCCGCTGCGCCTGCTGGGCGCGGCGTTCGTGGCGCTGGCGGCCTGGGCGGCGGCGCGTGCGGCCCGCGCCTTTGGCGCCGGTGCCGGCGAACAGCTCTGGGCGGCGGGGCTTACGGCGTTTGCATTTGTTTTCTATGTGCATGCCACCGTCATCGCGCTGACCCCCGATTTGCTGACCGTGCCTCTTCATCTGGCGGCCGTGGCCGCCGCGGCGGCCGGCAGCCCGCTGCTGGCCGGGGCGCTGTGCGGCGCGGCTTTCTGCTTCAATGTCAAGGCGCTTTTCATTCTCGCCGCCTGCGCGCTGTGGCAATGGCGCGCGTGGCCCCGCCTGGCCCTGGGGTTCGCTCTCCCCGCCGCTGCCGTCTCCCTGTGGCTGGCTGAAGAAGGCGCATTTCGGGACTTCTTCCGGCAAGTGTTCGTGTGGGGCGCCGGATACGCCCGCCAGCCGCTCACGGAGGATCCCGGGCTGGAGTTCCTGCGGCGCACGCTCCACTGGGCGGGCTTTCACGCGGCGCTGGTTGTGGCGGCCGCCTGGGCCGCGTGGCGAGGCCGCGACGCGCGGCGCGCGGCGTGGGCGTTCGTCTCGCTGGCGGCCGTCGCGCTCGGCATGCGGTTCTTCCCGCGGTATTACTTCCACCTGCTGCCGCCCGTGGCGCTGCTGGCCGCGCGCGGCTTCGCCCGCCTGCCGCGTCGGCAGGCCGCGTTGCTATCCCTGCTGTTGCTGATCCCCGCCGCCCGCTTCGGCCCGCGCTATCTGTCCGTGGCGCGGGGCGAGCCTTGGGCCGACCTGGCCATGTTTGAAAGCTCACGCCAGGCGGCGGCCTGGCTGCGCGCGCACGCGCGCCCCGGCGACACGCTCCTCGTCTGGGGCTACCGCCCGGAGCTGTATGTCATGAGCCGGCTGCCCGCCGGCACGCCGTTCCTCGATTCGCAGCCGCTGTCCGGCGTTCTGGCTGACCGCCATCTGGTCTCGGCGGAGCCGGCCTTCGCCGCCTGGGCGGAGGCCAACCGCCGGCGGCTTCTCGCCGGGCCGCAGCCGGAATGGATCGCCGACGGGCTGTCGCCCTACAACCCGCGCCTGGATGTGCGGGCCTTCCTGCCGGGCTGGATGGCGCAGTACGAGCTGGCGGCCGAACTGCCCGGCTTCCGCATGTACCGCAGAGCGCGCGGCGCGCCTCAGTGATGGTGCGGATTGGGCTCGTCGCGGTGGATCTTGCCGTCGCGGATGGTGACGATGCGGTGCGCGTACTCGGCGATGTCGCGCTCGTGGGTCACCAGCACGATGGTGTTGCCTTGCTTGTGGAGGCGGTCGAACAGGGCCATGATCTCGGCGCTGGTGGCCGAGTCGAGGTTGCCGGTGGGCTCGTCGGCGAGCAGGATCGACGGGTTGTTGACCAGCGCGCGGGCGATGGCGACGCGCTGGCGCTGGCCGCCGCTGAGCTCGCTCGGCTTGTGGTACATGCGGGCTTCGAGGTCGACCATCCGCAGCGCCTGCTTGGCCCGCTCGATGCGCTCCTGGGCGGGCATGCCGGCATAGATCAGCGGCAGCTCCACGTTGTGCAGCGCGGTGGCGCGGGGCAGCAGGTTGAAGGTCTGGAAGACGAAGCCGATCTCCTTGTTGCGGATGCGCGCCAGCTCGTCGTCGTCCATGTCGCTGACCAGCTGCCCGTTGATGTAGTAGTCGCCCTTGGTGGGCGTATCCAGGCAGCCGATCAGGTTCATGAGCGTCGACTTGCCCGAGCCTGAAGGCCCCATGATGGCGACGTATTCGCCGCGCTTGATCTCCAGGTCGACGCCCGACACCGCGTGGATCTCCTGGTCGCCCATGATGTAGGTCTTCCACAGGTTGTAGGTGCGGATGACGATGTTGTTGCGCTTCAGCTCCTCGCCGAGGGCGATCTTGTCGCTGAGTGCCGCTGTTGCCATGACTTTATTCTCTCACTGCCGTTTCCGCGCGCCGCATCAGCTTTCCGCCTTGGCGGGCGTCTTGTTGTCGATTTTCACCTTGGCCTGGTTGCGCAAGGTCCGGATCGCCTTGTAGCTGCCGATGATGATCTCTTCGCCTTCCTTCAGGCCGCTGAGCACCTCGATGTCGGTGGCCCCGGTAATGCCGGTTTTCACTTCGCGGAACTCGGCCACGCCGTTCCGCACCACGAAAACGCCCTGGAGCTCCTCTTTCAGTTTCTTCTGTCTCTCTGGATCGGCGTTGGCGGCCGTCCGGACGTTACCCTGCTTGCCTTCCGGCTCGAGGTCGCCCCGCTGCCGCACGGTGAGCGCCTGGATCGGGATGGAAAGGGCCTTGTCGCGCGTAGCGGTGACGATCTTGGCCGTGCAGCTCAGCCCGGGGCGGGCCTCGTCGGGCGGGTTGTCGAGCGCGATGACCACCTTGAAGTCCTTGGCCTCCTGGCTGGAGACCGCGCTTTGGCTCGCCGCCAGGCCGCTCGACCGGAGAATGGCCGTGTTGCCGATTTCAATCACGCGGCCCTTGAAAACGCGGTTCGGCATGGCGTCGATGGTGACGTCGGCCACCTGGTCGAGCTTCACATTGACGATGTCGGTTTCGTCCACCTTCACCTCGGCGGTGATGACGCTCATGTCGGCGATGGTCATGATCAGGGAGGCCGCCGAATTCTGCACGCCGGGCACCACCGTCTCGCCGACCCGCACGGGCAGGTTGGTGACGATGCCGTCGATCGGCGAGATGGCGCTGTGTTTCTGGAGCACATCGGCGAACCGCTCCATCGTGGCGCGCACTTGGGCCACGCGCCGCTGCGCCGCCGCCAGCTGGGCCGCGGTCTGCTCCCGCTGCGCCTTCATCTGGGCCAGCCGGGCTTCCGCCTCGCGCAGCCCTGCCGCCAGCGCCTCGTACTGCGACTTCTTGGCCTCAAACTCCTGCCGCGGGATCAGCTTGTCGGCGAAGAGCTTCTCGGCCCGCTGGAAGTCGGACCGCGCCCGCTCCATTTCAGCCCGCGCCCGGTCCACGCTCGCAGCGGCCGTACGCAGGTTCTCGTCCATCGCGCGCAGCCCCGCCTCCGCGGCGCTCGATTCGGCCAGCGCCGAATTCAGCGCGGCTTTCTGCGCTTCCAGGTCCGCCTGCGCCTGCACGGATTCCAGCCGCGCCAGCACCTGGTTCTTGCGGACCCGGTCGCCTTCCTTGACGTAAATTTCGACGATGCGCCCCATCACGTTGGCGCCGATGTTCACATAATTGAGGGGCTTGATCTCGCCGCTCGCCGTCACGACGCTGACCAGGTCCTGCCGAACCACTTTCCCGGTCTGCACCGTCACGACGCCGTTCTGGCTGATCTTCACTTTGGCGTAGATGCCCCCGGCAACTGCCAGTATGATGCCTGCACCAAGAATCCACTTCCACTTGCGCTTCACTGCAAAGATACTCCTGCTTGTATCAGACGCTCACTAACCGGCATTTGTTCTGGAAAAGAAAGGCGGAATCCATACGGCCCGCACGCTCTGTCCCGTCGCACGCCTCACTCCCAAGATAGCAAATGCTAACAACCGGGGACGCATTCACTCCGGCGCACCCATGCGCGGCAAACCGCCCGCTTTCGGGGCGCTGAAAGCGCGGCGGTGCGTTGCGAAGCGGGTTCAGAGCCGCGAACGGGGCGCCGCCGTTCGGCAGAACGACGGTCGGAGTGAGCGGTTCCTGCGGCCACCTCCGGCGCATGGCCTGGCAAAACCGGACAGATTGCGTTGACGCTGAACCGCTTGCTCTCGCGGGCCTTCGGCCCGCTCCGCTCGCGGCTCTGAAAGGGCGGCGGTGCGTTGCGAAGCGGGTTCAGAGCCGCGAACGGGGCGCCGTCGTTCGGCAGAACGACGGTCGGAGTGAGCGGTTGCTGCGGCCACTTCCGGCTCACGGCTTGGCAAAGCCGGACAATTCGTGTTGACGCTGAACCGCTCGCTCTCGCGGGCCCTGAAAGGGCGGCGGTGCGCTGCGAAAGGGACAGCCTGAATTGAGCCCTTGGCTTACACGCCAAGGGGACAGACTACTCCGTCCCTTTAGCGATTTTGGATGAATTCGTGGCCAAGGAAGGCCCGTTTACCGCAAGCTTCCGAGCCGGTCGGGCTCCGTGTGGCCGGAAGGCCCAACAAGCCGGATCACCCTGCGGCGCGGAGGATCATCCTGCGCCGACTCATTTCAACCGGGGTTTCATGGCGGGTTTCTTGTTCCCCGGGGACCGAATCGGATCTCAACAGCCATCCACTCAGCAAGTTGTGATTGAGTCCCTCACAGGAGCGAAACCTTGGCCGAGGGGATCGAAATCGCCAAGTGGACGGAGGGCTCCGTCCCCTTGGCGTATAATCCAAGGGCTCAATTCAGGCTGTCCCCTTCGTACTGCGAAGCGGGTTCAGAGCCGCGAACGGGGCGCCGTCGTTCGGCAGAACGACGGCCGGAGTGAGCGGTCCATGCGGGCGGATTCCATCTTCCGATCGGGTACAACACGCCCGCTCCGGGGCGTTCGAACCGCTCGCTCTCGCGGGCCCTGAAAGGGCGGCGGTGCGTTGCGAAGCGGGTTCAGAGCCGCGAACGGGGCGCTGTCGTTCGGCAGAACGACGGCCGGAGTGAGCGGTTGCTGCGGCCACTTCCGGCGCATTGCCCGGCAAGGCTGGAGAATTGGCGTCGACGCCGAACCGCTCGCTCTCGCGGGCCTTCGGCCCTCTCCGCTCGCGGCTCTGAAAGCCAGACCGTGCATTGCGAAGCGGGTTCAGAGCCGCGAACGGGGCGCCGTCGTTCGGCAGAACGACGGCCGGAGTGAGCGGTCCATGCGGGCGGATTCCATCTTCCGATCGGGTACAAAACGCCCGCTCCGGGGCGTTCGAACCGCTCGCTCTCGCGGGCCTTCGGCCCGCTCCGCTCGCGGCTCTCAAAGGGCGGCGGTGCGTTGCCAGGAGGCTTGGGCAACGCGCAACGCGCGCCGGAACGAATCCGCGGAAACGGAAATGGAAGGGATCAGGCCCCAGAGGAGCGTTGCAGCTCTTCGATCAGCGCCGGCGCCACCTCGAAGAGATCCCCCACGATGGCGTAGTCGGCGATCTCGAAGATGGGCGCCTGCGGGTCCCGGTTGATGGCGACGATGCACCCGGAGCCCTTCATGCCGACCACGTGCTGGATGGCGCCGGATATGCCGAGCGCAAGATACAGCTTCGGCGCGACGGTCTGGCCGGAGCTGCCCACCTGGCGGTCCATGGGCAGCCAGCCGTTGTCGCAAATGGGCCGCGAAGCAGCCAACTCGGCCCCGAGCGCGGCGGCCAGCTGGCGGGCCAGTTCCAGATTTCCTTCCTCCTGGATGCCCCTTCCGACGGCCACGATGCGCTCGGCCGCGGACAGGTCCACCGCCTGCGCCGCCTCGCGGAACGGGGCTTCCGGCTTCTGGCGGATCTGCGCCGCGTCGATCTCCGGCCGCCGCACGGCCACGGGAGCGGCCCCGTCGGCGGGCCGGGCGGCGCGGAATGCCCCCGCCTGGAAGGAAACAAAATTCGGCCCAGGCGTTTCAAACACAAACCGGCCGGAAAGTTTGCCCTGGAACAGTTGCCGCTCGAAGACGAATGCGCCGCCCTCGAGAGAGAAGCCCGTGCAGTCCGCCATCAGCGAGCGCCCGAAGCGGGCCGCCAGGGCGGGCGCAAAATCGCGCGTCTGGTAGGTGTGCGGCAGGACGACCCACTCGGGCTGCAAGTCGCCGATGAGCTGCTCGAGCGCCAGGATGTAGCCGTCCGCGGTGTACACGGCCAGCGCTTCGTGCTCGATGGCGATCACCGCGGCCGCGCCCAGGGCGGCCGCCTCGGCAGCAGCGGCGGCCACTCCGTGGCCGGGGACGCAGGCCGTCACCGCGGCCCCTGCGGCCTGGCCGAGTTCCAGCGCGCCGGCCAGCGCCTCGAAGGACATCTTGTGCCAGCCCGCCGGGCCGTATTCGAGAATCGCCAGAATTCCGCTCATAGCACGCGCGCCTCGAACCGGAGCTTCTCCACCAGTTTTGCCGCCTGCTCGGCGGGCGAGCCCTCCAGAAACTGCGTCTGCCGGGCGCGGCGCGGCGCGGCCAGCCCGGCCAGCCGCAGGCCGCCGCCAGCGGCCCCGGGCGGCGGCGCGAGGCGGCGGATTTCCTTCGTCTTGGCCCGTTTGATGCCCATCAGCGTCGCGTAGCGCAGCCGGCTGATGCCGCTTTGCACGGTGAGAACGGCGGGCAGGGGCAGAGCCGTGTGCTGGAACCAGCCGGCTTCCAGCTCGCGTTTGACGCGAACTTCGCCCTGGCCCGGCTCGATCGCCACAACGAGGGTGGCATGAGGCCAGCCGAGGCGCGCCGCCAGCACGACGCCGGTCTGTCCGCTGCCGGTGTCATCCGATTGCAGCCCCGCAAGCACCAGATCCGGCTGCTCCTCGCGGACGGCCGCCTCCAGCAGCACGGCATTCAGAACCGGGTCCAGCCCGCGCGCCGCTTCGCCCTCCGCCGCCACCTGGATGGCGCGGTCGGCCCCCTTGGCCAGCGCCTCGCGGAGCACGGAGTGCACGCGGTCCGGGCCGGCCGAGGCGGCGATGACCTCGCCGCCCGCCGCCTCCTTGATCCGCAGCGCCGCCTCGAGCGCGTAGGCGTCGGGCTCGTTCATCTCCCAGGACAGGGCGGACTCCCGGATCCAGCCGTCCGCGGGTTCGACCGGGACGTCGCGGGCCGGGACCTGCTTGATGGCGACGAGAATTTTCATGGGCGTCTCGCTTCGGCGCCGCGCGACGGGTGCGGCGGGCCGGGGTTATTCGCTGTACCGCCTGAATACGAGGCTTCCGTTGGTGCCGCCGAAGCCGAACGAGTTCGACAGCGCGTACTCAATCTTCATCGGCCGGGCCTTGTGCGGGACGAAGTCGAGGTCGCACTGCTCGTCGGGGTTGTCGAGATTGATGGTGGGCGGCGCGATCTGGTCGCGGATGGCGAACACGGTCAACGCGGCTTCCAGCCCGCCGGCGCCGCCAAGCAGGTGGCCGGTCATGGACTTGGTCGAGCTGACCGCCAGGCGGTAAGCGTGTTCGCCGAAGGTGCGCTTCAGCGCGATGCATTCAGCGACATCGCCGGCGGGCGTGGACGTGCCGTGGGCATTGACGTAATCGACCTGCTCCGGCCGGATGCCCGCGTCGCGGATGGCGTTGCGCATGACGCGGTAGGCGCCGTCGCCGTCCTCGCAAGGGGCCGTGATGTGGTAGGCGTCGCCGCTCATGCCGTAGCCGACGATCTCGGCCAGGATCGGCGCGCCGCGCCGCCGGGCGAACTCGAGTTCCTCCAGGATCAGAATGCCCGCCCCCTCGCCGACGACGAAGCCGTCGCGGTCCTTGTCCCACGGGCGGCAGGCCTTCTCCGGCTCGTCGTTGCGCGTCGACAGCGCCCGCATGGCCGCAAAACCGCCGATGCCCATCGGCGTGATGCAGGCCTCCGAGCCGCCGCAGATCATCACGTCGGCATAGCCGTGCTGGATGAGCCGGAAAGAATCGCCGATGCAGTGCGCGCTGGTGGTGCAGGCGGTCGCCGTGGCCGAGTTCGGCCCCTTGGCCCCGGTGCGGATGCTGACGTTGCCGGAAGCCAGGTTGACGATGGAGGCCGGGATGAAGAACGGACTGACCCGGTCCGGCCCTTTCTCGAGCAGCACCTTGTGCTCGCGCTCGATCACCTCGAAGGCGCCGATGCCGCTGCCGATGTAGACGCCCGTCATCTCGGCGATGTCCGGCGTGATCTGCAAGCCGCTGGCTTTCAGCGCCTCTTCCGAGGCCGCCACGGCGAACTGGATGAAGCGGCCGACCTTCTTCAGCTCCTTCTTTTCGAAGTACTGAAGCGGGTCGAAGTTCTTCACCTCCGCCGCGATCCGCGCCGAAAAGGCCGTGCAATCGAATTGCGTGATCGGACCGATGCCGCACTTCGAGGCGAGCACCGCCTTCCACGTTTCTTCAGCGCTGTGCCCCAGCGCGGAGATGATACCGACGCCGGTGACAACCACCCTGCGTGCCAATGGAGTTCTCCTGTTTGTGGCCTGGTTGGCGCGTTGCCGGATGCCGCGGGAAACCGCTCAGGCGTCCTTCTTGGCCTTGGCCTCGATGTATTCGATGGCGTCCTTGACCGTCGTGATCTTCTCCGCGTCCGTGTCCGGGATATCGATGTCAAACGCCTCTTCGAAAGCCATCACCAGCTCGACGATGTCGAGCGAGTCGGCGCCGAGGTCGTCGACAAACGAAGCGGTATCCTCGACCTGCTCCTCGTCGACGCCGAGCTGTTCCACAATGATCTGCTTCACTTTTTCGCGAACGGCCATGAAACCTCCCTTGAGACCGCAAAGCTCCGATTCTACCGATCCGGCAGCGCGAATGCAACGAAGCTCCCGCGGATTCGAAGCGGACCGCAAAGTCCGCTAAGCTTTCTTTGTAGCATGATTCGCACCCTCTATTTGCACGGCTTCGCCAGCTCGCCGCAATCCTCGAAAGCCCGGTACCTGGCGGCGCGTTTCGCCGAACACGGCTGGCCGCTCGAAATCCCCGATCTCAATGGCGCGGACTTCCGCCATCTGACCATCACCGGACAACTGCGTATCGTGGAGCAATGCGCCGCCGGCGAGCCGGTCCATCTCATCGGCTCGAGCCTTGGCGGATGGCTGGCCGCGCTGTACGCCGCCCGCCACCCGGAGGCGCAGCGGCTGGTGCTGCTGGCGCCGGCCTTCGGCTTTCCGCGGCTGTACGCCGAATCGCTCGGCGCGGAGCGGGTGGAGGCGTGGCGCCGCACCGGCGTGCTGCGCGTGATGCATTATGCGAAAGGCGAGGAGACAGAGCTCGGCTGGCAGTTCATGGAAGATGCGCAGCGCTACGAAGACGAGCCCGCCATCCTCCAGCCGTGCCTCATCTTCCACGGCACGCGGGACACGGTGGTGCCGGTGCAGGTTTCGCGGCAATTTGCGCGCACCCGCACCTGCTGCGAGTTGCGCGAAGCCGACAGCGATCACGAGCTGCGGGACTGCGTGGAAGAGATCTGGCTGGCGGCGCGGGATTTTCTTTCGGCCTGAGAGGCGTCTGGCCGGCCTGCTTCTTCGCCGCCCGCGGCCCATGTCTCCGGGGCGCCCGCCATGCCGCCGGGAAGGCGGGAGAAGAGCCCGAAGCCGGCCCAGGAAAGATACAGCAGCGCAAGGGCCGCCCGCCGTTGGCGGCCGCGCAGCAGCCAGTAGCCGGCCAGCGACCACAGCGAAAAGCCGAGCAGCGCCTCCACCAGTTCGTACACGGTTTTCGCCGAGCACCACGGCAGCGAAAGCATAAGCCCCATTCCGGCGAGGTTCCACACGAATCCCGGCGCCCACGCCTGCCACGGGAGCGGCCCGGCAGCGCGCGCGCCAAGCCACCGCGCCACGGGCCCCCGGAACGTGGCCAGCAAGGCCTGGGCGGCCGCGAGCGCCGCCAGCGCGCTGGCCGCGCCCCAGCGTTTGCCGCTCTCAAGCATCGCCAGGGCCGACAACGTCATTACCGCGAACTGGAGACTTTCGGCCCGAAACAGCGTGCCCAGATAAACAGGCAACAGCGTGCATCTGCGGCCGTGCGTGCAAGGGAGCCAGTAACCGGCCCAGACGTCGAAAGGGAGGCTCGCGGTGGCGTAGACCATGTAGAGCACGGCGAAGGCGAACCAGTCCAGCCACCAGGGGCCGCCGATATACGGGAAAAATGCGGCGGGCAATTGCCAGACGAACGCTGCCAGCGCGCCCAGCCCCAACAGCAGGCCGCATAGGCCGGCCGAGCGCCGCCGGGACTGTTCGAACGCGTCTGTGTCCATGAATCCTCATTTTGGATGCGTTCCCGGGCCGCTGCGCAAGAAAAAGGGCATTGAGCCGGTCTTCGCCGGCTTGCGATACTGAAAGTTCATGCGCTTCGCCGCCTGCATCCGCCTCGTTGCCGCCGCCTTGCTGGCGCTGCCCGCCTTCCCCTGGGGAGCCGACGGACACCGCCTGATTGCGGAGATCGCGCAGCGCCACCTGAAACCGGAAGCGCTGGCCGAGATCCAGCGGCTGTTGCCTCCGGGCGAGACCATCGTCAGCATCGCGCCCTGGGCCGATGAGATCCGTCCGCAGCGCCGCGAGTCCGCCCCGTGGCACTACATCAACATCCCGATCGACGCCCCGCGCGGCCAATGGCAGCCGTGGTGCCCGAACAACGATTGCATCATCACGGCTATCGAGCGGTTCGCCGCCCGGCTGGCCGACCGCCGCTTGCCCGCAGCCGAGCGCGCGGAGGCGCTGAAATTCCTCGTGCATTTCGTCGGGGATTTGCACCAGCCGCTCCACTGCGGCGACAACCGCGACCGCGGGGGCAACGACGTCCCCGTGGTGTTCCGCAACCGGCCCACCAACCTGCACTCGATCTGGGACACGCCGCTGTTGCGCGAAGCCGTGGCGCGGCCGGGCGTGCGCGAGAGGCTGCTCGTCAAGGCGGGCCGCCGCGAGATGAGCCGCGCCTCGCGGGGCGGCGCAGGGGACTGGGTCTGGGATTCCCACCAGATTTCCAGGACCTTCGCCTACCCTGCGCTTCCGCTGGAGCGGCCCGCCATCCTCGGCGATGAATACGCCGAGCGCGCCTACCCTTACATCGTCCAGCAAGTTCGCCTGGCCGGTCTTCGGCTGGCCTCGCTCCTGAACCAGAGCCTCGGGGGCGCGGCGCAGTGAAAGGCCCGGCGATTGGGCCGGCGCGGGCGAGGGTGTTACAAGAATCGGAAGCCAATCGTCTCTCTTGATAGTGCGTGCTACAATTTTTGGGAGCAGTTCGGTGGCGCGTCCTGCTTTAGTGCAACTTTCACGGAAAGGGTGCGTCTAAGCTGGCAGGGAACCGGCCTCTGCGAGAGTGCCGGTCCCGAGGCGTTTCAGTCATCATGCAGGCTCATTTGCCGAAGCGACCTGTTTCCGAGTCGGCCTACCCGCAGCAGGCGCCCGTTTTGCCCAAGGACCCGTTGGGGTCGTTTCTCGAGTTTCAAAGCAAGCGGAAGCCGTGGTTCCTGAACATCTTTGAGACGCTAAGGGACCTCGCGGAATTCAAACGGCAACCGCCCCTGATGGTCACCTTCCGCCCGCTGACCGAGGAAGAGCTGCGGAATAGCCCGGACCCGGAACTGCGCCAGCTGGCCGAGATCCAGCAGGAAAAATCGTTCTGGGCCTCCATCCGGGAAAACCTTGGGTATCTGTTCTCGAAGCAGCCGCCGCTGGAAACCACCGTCCGCCCGCTGACGGCGGAGGAGATGCGGGGCTCGGCTCTGGCGGAGATCGACCTGCTTGAGGAGCCATGGTACAAGAGGGTGGCAGGGAATCTGAAAGATCTCCTGTTCCCTCCCAAGTTGCCGCCACTGGAAGTGACGGCGAAGCCGGTGCAGGTGAAGGAGCTGTTCGCGCCGGACCCGTACCGCGGGCGCTCGCAATTCATTTCGCTGCTGATTCACATCGGCCTGGTCGCGCTCGCGTTCACCGTGGGCACGAACAAGCAGGTACAGCAGGCGGTGAAGAACACCATCCAGCTGGTGGCGCCGGTCGAGATCTCCCCCTACATGCCTGAACTGCCTCCGGCGCCGAAGACGGCCGGGGGCGGGGGCGGAGGCGGCGACCGTTCGCCTCTTCCTGCCAGCAAGGGCCGGCTGCCGCGCGCCGACCTGAAGCAGTTCACGCCGCCGACGGCGGTCATCCAGAACCAGAACCCGCGGCTGGTGATGGAGCCGACGATCATCGCCGACCCGAACATGCCGCTGCCGAACGTGAACATGCCGAATTATGGCGACCCGTTCGGCCGCATCGGTCCGCCTTCCAGCGGGCCCGGCTCGGGCGGGGGCATCGGCTCGGGCTCCGGCGGCGGCGTGGGTTCCGGCCGCGGGCCGGGCGTGGGCCCCGGCGAGGGTGGCGGCTTTGGCGGGGGCGCTTTCCGCATCGGCGGCGGCGTCAGCGCGCCGGTGCCGATCTACAAGGTCGAGCCGGAGTATTCGGAAGAGGCGCGAAAGGCGAAGTTCCAGGGCACCGTGGTGCTGGCCATCGTGGTAGATGAAACAGGCAAAGTCACCAACATCCGCGTCATCCGCCCGCTCGGCATGGGTCTGGACGAGAAGGCGATTGAAGCGGTTTCCAAATGGCGCTTCCGCCCGGGCTACAAGGACGGCAAGCCCGTGCCCGTGATGGCCAACGTGGAAGTCAACTTCCGCCTGCTGTAATCCGGGCCGGCCTCACCCGCCTGATTCGCGGATCACCTCCACCCCTTGCGGGGCGCGCACATCGATGCGGTAGCGCGTCCCTTCGCGCTCGACGCGCACCTCGATCATCCCTTTCGGGTGCGGCACGGCGCCGCTGAGGCTCTTGAGCGGGCCCAGGTGCGGCTTGACCACCACTTTCGACCAGCCGGGGCCGGCGGAGTCCACACCCAGCACCGTGCGGAAGAACTCGACGTTCGGGCTGGCGCTCCAGGCGTGGCAGTCCGAGCGCGTGTACGGGCTGTCGCGCTCGGCCCAGGTTGTGAGCCCCTCTTTCAGCATGAATTCCCACGTGCCGAGCCGGCCCAGATAGCGCTCGCCGAGCCCTGCCTTCACCATGGCGCGGTCCAGATAGTAGCGGAAGTAGACCGAGCACCGGGCCATGTCCTGGCCCGGCTCGACGCGCAGCATCAGCTCGCGCGCCGCCTCCGTGTCCGGCGGCAGAGAAGCCAGTACGGCGAGCACGTTGGCATGCTGCGAGAAGTGCTTGTGGGCGAGGTCTTCGCTGTACAGCCGCCGCTCGGGGCTCCAGAAGCGCGCGGCGTCCTGCGCCAGCTGCGCCGCCTGCTGGCGGCAGCGCGCCGCCAGGACTTTCTCCCCCAGCGCTTCCTCGAGATCGGCTGCGTATCGAAGAGCCAGCAGCCATTGCATGTGAATGGAGGCCGGCATGATGTCCGGCTCGGAAAGGGGCCGGCCGCCTTGCCAGCCGTCCACCCAGTCGACGTAGTTCCACCACGGCATGGGGCCGAGCAGGCCGTCGGTGCGCCGGAAGCGCTCATAGAAGCCCAGCACGGCGCGGACGCCGCCGAGCATCTCCTTCACGAAGCCCGGGTCGTCCACATAGCGCCAGTAGTCGTGCACCATGCCGATCCACCAGAGGGAAAACGGCGGGATGTACTGTTGCAGCGTGCTGGGTGCGCGGGAAAACGTGGCGCCTTCGTGCGTGCGCGACGCGTCGATCTGCTCGATGGCGTTGCGCATCAGCCGCGCGTCGCCGCTCATGTAGACCGACACGAGCGCCTGGATGCGCGTGTCGCCGACGTATTGCAGCTGCTCGTAATAGGGGCAGTCCATGTAGGTCTCGTGGGCGCAGAGCCGCGCCGTGCGCCAGCCGACGTCGAGGATCTGTTTGTGCAGCGGGTCGGGCGAGTCGAAGCGCGCCTTCACCGTGAACGGGTATCCGGTGGCGATGCCGCGGATGTCGAGCAGGACAAGCGGCTCGTCCTTCGTCTCGATTTCCATCAGCAGGTAGCGGTAGGTGCGCCAGTACAGCGGCCGGTACAGGCGCCGCCCGCCGTCGGCGAGGAACGTGTCGCCGTAGCCGAGGAACGTCTTGCCCTCGACCTCGTCGCGATGGCCCTTCATCCGCTGCGGCTTCAGTTGTTGCCAGAGCGCCTCGGCGTAGCGCATGGTGACAGAGGCGCCCGCCCCGCCCTCCACCTCAAGCTCCGGGAAGGCGCAGGTCAGGTAGTTCTGGTCGAGCAGCAGCTGCGCTTTGCTGCGCGGCGGGATGGTGACGCGGGCCGGCCGGGCGGGGAAGTCCGCCGGCGCCGTTGCGCCCTCGATTTTCCGCAGCCGCGCCAGCCGCTCCGGCCGTTCCTCCATCAGGGGGATCGGGCGGGGCACCAGCATCCAGCGGGTGGGCGCATCGCGCTGCTCGCGGGAAGAAGCCGTCAGGCCGGCGCGCGCTTCCGGCCAGGCGCTGTCGTCAAATTCCGGCTGCTCCCATCCCCACGGATACCGCGCCGCGTCGACGCGCTCCATGGGCCCGATGGCGTAGTAACCGGTGGGCTGATAGTTGGGCACAGGAACCACAGCGTAGGCGAGGTTTTCCGCCATGCGCCACCCGGGGCCCGTATTGAGCTGCGCGTGGTCCGGGTCCGCCGCCTGCATCAGGAACCCGGTTCGGTGCGACCATTGCGCGATGGCGGCATAAGGGCCGTCGTTCCAGACAACCGCCGCCACGGTGTTCCGCCCCGGCCTGAGGTACGGCGCCAGATCCACGGTTTCGTAGCGCCAGTGGAACAGGTCGCCGCGCGCCGGACCCCACACGACCCGGCGCCCGTTGACGAACAGTTCATAGCGGCTGTCGGCCGTCACATGAACCAGGCACCGCGAGGGCGGTGCGGCGAACTGCACCGTGCGGCGGAAATGGAAGACGCCGTAGCGCTGCGAATCCGTTTCGGGCGGATGGATCCATCGCGCCGTCCAGCCCTGGCGGCGTACGTCGATCTCCACGGCTTCCGCCAGCGCGAGGGCGGCGGTCTGAAGCAGAAATGTCCGGCGCTGCATAGCTGGCAGTCTATCTCAGCCGGGGCAGCGCCTTGCGGCCGTCTCAGGGCGCGGCCGAGATCCGGAGCGGCCGCGGGTGGCTACAGATGCTGTCGATGCCCGGCGCCGAGGCGCAGACCATCACCGCGGTCTCCATTGCGGGCAGGTCCTCGGGGATGGTTACGCGCAAACGGTGCAGTCCCGGCGCGGGTGCGGCCTCGCGGCGAGCCTCCCGCCAGCGGTCGTGGATATTGACCCACAGGGGCTCGTCCGCGTAGGCGATGCCGGTGACCTCGAGCGTCAGCTCGCTGCCCGCCGGCGCGGGCGCCGCTTCGCTGTTCGCCTCTCCGCCGGCGTTGAGGATCGCATAGATCGAGGGCGCGGCCCGCAGGATCTCGACCATGTAGGGCGCGCTGCGCTGCTCGCCGTTGGCGGCGATCACCTCTGCATAAGCTGGCGCCGGTACCTCCGGCAGCACCACCAGCATCAGCCCGGGCTGTACGGAAAGCACCTGCGCCGCTGCGCCATTGACCGTGATGACGGTCTCTTCAGCGAAAAACTGCCCCTGAAGCCGCATCAGGCCGCCGGGGGCGAACGGGCCCCAGAAGTCGAAGGGCACGGTCAGCGCCCCCCAGATCACGGGACGCGGCGGCGCAGGAGGAGGCGAGGGCGGTTGCGGAGGCTGCGGCGGCGGCCCCTGGGTCACCATCAACCGGACGGGGATCACGATTTCGGCGTTGACGCCCGTGGGCGAGTTCAATTGCCGGAACACGATTTCGGCGCGGTATTCGCCCGGCGGCAGGTTCCGGGGATCGAGCTGGTAATGGTAGCTGCCTTCGGCGTAGCCGCCGGTGCCGCGCAACAGCAGCCAGCCGTCGCCGGCCAGATAGCGCACGGAGGCCGTCCATTCGACAAACAGGCCCCCGAGGTTTTGCACGAACAGATAGGCATCCTTCACGTTGCCGCCGGAGGCGAGAGTGAACTCGGTCGTTTGGCTGGGTACGACCTGGAGGCGCGGGAAGTAGTCCGCGTCGCAGTCGCCGTGGATGCGGCAATCCGGTTCAGGCGCGGCTCCGCGGTACCGCGGCAGCGGCGCGCCGGGCACGGCGCCGGCCTCGGTGGAAAGCGGCGCCAGCACGGCGGAGGCGCGGATGATGTAGGTTTCGTTGACGCGCGAAACCGGCGTGAACACCCAGAACGGGATTTCGGCGCTTTCCATCGCCGCAGTGTGCGATTCCATCACCTGGTAGACGACCCAGGCCTCATCGCCCTCTACCGCGGCCTCGCCCACATTGGCCAAAATCTGGGGCGAACCCGGCCAGAGCATGGGCGTGCCGCCGCTGCCATCGCGCGCCGCCTGCGGCACGCGGCTCAGCAGCAGCGAGGGGCCGCCGGCCGGGCTGTAGACGCCGTACTGCGGCGTGTGTCCGAAAAGGCCGGAAGCGGTGGACTGCGCCGCGTTGTCGCCGGCGATGCCGTCCGGCGCGAAGACGCGGCTGCCCGGCGGGAGCCCTTTCAGCCGGACCAGAATTCGCGTCGAACCGCGGGCGGGGTCAAGCGGATCGACGGGCTGGAATGCACCCGCATGTCCCTCGGTGATGCGCACGGCGCCGGTCCACGGGCGCCGGGCGAGCACGCCGCTCCAGTCCAGCGTTTCCGGCAACGCGGGCCCGGCGCAGCAGGCTGCGGCGGGCATCGCCGTGGCAAACAGCCCCGCCACGCCGCGCGCGACCACCACGCGGTTGGCCGGGAGAAACATCGGCGCATCGGCGATGAGCTGGATGCTGGCAGTGACCGTGTCGGCGGCCTCTGCGCGCAACCCCGAAATCCGGAAAGAGAGCGCGCCGAGGGCGTTGGCATTGACGTTGAGGTTCTCAAAGAACACCAGCCCGCCGCTGAGCCTCGGCACGACGGGCAGCGGCGCGGGCACGGGTGCGGAATCCAGCCAGAGCGTGACTCCGCCGCTTGCGCCCGAGGCGAAATCGATCGGGTTGGCGATGCGCTGATCGAGCAGAACGGACAGGGTCAGCCGCACCGGCTGGCCCGGCGTGCCGGAGCATTGCAGTGCGATGTCGCCGACGGGTTCGGCAAGGCCGCTCAGGCTGACCAGCGCCGGGGTTGCCGAGAGCGTGCAAACGAAATTCGCGCTGGCAGCCGGCGCAAGGCAAACTGCGGCGAGAAGCGCCGCGCCGGTCCACTTCATCACCCACCTCCTCACACTCAGCGTAACTCCATACAATAAACGCATTCGGTCTGGAGTTTCACACATGACACGGATCAGCAGCTGGATCGTTGTATGTTTCACCGCCGGCGCACTGCTGGCGCAGGAGGCCGGGCCGGCCTGGAAGAGCCTGAAATACCGCTCCATCGGCCCCTACCGGGGCGGGCGCGAGATGGCCGTTACCGGAGTGCCCGGCCAGCCGGATGTCTTCTATTTCGGCGCGACAGGCGGGGGCGTATGGAAGACCACCGATGCCGGCCGCACGTGGCTGCCCGTTTCGGACGGCTTTTTCCGCACTGGCAGCGTTGGCTCGATCGCGGTGGCCCCGTCGGATCCCAATGTCATCTACGTGGGCATGGGCGAGGGATGCATCCGCGGCAACGTCAGCCACGGCGACGGGATATGGAAATCGACCGACGCCGGGCGCACGTGGAAGCATGCCGGGCTGCCCCGGTCGCGGCACATCCCGCGCGTGCGCATCCATCCGCGCAACCCGGACATCGCCTGGGCGGCGGTGCTCGGCGAGATCTTTGCGCCCGGCGAGGAGCGCGGCGTGTACAAGACCGCCGACGGAGGCAAGACCTGGCGTCGCGTGCTGTACCGGAACGACCGCGCCGGGGCCATCGACCTGGCGCTGGATCCGTCCAACCCGGACGTGCTGTATGCGGCGCTGTGGGATGTGAAGCGCACGCCATGGTCGCTTGAGTCCGGCGGCCCGGGGTCGGGGCTGTTCAAGTCGACCGACGGGGGCGAGACGTGGACGGAAATCTCGCGCAACCCGGGGCTGCCCAAGGGGCTGCTGGGGCGCATCGGCGTGACGGTTTCCGGCGCCAACCCGGACCGCGTCTGGGCGCAGATCGAAGCCGAAGATGGCGGGCTGTTCCGCTCCGACGACGCCGGCAAGACCTGGCGCCGCGTCAACGACGACCGCAACCTGCGCCAGCGCGCGTGGTATTACACACACATCCACGCCGACCCGAAAAACCCGGACCGTGTCTACGCCCAGAACGTGCAGTTCTGGCGCTCCGACGACGGCGGGGCCACTTTCCGCCCGATTCCGACGCCGCATTCCGACAACCACGATCTGTGGATCGACCCGGCGGACAACAACCGCATGATCAGCGGCGACGACGGCGGGGCGAGCGTCACCGTGGACGGCGGGCGCACATGGACCCCGCAGGAACAGGCCACGGCGCAGTTCTACCGCGTCACGCTGGACCGCGACTTCCCGTACAACATTTACGGCGCGCAGCAGGACAACACCACCGTGCGGATCGCTTCCCGCTCCCCCGGCGCGTACATCACCCGGGAGGACTGGTGGCCGGTCGGCGGCGGCGAATCCGGCTGGATCGCGCCCTCGCCGAAGGACAGCAACATCGTTTTCGCCGGCTCCTACGGCGGCTATCTGACGCGGTACGACCACCGCACGCGCCAGACGCGCGCCATCAACGTCTGGCCGGACAACCCGATGGGCTACGGCGCGGAAGGAATGAAGTACCGTTTTCAGTGGAATTTCCCCATTCTTTTCTCGCCGCACGACCCGAATGTGTTATACACGGCTGGCAATATCCTCTTCAAATCAACCAACGAAGGCCAGAGCTGGCAGGCCATTTCTCCGGATTTGACGCGGAATGACCCGTCGAAGCTCGGCCCGTCGGGCGGCCCCATCACGAAGGACAACACCGGCGTCGAGTATTACTGCACCATTTTCACCGTGGCCGAAAGCCCGCTTGCCCGGGGCATGATCTGGGCCGGCACCGATGACGGGCTTGTCTGGGTGACGCTCGACGGCGGCAGGAACTGGACGAATGTGACGCCGCCGGCCAGCCAGATGCCGGAGTGGATCCAGATCAATTCGATCGAGGCCTCGCCGCACAACCCGAAGAAAGCCTATTTCGCCGCCACCATGTACAAGCACGGCGACATGAGGCCGTATCTGTACAAGACCGTGGACGGCGGCAGGAGCTGGACGCGCATCGTCAAAGGCATCCCCGAGGACGCGTTCACGCGCGTCATCCGCGAGGACCCGAACGTGGAAGGGCTCCTCTATGCGGGGACGGAAACCGGCATGTACGTCTCGTTTGACGACGGCGGCAGCTGGGAGTCTCTCCAGCTCAACCTGCCGGTTGTGCCCGTCACGGATCTGGCCGTGCACAAGGAGATGAAGGACCTGGTGGTGGCCACGCAGGGGCGCTCTTTCTGGGTGTTGGACGATCTGCCGGTGCTCTACGAGTGGAAGCGCAAGGGCAACGGCTTCTTCCCCGTCGAGCCGGCCTGGCGCATGACCACGGACCACGCGCCGGTGCGCCCGGGCATGGCCGCGGGCGAAAATCCCCCGGCGGGCGCCGTGTTCCATTTCTGGCTCGACGAGAAGCCGGAAGGCGAGGCCGTGCTGGAAATTGTGAACGCGCAGGGCAAGGTGATCCGGCGGTTCTCCACCGCCCGGCCGCAGGACGGCGACGAGCAGAGCGAAGCGGCCGCCCGGCGCCGCGGCGGGCCGCCCGAGCCCCGGTTCCGGGCCGAAAAGGGGTTCAACCGCTTTGTCTGGGATTTGCGGCACGAGGATGCCAAAAGCATCCCGAACCTGATTCTGTGGGCCGGCTCCACGCGCGGCCCGAAGGCGGCGCCGGGGCGTTACAAGGCCCGGTTCTCGGCAGGGAAAATTTCCTTCGAGACGGAATTTGAAAGCCGGAAAGACCCACGGTTGGCGGAAATCACGCAGGAGGACCTGGAAAAGCAGGAGCAATTTCTGTTGCAAATCCGCGACAAGCTGACGGAAATCCATGAGGCCATCCTGCGGATCCGCGACGTGCGCTCCCAGCTCGAAGCCTGGGGCAAGCGCGACAAGGCGCTGGAGAAACCGGCGAAGGAACTTGCCGCGAAGCTCACGGCCGTGGAGGAGGAACTGTACCAGACGCGGAACCGCTCTTCGCAGGACCCGCTGAACTACCCCATCAAGCTCAACAACAAGCTGGCCGCGCTGGCCTCGATCGCCGGCAGCGCCGAGGCCCGCCCGACAGACCAGAGCTATCAGCTGTACGAGGAGCTGGCTTCGAAAACCAATGCGCAGCTGCGCACACTGGACGGGTTGTTGAAGACGGACCTGGAGACCTTCAACCGGCTGGTCCGGGAAAAGAATTTGCCGGCGGTGGCGGTTCGTTAAGGCGACGACTCTGCGTTGGGGGGCTTTTCCGCCCGGGGACTGCCCCCGTCCGGATCTCCGGGGCATCTTGAGGCAGCCAGCCCAGCGCTGCTGGTTCATCCCGCAGTGACCGCTCACTCCGGCCGGAATTCTGGCGAATTCCGTCCTTCGTTCGCGGCTCTGAAGGAGCCCCTGCTTTTGCCCGCTTTCAGACGCTTTCGGAGCCGCGAGTGAAGCGGCCGAAGGCCGCGAGAACGAGCGGTTGCCGGATTTGCCCGACCGCTCCGACCGAGACCGCGCTGCATGGCATATTCCGCTCCGACCGCTCACTCCGGCCGGAATTCTGGCGAATTCCGTCCTTCGTTCGCGGCTCTGAAGGAGCCCCTGCTTTTGCCCGCTTTCAGACGCTTTCGGAGCCGCGAGCGAAGCGGCGCGCACGCGCCGCGGGAGCGAGCGGTTGCCGGATTTGCCCGACCGCTGCGACCGAACCCGCGCTGCATGGCCTATTCCGCCGAGACCGCTCACTCCGGCCGGAATTCTGGCGAATTCCGTCCTTCGTTCGCGGCTCTGAAGGAGCCCCTGCTTTTGCCTCTTCTCAGACGCTTTCGGAGCCGCGAGTGAAGCGGCCGAAGGCCGCGGGAACGAGCGGTTGCCGGACTTGCCCGACCGCTCCGACCGAGAGAGACCGCGCTGCATGGCCTATTCGGCTCAGACCGCTCACTCCGGCCGGAATTCTGGCGAATTCCGTCCTTCGTTCGCGGCTCTGAAGGAGCCCCTGCTTTTGCCCGCTCTCA
>Ga0308390_1000646_pt1 | contig 24208 bp, 38 predicted proteins | sample Hotspr2Sample149_FD_202358 | JGI IMG/M metagenome (GOLD analysis project Ga0308390, IMG submission 202358) | Hot spring phototrophic mat microbial communities from Mushroom Spring, Yellowstone National Park, Wyoming, United States - 20040719_149 ...
CATCTCCTCATCCGTGGGCAGGTTGCGCCGCAAAAACTGGCTGACGCTGTTGGCAAGGATTGCGATCACCACGCCGCCGGCCACGCTGGCCAGCAGCGCCAACGCTATCCCGCCGATCACCACAAAAATCACATTGTCGAGCACCGCGCTGGTTGGCGGGAGCTGATGTGAACCAGCGGAGTAGACAGGTCTCGCCAACCAGATGGTCATGGCAAACGCGCCAATGCTCACGCACAAGGCTCTCAGGGTTCTCATAAGGCCATCATATTCTACGCGCGGCAGGCAGCGACAAACGCGCTGAACAGGCGCATCATATCCGCGCGCTGTGCTGCCATGTCCTCTGGATGCCACTGAACGCCGAGGTAGTAGCGCTTATTGGGGAACTCCACGGCCTCGATGACGCCATCGGCTGCGCGCGCAGCGATGCGCAATCCTTCGGCCAGTCGGTTGATCGCTTGATGATGAAAGCTATTGACTTGCACATGCGCAGCGCCCAGCACGTGCGCAAGGCGCGTCCCCGGCTCGACGGAGATACTGTGCGCTGCTTCGTGCCTCTCCAGGCCGTGTTGGCTGCCGCTATGAGGGAGTGCGCCGGCCCACTGGGTGGGCAAGTCCTGGATGAGCGAGCCGCCGAGGGCGACATTCATGACCTGGATTCCGCGGCAAATCGCAAACAGCGGCTTGTCATCCTGCAGAGCCCAGCGCGCCAGCGCGATCTCCATCTCGTCCCGCTGCCGGTCAATGCCATACGTGGCTGGGTGCGCCTCCTCGCCGAACAAAGAGGGGTCAACGTCCCCGCCACCGGTGAGCATCACACCATCTGCATACACGTATAACGCTCGCCAGTCATCAAGCGCATTCGCCGTCGTCGGCAGCAGAATCGGCAGGCCGCCTGCCGCGATCAGGTGATTGACATAGTTCTTGCCCAACGAAAAGCGGCGCTGCTCACTGTCCTGAATTGGCAGTGGAATAAGGACGCGCGGGCTGGTCATCACCCAACGTGCGTCTAGGATTCCGAGGGTGCTGATTCAACCGAGGCGTCGGCCTTGGCCTTGGCCTTGTTGGTGGGCAGGCGCTCGCGCAGGCGAGCCGACTTGCCGCGCAAGTTGCGGAAGTAGTAGAGCTGCGCGCGACGCACCTTGGAACGGCGGAGCACCTCCACCTTTTCGATGCGCGGGGAGTGGAGCAAATACGTTCGCTCGACGCCGATGTTGTTGCTGGCAATCCGGCGCACGGTAAAGCTCGCATTTGCGCCACCCTTGCGCAGGCGAATCACGGTGCCCTGGAACACCTGAATGCGCTCGCGATCGCCCTCAATGATCTTCTGATGCACGCGCACCTGATCGCCGGGCTGCAGCGGTGGAATGTTGGGATTAGGCTGTAAGCTCTTCTCCAAAGACTCGACGAGGTTCATAATTCCCTCTAGCGCTTGGTATAGGTTGGACGCTTGCGCGCGCGCTTCAAGCCGGGCTTCTTGCGCTCTTTCTCGCGCGCATCGCGTGTGAGGTAGCCGGCTGCTTTCAGCGCTGAACGATACTCCGGATCGACTTCCAGCAGAGCGCGGGCGATGGCCATGCGCGCAGCGATGGCCTGCCCCGCCACGCCGCCGCCGTTGACCTTGATGCTGACGTTAAAGCGGGATTCTGTGCCGGTGAGCTTAAGCGGTGCGTAGACAGCGATGCGGTCGATCTCACGGCCAAAGTATTCTTCTACCGTCCTATCATTCACCAGCACGCGACCGCTGCCCGGTACATATAACCTGGCACGAGCGGTCGCCTCCTTGCGCCGCCCAACGCCCTCGAAGTACTGCTGTGTTTCTGCCATCGTCTCGTCCTTTCTGGCGGTCGTTAACCCTCGATCTTCAGCGGCTGTGGCTTCTGAGCTGCGTGCTCGTGCTCAGGGCCACCATAGACCTTCAGCTTTTTGATCATCTTGCGGCCCAGCCGGCTATGGGGGAGCATTCCCCAGACCGCCAGGCGAATCACGCGCTCTGGCCGGCGCGCCAACAGGTCGCGCAGGTTCTCCTCCTTAAAGCCGCCTGGATAGGTCGAATGTCGCCGATACTTCTTCTCCGTCATCTTATCGCCAGTGACCCGAATCTTCTGCGCGTTCACTACGATCACGTAGTCGCCGCAGTCCACGTGCGGTGAGTAAATAGGCTTATGCTTGCCCTCGATGATTCGGGCGATCTGGCTGGCCAGCCGGCCAAGTGTTACCCCTGTGGCGTCCACCACATACCATCGTCGGCTGTTGATGGCCTCTTGCGGCGTCGCCATGTACGTTCGGATTGTCTTCATAGCTAATACTTCACCTCTACTAAGCACAGACCACACGCGGGGGCCAACCCCTTCACGCGCTGCACATCCTTGTGCTCAAGGATGCGACCGATTTCTTCAGGTGGATACTCGTGCCACCCCACCCGCACCAGCGCCATCACGATCCGCCGCACCATGCGAAACAGGAAGGCGTTTGCCTCTATGGTGAAGCGCAAGCAATCGCCCAGATCTTGCCAGCCGGCCCTCAGCACCTCGCGCACGGTGCTCTCTTCCGGCCGGCCGGAAGGCGGGCTGCCGAAGGCCGCGAAGTCATGCACGCCGATGAGCATGCGCGCTGCTTCGTTCATCGCGTCCAGGTCCGGCCTGCGCTCCAATTGCCAAGCGAAGCGGCGCAGCATCGGCCGGCGCACCGCGCTGACGTAGGCGGTGTATTCGTACGTCCGGCTCTTCGCGCTGTAGCGCGGGTGAAAATCGCTCTCGCACACTGCCAAAGCGTTCATCGCTATATCGTCGGGCAAGGTGGCGTTCAACGCCCGCTGGAGCGCGTCCAGCGAATGCCTCCACTCAACGTCAAAAGCCACGACCTGGCCGGTGGCGTGCACGCCGGCATCGGTGCGCCCGGCACCGATGACCGTGCAGCGCACGCCGCAGACTTTGGCAAGCGCTGCCTCCAGCTCTCCCTGAACGGTTCTGCCATGGCCATCGGGCTGGCGCTGAAAGCCGACGAAGTCCGTCCCGTCGTAGGCCACCTGTGCGCGAATCCTCAGACCCACTCGATGATCGCCATCGGCGCGTTGTCGCCCTTGCGCGGCCCGAGCTTAGTGATCCGCGTATAGCCGCCCTTGCGCTCCAGGTAGCGCGGGGCGATCACCTCGAACACCTTGCGCACCGTGGCTGGACCGCCGTTCACGCGAGCAGCGACCAACCGCCGGGCATAGACCTGCTTTGCCTTATCCTCAGTCGCCAGGCCGGCCTTTGCGATGGTGATCAGCTTCTCGGCCTGGTCGCGGATGGCCTTGCACTTGGTCTCCGTCGTCTGGATGCGGCCGTGCTCAATGAGCTCGGTCACCAACGTGCGGCGCAGCGCCGTGCGATGGCCGGACGAGCGATTGAGCTTATAACCGGATACCCTATGCCTCATAGGATCACACCTCTTTTGCCTCTTCTTGGGGCAGCAGGCCACGGGCGCGCAGCTTCTCTCGAAGTTCGGTCATGGACTTCTCGCCGAAGTTGCGCAGATTCGTCAGGTCTCCGCCGCTCCTCTCCATTATCTCGAGCAGCTCCCCAACGGTGTTGATGCCGGTGCGCTTGAGCGCGTTATAGACGCGCACGCTCAAGTCCAAGTCATCAATTGGCCTGCTCTGCCATTCGCTGGGCAGGCTCTTCCTGGTGCTGGGCGCGCTGATCTCAAGCGGAGGCTCCTCAACGCTGATGCTGCCGATGAGGGTCAAGTGATCGACCAGGATGTGCGCGGCTTGGGCCAGCGCTTCCTGCGGGCGAATGGTCCCGTCTGTCCATATCTCCATGATGAGCCGGTCGTAGTTGGTGATGTTTCCGATGCGCGCCGGCTCGACCGAGAAGCTCACGCGACGCACAGGGCTATACAAGGCGTCCACGGGCAGCTCGCCGATCGGCAGGCGATCGCGCTGCTCAGCTGGCGAATAGCCTCGCCCTGTCTCGACCTGGAACTCGATATCCAGGCGCGCCTTGTTCGAGTCGGTGGTCAACAGATAGAGATCAGGGTTGACGATTTCGATCTCGGGGGGTGCCTGAATATCGCCAGCAGTGACCACGCCCTCGCCCCGCACCTCCAATCGCATCCGCAGCGGGCCTTCGCCTCGCATGCGCAGACGTATCTGCTTGACGTTCAGCATCAACTGCGTGACATCTTCGCGCACGTTGGGGATGTCGGAGAACTCGTGATACACGTCCGTGATGCGCATGGAGGTGATCGCCGCGCCGGGCAGTGAACTTAACAGCACGCGGCGCAGCGCGTTGCCCAACGTGACGCCAAAGCCGTGTTCCAGCGCGCCGATGATGAAGCGGCCGTAGTCACGGGTCAAGGCATCGCTTTCGATCTTCGGGAGGACAAGTGCGGATGGCATACTGCGCTCTCTTATTGGATGTCCAAAGTATCAACGGCTATCGAGAGTAATACTCGACGACGAGTTGTTCGTTTAACCGCACATCAATGTCTTCTCGCTTCGGCAGGGCGTTCACAAACCCCGTGAGCGTAGCCCGGTCAACGGTCAACCAGTTCGGCGTCTGGACGTCCTCTTTATCGGCGGCCAGCTCCTTAAAGTATTTCAGCTTGCGACTGGCTTCGCGCACCGATATCTTGTCGCCTGGCTTCACCAGATAAGATGGGATATTGATCGGATGATCGTTGACGTTTAGGTGCGCGTGGGTGATGAGCTGGCGTGCCGCAGCGCGCGACGGCGCAAAGCCCAGTCTGTAAACGACGTTATCGAGCCGTCGCTCCAAGAGGATGAGCAATTCGGCGCCGGTCACGCCGCGCCGCTTTAACGCCTCGCGAAAGTAGCGCCGGAACTGGGATTCCAACACGCCATAGATGCGACGCATCTTCTGTTTCTCGCGCAGCTGCAGCGAATAATCGCTCGCTTTGGACCGGCGGTCACGCATGCTTGGCCCGTGCTGGCCAGGGAGCGTGCCGCGGCGTTCCAAAGCGCACTTAGGCGTCAGACAACGTGCGCCCTTCAGAAAGAGTTTCTCGCCCTCTCGACGACAGAGTCTGCATACGGGTTCAATGTATCTCGCCATCGTTCGTCCTTAAATAAACATCGGCTGATTTGTTTACGACGGGCCGTCTTCCTCCAAATCAGCGCAACATCGGATGACCAGTTCACCTAGATTCGGCGGCGCTTCTTTGGTCGGCAGCCGTTATGGGGTACGGGCGTGACGTCGGCGATTGACTTGACGCGCAGCCCGGACCCCTGCAATGCGCGGATGGCCGATTCACGTCCGGGCCCAGGACCTTTCACGTAAACGTCCACCTCTTGCATGCCGTTCTCCACCGCCGCGCGATAGGCATTCTGCGCGGCGATGCGCGCTGCGAAGGGCGTGCTCTTGCGGTTGCCCCGAAAGCCAGAAGCGCCGGCGCTGCTCCAACAGATCGTGTTGCCGGCCTTGTCGGTGATCGTGATGATCGTGTTGTTGAACATCGCGTGGATATGCACCACGCCCTGGGCCACGTTCTTGCGGGCGCGGCGCGGATTTGTCTGGCGGCGTCCACTGCGGGTCGTACCTGCTTTGCCCATGTCGTGTCAAACCTCTTCAGAAACCAAAGGATGAGCAAGGAGATGTCATTACTTCTTCTTCGCGCCGCGCCGGCGACCGCGACCGGCCACCGTCTTTCTCACGCCCTTGCGCGTGCGTGCGTTGGTGCGCGTGCGCTGTCCGCGCACCGGCAGGTTGCGCTTGTGGCGAAGCCCGCGGTAACAGCCGATCTCTATCAGTCGCTTGATATTCAGCTGCACTTCGCGGCGCAAGTCGCCCTCGACCTTATACTCCTTCTCGATGATCTCGCGCAGGATAGCTGCCTGCGCCTCGGTCAAGTCCTTGACGCGCGTCGCTGGATCAATGTTGGTGCGCGCCAGGATCTGCTTGGCCAGCGTCCGGCCGATGCCGTAAATATATGTTAAGCCGATATCAATGCGTTTGTTGCGCGGCAGGTCCACTCCGGCAATTCGGGTCATGCTGCTCTCCTAGCCTTGTCTTTGTTTGTGCTTTGGGTTCTCGCAAGTGACATAGACGCGCCCACGTCGCCTGATGATCTTGCACTTCGGGCAGCGGCGCTTAACAGATGCAGATACTTTCATGGCTCACCTCGCGTTTGTTTTTTTGATCAACCGTTCGGCATGCACACAAAATCCGACCCGCGCGCGACACGCGAGCCGGAGCTGCTCGACGAGACAACCTAGTCGAGCCTGGTCAGAATCTCTGCTTCGCCATCCGTGATGGCGACGGTGTGCTCAAATTGGGCTGATAGTTTACCATCAATTGTGACAACTGTCCAGCCGTCTTTTTTTACCTTTGTCTCCGCTCGCCCCTCGTTGATCATCGGCTCGAGCGCGATGGTCAGACCCGGGCGCAGCAACATGCCGCGCTCGGCTTGTCCCGTATTGGGCAAGCCAAAGCCTTCGTGGAGCTCCCGGCCAACGCCGTGACTTGTGTATTGGTGAACCACTGAATAGCCTTTGGATTCGGCCACGCGCTGGATGGCTGCGCCAATGTCGCCGAAGCGATTCCCTTTGCGCGCTGCCGCGATGGCCGCAGTCAGGCACTCCTGAGCGGCGTCGATCAACCGCTGCGCGCGCGGCGAGATGTTTCCCACGCCCACAGTGATAGCCGAGTCGGCGTGGTACCCCTTGTAACATGCCCCAACGTCAAGTTTGACGATCTCTCCTTCTTTGAGCTTGCGCGGGCCAGGGATGCCATGCACCACCTCCTCGTTCACCGAGGCGCAGATGGAAGCCGGGAATGGATAGGGTGCGCCTTTTGGCTGATAGTTCTTGAAGGAGGGCAACGCGCCGTGCTGCAGGATGATCTTCTCCGCCAATTGGTCGAGCGCCATCAAGCTGACGCCCGGGGCGACGCGCGCTTTTAACTCAGCCAACACGGTTGCCACTACGCGGCCAGCCTGTCTCATCAGTGCAATCTCCTGCGCCGTCTTCAGCACTACCATAGAAAATTTGATTCGCGCCGTGCTCGCCTAATCGCACCAATGGCTGGTTTGGATCAACTGGCGGAGCAAATGATTGACGTATGGGATGGTGTGCTCGCCGTTGACCTCGCGCAACAGCCCCTTCTCCCTGTAGTAGTCCACCAACGGCGCAGTCTGCTCTTGATAGATGCGGATGCGGCGTGCCTGTGTTTCTGGGTTATCGTCGGAGCGCTTATAAAGTTCGCCGGTGCATACGTCCTTTTTGCACCCCTCGCGTGGCGGCAAGGATTCATAGCTGAACACCGCGCCACAATCACGACACGTCCAGCGATGCGATAGTCGCTCCATGAGCATGTGTTCACGGACGCGGATATACGGCACGAGCGTGATGCACTTGCCCAGTTCGCGGAGCAGTTGCTCCAAGGCTTCGGCCTGCGCGATGGTGCGCGGGAAGCCATCCAGGATGAAGCCTCGCGCCGTATCTAGCCGGCTCAGCCGCTCTCGCACCATGGCAACGGTGATCTCATCCGGAACCAACTCGCCGCGGTCGAGATACTGCTGCGCGAGCTTGCCCAGCTCTGTCTGGTTCTTAACGTGCTCACGAAAGAGGTCGCCGCTGGAGATGTGCGGGATACCCAGATCCTTGGAGAGCAATACAGCCTGCGTACCTTTGCCGGCGCCAGGGGCGCCGAGCAGCACAATGCCCAACGTCTTCATCGCTATGCACAGCCGAGGAGCTCAAGCAGCTTCGCTACTTGATAAACCCTTCGTAGTTGCGCATCAGGAACTGTGCCTCGAGCTGGCGCATCGTATCCAGCACCACGCCGACCACGATCAGCAACCCTGCTCCAGATAGCAGCAGGTTATTGTTCCCCACGGGCCGCAGGAAGATAAACCCCGGCACATGCGAGAGGAAGTTCAGGAGATACGGCAAGATGGCCAAGAAGCCCAAGAAGAGCGCCCCCACCAGCGTCAGCCGACGGGTCACTTTGGTGATGAAGACATCGGTTGTCTTGCCGGGGCGAATGCCGGGGATAAAACCACCTTGCTTCTGAAGATTCTCCGCCAGGTTCTGCTGCTGCATCATCACATCTGTGTAGAAGTAGGTGAAGCCGATGACCAGCAGGAAATACATCACCGTGTAGAAGACCAGCGTCCAGGAGAGCGTGTCTGTGCTGGTTTGGCCGGCGCTGAACAGGCTGACCACATCCTGGGCGAAGCGTTGCACACCTGCATCGCTGCTGTTGACGAAGAAGCCAGCGATGATGGCGGGGAAGACCAGCATGGCCTGCGCGAAGATCAGCGGGATCATGCCGGCGGTGTTGACCTTGAGCGGGATGTGGGTGCCCACGCCGCCTACGACGCGTCGGCCACGCACGCGCCGACCATATTGCACGGGGATGCGTCGCTCGCCTTCCTGGATGTAGACGATGCCCAGCACCATGATGACCGTGATCACGACGAAGGCCAGCAAGGTGGCGATGGCTGTGTTGGTGGCGGCGATCTGAGCCACGTTGCTCGGCACGCGGGCCACGATCCCCCCGAAGATGATCAAAGATAAGCCCTGACCAATGCCCTGTTCGGTGATCAGCTCGCCCAGCCAGACGGCGAACATCGTCCCCGCAGTCATCGTCACGATGGTGACGAAGGTCGGCAAGATGAACTCCGGGCGGTCCAGCCCCCACTGCGGCAGCACGCGCTCGCCACCGGTCACCTGTGCGCCAATGCTCTCGAAGATATTGACCTGGCCAATCGCGTTCAGAGCAGCCATCGGCACCGTCAGGTAGTAGGTCAAGCGGTTGATCTTCCGGCGACCCTGGTCGCCCTCCTTCGCCAGCTCCTCCAGGCGCGGGATCACGGGAATCAGCAACTGCAGGATGAGGGAAGCCGTGACGTAGGGATAAACCCCCATGGCCAACACTGAGAAATTGAAGACTGCCCCACCCGACAGCAAGCTGAGCAGCCCGACGATGCTGCCCAACCCGCCGGCCTGCCCCTGCTCTACAGCGGTGCGAATCTGCTGCAGCACCTCTGGATTCACGCCGGGCACCGGCACGTGCGAGACCAAGCGATAAATCACCAGGATGAATAAGGTAAAGATGATCCTGTTCCTGATCTCCGGCAGTGCAATAGCGTTGCGCAGTACCTGTAGCATCAGAATTTCCTGAATCAGCGCGTGCGATAGCCGCCGCGCTTGACTTCCAACTTGACCACTGTGCCCCCAGCCTGCTCGATCTTTTGCCGCGCTGACTCGGAGAACTTATGGGCAACGACCTTCAGCGGCACGTTCAGCTCGCCGACGCCGAGGATGGCGATATATTTGTCGCTGCGCCGAGCCAGGCCGGCCTCTATCAGCGTTTGCGGGTTGACCTCACTGCCCGGCGCGAACTTCTTCGCCAGGATGCCAACGTTGATCGGGCGATAGACGATGCGATAAGGGTTGTTGAACCCGACGCCGCGCATAAAGGGCAATTTGCGCACCATTGGGAACTGGCCGCCCTCGAAGTAGGGCCCTTTCACGCCGCCGGTGCGCGCAGCTTGGCCCTTTTGGCCGCGTCCAGCCGTTTTGCCCTGCCCGGCGGCGATGCCGATCCCCTTGCGCTTTTTACGCTTGCGCGAGCCAGGAGCAGGCTTGATCTCGTGTAGTTTCATCGGACTTCCACCAGATGCTTTACGACGTTAAGCATGCCGCGAATCTGCGGCGTGTCATCGTGTTGAACTTCTTGACCCAGACGGCTGAAGCCCAGCGCGCGCAACGTGCGCTTTTGACGCTGGCTATAGCCAATCGCGCTCTTCACCCACTTTACAGTGATGCGCTTAGGATGCGCCTCACTTGAATCATGCTGGATGGTCATGGCTGCGACTCCAGAAAGGTGAAACATCTGCGATGCTCTTTCCTCTGCGCTTCGCCTCTTCGCGAATGTTCTTCAGCGAGAGCAAGCCCATAAAGGTCGCGTAGGTGTTGTTGATCTTGCTCTGCGAGCCAAGCGACTTCGTGAGCACATCTTTCACGCCGGCCACCTCTAACACGGCGCGCACGCCGCCGCCGGCGATGACGCCGGTGCCCGGCGACGCCGGCTTCAGCATCACCTTGGCCGCGCCATATTTCTGGATGACCTGATGCGGGATGGTCGAGCCGACGATTTCGATGCGCTGCATTCTGGCGCGCGCTCGCTCGGTCGCTTTGCGTATAGCATCCTGCACGGTGCGGGCCTTACCTACGCCCACACCAACGCGCCCATTGTGGTCGCCGACTACGATCAACGCACGAAAGGCAAAGCGCCGTCCGCCCTGTATCACTTTGGCCACGCGCGTAACGTCTATCACGCGCGTGTCCAGCGTCGTGACCTCCCCTTCCGGATGAGGCGAGGCGCCTCGCTTAGATTCGCGTTCGCGTCGCTGCTGATTCTGATTTGCCATGGTTCGCTAAAACTCCAGACCAGCCTCTCGGGCACCATCGGCCACCGCCTTGACGCGCCCGTGATAGCGATACCCCGCGCGGTCGAAGACGACGCGCTTAATCTGTCGTTCAAGGGCGCGCTGTGCGATGAGCTTGCCGACCAAGGCGGCCGCCTCGGTCTTCTTCAGGCCTGTTTGGGCCCGCACAGCTTTCTCCAGCGTGGAAGCGGCCGCAAGCGTATGTCCGGCCTCGTCGTCAATCAACTGTGCGTAGATGTGGTTGAGGCTGCGAAAGACGTTGAGCCGAGGGCGATCCGCCGTGCCATAAATCTTGGCGCGCACTCGCCGTCTACGTCGCTCCCTTGCTTCTTTGCGATCTAGCTTCATCACTCATACTCCAACACCGGCAGCCCGTTCATGGGGATCCAACCCGCAAGACTCCTGCCGACGACAGATTACTTCCCTTTGCCGGTCTTGCCAGCTTTACCGGCCTTGCGCCGGATGACCTCTCCCTGGTAACGGATGCCCTTGCCCTTGTAGGGTTCCGGTGGGCGCAGCCTGCGCACCTGGGCAGCCACCTCACCGACCAATTCTTTGTCAATGCCGCTGACGGTGATAGTGCGGGTCTTCGCGTCGGTAGCAAACGTGATCCCAGGTGGCGGCGCAAATTCGATGGGATGTGAGTAGCCGAGGTAGAGCATCAGCTTATTTCCGCTCATCTCGGCGCGGTATCCGACGCTCTCGGCGCCTATCTCCAACACCTTTGAGAAACCGCTGGAGACGCCGGTGACCATGTTTGCGATCAACGTGCGCATCAGACCATGCATTGCGCGCGCGTCGTCCTCACTGCTTTCGCATCGCACGAGCAGTTGAGCGCCTTCTTTCACCACGTGAATATATGGCGGGATGGGGCGCTTTAGCTCGCCCTTCGGTCCCTTGACGATGACCATGCTGTTGTTGATCACAACGTCAACGCCGGCAGGCAGTGGGATGGGTTTCTTTCCTATTCGAGACATGGCTGAATCAATAGACGTAACACAACACTTCGCCGCCTACGCCCAGCCGGCGCGCCTGCTTGCCGGTGATCACGCCCTTCGGCGTTGAGAGGATGGCGACACCGACCCCGCTAAGCACGTGGGGAATCTCGCTCTTGCGCACGTAGATGCGCTTGCCGGGACGGCTCACCCGCTCAAGACCGCTGATGACCGGCTTGCGAAAGCGCCGCTCGCCGCTATAGCGGATGGTCAAGTTCAACATGCGCTTGCTACCCACCTCCACCACTTCAAAGGAATCCAGGTAGCCTTCTTCTTTCAGTATCTCGGCCACGCGCACGTTTAGGTTCGAAGCCCGCACGGCCACGGTGCTATGACCGACCGCGGCCGCGTTGCGGATGCGCGTGAGCATATCACCCAGGGTATCGTTCGACATAGTTTCTCCTCTGTGCTACCACGATGCTTTGCGCACGCCGGGGATCTCGCCGCGCAAGGCCATCTCACGAAAGACGATGCGTGACACGCCGAACTTGCGCATATAGCCGCGCGCGCGGCCGCTCACAGCGCAGCGGTTGCGCACACGCACCTTATATTTGCGGCGTTTCTCCCGATACATCATCGCAACTCTCGGCATCTTTGCCATCAGTCATCCCTCCTTAAGACGAGATTCACCGCTTCGCGCCTGGCTTGCTGAACGGCATGCCGAAGGCGCGGAGCAGCGACCGACCTTCCTCATCGGTTCGTGCGGTAGTGACGATAGTTACCTCCAGGCCGCGCACCTTATCGATTTTGTCGTAATCGATCTCTGGAAAGATGATCTGTTCGCGCAGGCCGAGGGTGTAGTTGCCGCGACCATCGAAAGCATCCGGCGATACACCGCGAAAGTCGCGCACGCGCGGCAGGGCCAAATGGATCAAGCGATAGAGAAAGTCATACATGCGCTTGCCGCGCAGCGTGACTTTGACGCCGATCGGGCGGCCCTCACGCAGCTTAAAGCCGGCAATTGACTTGCGCGCGCGCGTGACGATGGGCTTTTGGCCCGTGATCATCATGATGTCGTTGACAGCAGCGTCAACGGCCTTCGGGTTGTCGGCCGACTCGCGCCCCACGCCGACGTTGATCACGATCTTCTCGATCTTCGGCACCTGCATGATGTTCTTGTAACCAAACTCCTTCATCAGTGCAGGGCGGATCTCTTCGAGGTATTGCTTGCCCAGGTCAGCCATCTCAGTCCAACACCTCGTCTAGCTTGTTCGAATAACGCTTCTTGACCCCATCCACGATGCAGTAGTTCACCCGCGTGGGGTTGCCGCTCGGCGCGATCAACTTGACGTTGGAGACGTGGATCGGCATCTCCACCTCGATGATGCCGGCCTGCGCCACGCGGCGGCCGGCGCGGCGCGGCTTAGCGTGCTTCTTGGCAATGTTCACGCCCTTGACGACGACCTTCTGCTCCTTGGGCAGCGCGCGTATAACCTCGCCGCGCTTGCCTTTGTAGTCGCCGGCGATCACAAGCACCATGTCACCTTTTTTGATCTTCATCGCTCTCTCCTCCTGAGCCGCCGCACAGTCCAGCAGCGATCGGAGCTACAGCACCTCCGGCGCTAACGAGATGATTTTCATGAACCCCTTATCGCGCAGTTCGCGGGCCACGGGGCCGAAGATGCGCGTGCCGCGCGGGTTCACCTCGTCGTCGCTCAGGATCACTGCGGCATTGTCGTCGAAACGGATGTAGGAGCCGTCCGGGCGGCGATATTCCTTGGCCACCCGCACGATCACAGCCTTGACGACGCTGCTCTTCTTGACGTCGGCGGTTGGGCTGGCCGATTTCACTGTTGCGGTGATGATGTCGCCCACGCGCCCATAGCGCCGGCGGTGTCCACCATGAATATGAATGCACAACAGCTCTTTTGCACCGGTGTTGTCTGCAACTTGCAATCGCGTCTCCTGCTGAATCATAGGTCAGCCCTCCTTGCGCTGAATGATCTGCTCCAGCATCCAGCGCTTGGTTTTGCTGATCGGACGGTGTTCCACGATCTGGACGATGTCGCCCTCGCGCGCCAATTCGTTCTCGTCGTGGGCCTTGTATTTCTTGCTGCGCGTCAGCACCTTCTTGTAGAGCGGGTGGCGTAGCGTGCGCTCCACGCGCACCACGATGGTCTTCTGCATCTTGTCGCTTACGACAGTGCCGATCAGCCGGCGGCGTCGTTCCTCTGCCATCACTCCTTCACCTCGCTCTCGCGCCGCGCGGCGATCTGGGCCGCCAACTCGCGCTGGCGCAGCACCGTCTTGATGCGCGCGATGTCGTGTCGCACCCGCTTAATGCTATTGACGTCTGCCAGGTTGCCCTGCGCTTTCTGAAAGCGAAGGTTGAACAGCTCGCGATAGGCATCGTCCAGCTTCGCCTTCAAGTCGGCTGTAGGCAGGTTAATCAGTTCTCGCGCTCGCATAGTCCTCATCCTTCCATTTGCGATTCAGCCACGATCTGAGTGCGCATGGGCAACTTGTAGGCCGCCTGGGCCAGCGCGGCGCGCGCGATGTTCTCCGGCACGCCGGCCACCTCAAACATGATGCGGCCGGGTTTAACCACGGCGACCCAGTGGTCCACTGCGCCTTTGCCCTTGCCCATGCGCGTCTCTGCTGGCTTGGCCGTCACCGGCTTATCTGGGAAGATGCGAATCCAGATCTTGCCGCGTCGCTTCATCTCGCGGACGAGCACGCGGCGCACAGCCTCGATCTGCCGAGCGGTAACCCACGCCGGTTCCAGCGCTTGCAAACCAAATTCGCCGGCATCAATGGTCACGCCCCGGCTGGCCTTTCCCTTCATCCGCCCGCGCATCTGCTTGCGATATTTCACCCTCTTAGGCATTAACATAGCGCTCTACCTCGTTGTGTTTCTTCACAGCATCGGGCTAGCTCTCTGCTTCGCCGTTGGCAGAAGAGGCTGCGCGTTCGGCATCACTGCGACGCCCACCACGGCCACCGCGCCGCTCGCGCCGCGCGCTCGGCCCAGGTTGCTGGGTGCGCGAAGGGCGCGTGACCTCCTCTTGAGGCATATCGCGCAGCACGTCGCCCTTGTAGATCCAGACTTTTACCCCGATCTTTCCGTACGTGGTGCTGGCCTCGGCCTTGGCGAAGTCAATATCGGCGCGCAGGGTATTGCGCGGGATGCGGCCTTCCATCATCTTGTCGGTGCGCTTCATCTCGCTGCCGTTGAGCCGACCGGCACATTCGATCCGGATGCCCAACGCCCCGCGCTGCATGGCATTCTGAATTGCCCGCTTCATGGCCCGGTTGTGCGGAATGCGCCGCTCGATCTGTTGGGCGATGTTCTCCGCCACCAACTGGGCCACCAAGTCCGGTTTGACGATCTCGGCGATATCGAGCTTCACCCGCTTGCCGGTCATCTTCTCGATGGTCTCGCGGATTTCCTTCACTGCTGCGCCCTTGCGACCGATTACAACGCCGGGCCGCGCCGTATGCACCACAACGTGCAACTGATTCGGCGGAAAGCGCTCAATGGTGATGTCAGCCACGCCCGCGTTCTCCGCGTTCATCTTCTCCCGCAAATATGTGCGCAGCTGAAGATCTTCCAGCAGCAGGCGCGTGTATTCGCGCTTCGGCGCATACCACTTGCTCTTCCAGTCGCGGATAATGCCCAGCCGAAAGCCGTATGGATGAACCTTGCGTCCCATCAGTGCTACCCTTATGCGTTATCAGACTCGGCTGCTTCCCTGAGGACAACAGTGATGTGCGCGCTCTTGCGCTGGATAGGGCGAACGCGGCCACGTGCAGCGAAGCGCCGCCAATGGCGGATTGGCCCGCCATCTACATAGATTTGGCTGATCACCAGATCGGATTCGGAAAGTCGCTTGTTCTCGACCGCGTTAGCAATCGCCGACGCGATCACCTTGCTCACCGGCTCTGCGGCTGCTTTGGGCGTGAAGCGCAGCAACTCAAGCGCTTCTTTAGCGTTCTTGCCGCGCACCAGATTGGCGACCAGGCGAACCTTTTGTGGAGACATCCTCACGTAGCGCGCGACTGCGCGCACCTCGTTCTCTGCCAACTGCGCCATCTTTTAACCCTCACTTCTTCTCTTCTTCCTTGGCAATGTGCCCACGGAAGGTGCGGGTAGGGGCGAATTCACCCAGCTTGTGCCCCACCATGTTCTCGGTGATGTAAATGGGAATGTGCCGGCGGCCGTCGTGCACGGCGATCGTGTGGCCAACCATCTGCGGGAAGATGGTTGACGCGCGCGACCAGGTCTTGATGACCCGCTTCTCGCCGCGCTTGTTCATCTCCTCAATCCGCTTTAGCAATTTCGGATGGACATATGGTCCTTTCTTCAGTGATCTAGACATAGCTACTGTAGAGTTGTCGTATGAGCACTCACTTATTCTTCTTCTCGCGCCGACGGACGATCAACGCGTTGGTGCGTTTGTTGCGTCGCGTCTTAACGCCCAGGGCCTTCTTGCCCCAGGGCGTGCGTGGAGCGTCTTTGCCGATCGGCGATCGCCCTTCGCCGCCACCATGAGGATGGTCACGCGGGGACATGGCCGAGCCACGCACCGTCGGACGGATGCCCAGCCAGCGCTTTCGTCCGGCCTTGCCGAGCTTGATGTTGCTGTGATCTACGTTGCCCACTTGACCCACGGTCGCCATGCAGGCTTGCAACACCATGCGCATCTCGCCGCTTGGCAAGCGCAGCGTCGCGTAGTTTCCTTCTTTGGCCAGCAACTGAGCACCCGCGCCGGCGGAGCGAACCATCTGACCACCTCGCCCCGGATAGAGTTCCACGTTGTGCACCGTAGTGCCGATGGGAATATTGGCGAGCGGGAGCGCGTTGCCAGGACGCACCTCGGCATCCGGACCGCTCATCACCTCGTCGCCCACTTGTAGGCCGACGGGGGCGAGGATATAGCGCTTCTCCCCGTCAGCATAGTGCAAGAGGGCGATGCGCGCCGAGCGGTTAGGATCGTATTCAATTGTGGCCACGCGCGCCGGCACACCGAACTTGTCGCGCTTGAAATCGATGATTCGATAAGCGCGCTTGGCGCCGCCGCCGCGATGGCGCGTAGTCACCTTGCCGCGCATATTGCGCCCCCCGCTCTTGCGCAAACCGACGACCAGCGACTTCTCTGGCTCTCGCGCGGTGATCTCAGAGAAGTCGCTCACGGTCATCCCGCGGCGGCTGGGCGTGACTGGCTTAAAGGTCTTGACTCCCATTACGCAACTCCCTCAAAGATCGGAATGCGATCCTTCTCGCTCACCTGGACAATCGCCTTCTTCCATTGCGGCGCGCGCTGGATGCTCTTGGCCTTGCGACCGATGATCCGGCTGCGCGGGCTGCGGCGGCGCTTGGCCGGCATGACGATGACGTTCACCCGTGTCACCTTCACGTTGAACGCCAGCTCAACCGCTTCTTTGATCTGGTGTTTGTTCGCCCGCATGTCCACCTCGAAGACATATTGCGGCTTCGCGTAACCTGCCTGCCACTGCGTCTTCTCTGTGATAATCGGTCGCTTGAGAACCTCGTATGGATGCATCGCACTTCCTCCTAGCCCAGCCAGGCCTTGATGATCTCTAGCGCGTCCAACGGCATGACCAACTGGTCATACTTAAAGATGTCGCGGATATTCAGATAGCTAGCGTGCAGCGTCTTCACGTAAGGCAAGTTCCTGGCGGACTTTTCGACGGCTTCGCGCCGACCGGGCAACAGCACCAGGCCTTTGGTCACTCCCAGGGCCTGCATGGCTGCTGCGAACTCCTTCGTCTTAGGCGAAGCAAAATCTAGCTTGTCCACCACCACGATCTGTTGATCTGCGGCCTTCTGGGAGAGCGCGCTGCGGATCGCGGCCCGCCGCATCTTCTTCGGCATATCTTGGTAGTAGCTGCGCGGCTGTGGGCCAAACGCCACGCCGCCGCCCACCCAGTGTGGCGCTTTGCGGCTGCCTTGGCGCGCATTACCTGTCCCTTTTTGGCGATACACTTTCTTGGTGGTGCGGTTCACCTCGGCGCGCGTCTTCACCTTGTGCGTCCCCAGGTGTGCGTTGGCGTTCTGGCGAAGCAACGCCTGATGCATCAGCGGATGGCTGATGCGCGCGGCGAAGATGCTATCAGGCAGCTCCACCTCGCCCACCACTTCGCCCTTTAAGTTCTTCATCGGGACTTTCATAGTCATTCACCGCTTCCCACTCTTATGCGAATCCTTGATGACAACGATGCCACCTTTCGGTCCGGGGACCGACCCGGCAACAGCGATAAGGTTGCGCTCTGGATCAACCATCACCACCTTTAAGTTAGTAACGGTGGCGCGCACGTTGCCGTAGTGTCCGGCCATGCGCCGGCCCTTCGGGACATGGCCGGGGGTCGTCCCTGCGCCGATCGAACCCGGCGCACGCTCACGATCTGAAGCGCCGTGGGTCTTTCTCTGGCGATGAAAGCCATGTCGCTTGATGTTGCCGGCAAAGCCTCGGCCCTTCATCGTGCCGGTCACACTCACGCGGTCGCCCACCGCGAAGAGATCGGCCTTGATGACGTCGCCCTCGCGGTAAGGCACTTCGGCCATGCGGACTTCCTCCAGATACATCAACGGCGGCACGCCCTCTAGCTTGCGGCGGTTCGGGTGCTTGTCATCCGGCTTGAGCAGGCCGAGGTGGCCCAATTCGCCGCGGGTGAGCTTTTTGGGCTTCACTTCGCCGAAGCCGAGCTGCACGGCGCTGTAGCCATCTCGCTCAACGGTCTTCACCTGCGTCACGTAGTTTGGGCCGGCTTCGATGACCGTCACGCCGGTAACGTTGCCCTTCTCGTCGAAGAGCTGCGTCATCCCTACTTTGCGTCCGATTAGCTTCCTCATGGTTCATCATTGGCTCCCTAGCCTGACGGGCTGCTTCGCGCAGGAGCGTGATAGTTATCAGTCAGTTCACAACTTAATCTCGATATCCACGCCAGCCGGCAAGTTGAGCCGCATCAGCATCTCAATCGTCTTAGGATCAGGATCGATGACATCTATCAGGCGCTTATGGGTGCGGATCTCAAAATGCTCGTGCGAGTCTTTGTCAATGAAGGGCGAACGACGCACCGTATAGCGTTCGATCTTGACCGGCAGCGGGACGGGACCGACGACGGTTGCACCGGTGCGCTCAGCCGTCTCAACGATCTGGCGCGCTGAGCGGTCAAGGGCGCGATGGTCGTAGGCTTTCAACCGGATGCGAAGGCGTTGCTTGGCCATAGGTCACTCTCGACCGACTTCTGCGCGGATTACTCGAACACCTTGGTGATGGTGCCTGCGCCGACGGTCAAGCCGCCCTCGCGGATGGCGAAGCGCGAGCCTTGCTCCAGCGCCACCGGCGCAATCAGCTTCACCCGCATCGTCACGTTGTCCCCAGGCATCACCATCTCCACCCCCTCCGGCAATATCACCTCCCCAGTCACGTCCATCGTCCGAATGTAAAACTGCGGCCGATACCCGCTGAAAAACGCCTTGTGCCTCCCACCCTCGTCCTTCCTCAGCACATACACCTGCGCCTCAAACTCGCTGTGCGGCTTGATGCTCCCAGGCTTCGCCAGCACCATCCCTCGCTCCACGTCATCCCGCTCTATCCCGCGCAGCAGCACCCCGCAGTTGTCCCCCGCCTCCGCCTCGTCCAGCGCCTTGTGGAACATCTCCAACCCCGTCACCACCGTGCTCCGCGTCTCGCGCAGCCCCACAATCTCCACCGTGTCCCCCACCTTCAGCCGCCCGCGCTCCACGCGCCCGGTCACCACTGTCCCTCGCCCCTTGATGCTGAACACGTCCTCAATCGGCATCATGAACGGCTTGTCCACCTGCCGCACCGGCGTCGGAATGTATTCATCCACCACCCGCATCAGCTCCAAAATCGGCGCATACTCCGGCGCGTTCGGGTCCTTCGATGGGCTCTCCAGCGCCTTCAGCGCGCTCCCCCGCACGATCGGCGTCGTGTCCCCAGGATACCCATACTTGTTCAGCAACTCCCGCAGCTCCAGCTCCACCAGCTCCAGCAGCTCCGGGTCATCCATCATGTCCACCTTGTTCAGAAACACCACGATGCTCGGCACTTCCACCTGCCGCGCCAGCAGCACGTGCTCGCGCGTCTGCGGCATCGGCCCATCCGGCGCCGCCACCACCAAAATCGCCCCGTCCACCTGCGCCGCACCCGTGATCATGTTCTTGATGTAGTCGCGGTGGCCGGGCATGTCCACGTGCGCGTAGTGCCGCTTATCAGTCTCGTATTCCACGTGCGAGATCGATATCGTGATGCCGCGCTCGCGCTCCTCGGGCGCTTTGTCTATCTGGTCGTAGGCCGTGAACTGTGCCTGCCCCTTCAGCGACAGCACCTTCGTGATCGCCGCCGTCAGCGTCGTCTTCCCGTGGTCGATGTGCCCCATCGTCCCCACGTTCACGTGTGGCTTCGTCCGTATGAACTTCTCCTTGGCCATGTCTCAGCTTCCTTTGTGCATCTAGCTACGGAATACGGAATACGTATTGCGTATTGCGTATTGCGTGTTTCGTATTGCGTATTGCGTGTTTCGTATCGCGTATTGCGTGTTTCGTATTGCGTATTGCGTGTTTCGTATCGCGTATTGCGTGTTTCGTATCGCGTATTACGTATTGTGTGTTGAGCTACCGCTTCCCATCCTTTGCCGTGCGACCGTGAATCAACTCCTCGGCCAGGTTCTTTGGCAATTCGGCGTAGTGGTCAAACTCCATGACGAATTGGCCGCGCCCCTGAGTCATGCCGCGCAGATCGGTAGCATAGCCAAACATCTCGGCCAACGGCACGAACGCGCGGATCGCCTGGGCGTTGCCGCGCTGCTCAATGGCGTTGATCAAGCCGCGGCGCGCGTTCAAGTCGCCCACGACTGTGCCGGTGAACTCCTCCGGAACAACCACCTCCACACGCATCATCGGCTCGAGGATGATGCCACCGGCTTTTTGGATGGCCTCTTTGATCGCCATCGAGCCGGCGATCTTGAAGGCCATCTCCGAGGAGTCCACCTCATGGAATGAGCCATCCACCAAATGCACGGTCACGTCCACCACCGGATAGCCGGCGATGACGCCCGCATCGAGGGCTTCGCGGATGCCCTTCTCAACCGCGGGGATGTATTCCTTAGGGATAGCGCCGCCGACGATCTCGTTGAGGAAGACGAACCCTTTGCCTTTCTCGCTTGGTTCGATCTGGATCTCCACATCACCGTATTGGCCTCTACCTCCGGACTGGCGCTTGAACACAGCGCGGTGCCTGGCAGGGCGGGTGATCGTCTCTCGATAGGCGACCATTGGGCGGCCCACCCGCACATCCACGTTGTATTCGCGCTTCATGCGGTCAACGATCACCTCGAGGTGCAGCTCACCCATGCCGGCCAGCGTCGTTTGGCCGGTCTCCTCATCGGTCGCCACGTGGAGGGTGGGATCTTCGTCGCTCAGCGCCTTCAGCGCTTTGCTCAGCCGGTCCTGATCAGCAATCGTCTTCGGCTCGATGGCCAGCTTCACCACCGGCTCAGGGAACGAGATTGATTCGAGCAGGACGGGGGCATTCGGATCGCAGAGCGTATCACCGGTGATGGCCTCTTTCAGGCCCTGCGACACGCCAATATTACCGGCGGTCACTTCAGTGATTGGCTCGCGCTTATTGGCGTGCATCTGATATAGGCGGGCCATGCGCTCGGTTTTGCCTTTGGTCGCGTTGAGCACGGTGTCACCCTGTGCAATGCGCCCGCTATAGACCCGGAAGAAGGAGAGCTTGCCCATGCCAGTTGGGTCGGTGATGACCTTGAAGACCAGCGCAGCGAAGGGTGCCTTCGGATCTGGGTGACAAACCACCTTCTCGCTGGTCTTGGGATTCACCGCTTCCTGAGGCGGGATGTCAAGCGGTGAAGGCAGGTAATCGCACACCGCGTCCAGGACGAGCTGCACGCCTTTGTTCTTGAGCGCCGATCCGCAGAAGACTGGGAAGAAATTGCGATTGATCGTCCCGCGCCGAATGACTGGCTTCAGCTCTTCAGCCGTGGGTGTCTCGCCAGCGAGGTACTTCTCCAACAGCGCGTCGTCGATCTCGGCGACCGTCTCGACGAGTTTCTCGCGTGCCTTCTGCGCAGCTTCTCGATACCCTTCGGGGATTTCATGCTCAACAACGTTCGCCCCTTTGTCGCCCTCGAAGGTGTAATACTTCATCTTGACCAGGTCAATAATGCCCTGGAAGTCGGCCTCAATCCCGACAGGAATCTGCATGACCAGCGGCTTGGCGGCCAGGCGATCCACGATCATGTCCACGCAGCGCTCCAGGCTGGCGCCAGTGCGGTCCAGCTTATTCACGAAGCAGATGCGCGGCACGCCATATTTGTCGGCCTGTCGCCAAACAGTTTCGGATTGTGGCTCCACGCCGGCCACGCCGTCGAACACCACCACGCCGCCATCCAGGACGCGCAGGCTGCGCTGCACCTCGGCAGTAAAGTCGATGTGCCCTGGGGTATCGATTAGGTTGATTTGGTAGCCCTTCCAGTAGCACACCGTGGCCGCTGCGGTGATGGTGATGCCGCGCTCCTGCTCCTGCTCCATATAGTCCATGGTCGCAGCACCCTCATGAACCTCACCGATCTTGTAGGTTCGGCCAGTGTAGTACAGGATGCGCTCAGACGTGGTGGTCTTGCCCGCGTCTATGTGCGCGATGATGCCAATGTTGCGGATTCGCTCGAGTGGGACATCCTTAGACATCTCAGACCTTCCCTTGCTAGTTCAGCAACACTACCACCTAAAATGTGCAAATGCGCGGTTTGCTTCAGCCGCCTTATGCGTCTCCTCGCGGCGCTTGATGGCGTTGCCGGTGTTGTTGGCAGCATCCAGTATCTCCGCGGCCAGCTTCTCGGCCATTGAACGACCGGCGCGCTCACGCGCAGCATGGATGAGCCAGCGCATCGCCAGGCTCTCCTGCCGATAAGGGTTCACCTCCACCGGCACCTGCAGCGTCGCGCCGCCGACGCGCCGCGGCTTCACCTCCACTGAGGGCAACAGGTTACGGATCGCCTCCTCAAAGACCTCGAGCGCGGGCCGCTTAGCGCGCTCTTCGACCAGCGCGAAGCTGGTGTACACGATGCGCTGAGCGACGCTCTTCTTGCCGCGCATCATCAAACGATTGATTAAGCGCTGCACGCGCTCACTGCCATACCGGATGTCCGGCGGCACAACACGCTTGGGAGGAGAGTTTCGTCTTGGCATAGCTCGATAGCTGTGTTACTTCTTTCCGCCTTTGCTTGGGCTGCCCTTGCCTGCTGCGGCCTGTGCGCCGGGCTTGGCGCGCTTTGCCCCGTACTTCGAGCGACCCTGGGCGCGCTTCTCGACGCCCTTGGCATCCAGCGCGCCGCGCACGATGTGATAGCGCACGCCGGGCAGGTCCTTCACGCGGCCGCCGCGCACCAGCACCACCGAGTGTTCCTGGAGGTTATGCCCTTCACCAGGGATATACGCAGTGACTTCGGCGCCGTTGCTCAAGCGGACGCGCGCCACCTTGCGCAACGCAGAGTTCGGCTTTTTAGGCGTCTGCGTTCGGACAACGGTGCACACACCGCGCTTCTGGGGCGACCCTTTGCGCTGCATAATGCGCTTGTCGCCCTTCAGCGAGTTCGTGATGAACTGTAGCTGCGGCGCTTTGCTCAGCTTTTTCTTCGGCTTGCGGCCCTTGCGGACCAATTGGTTGATAGTCGGCATAATCTCTGGACTTGTTCGCTTGATTTAGGCGATAAGAAAGGCTACTGAATCTATGCCCAGTAGCCTTTCTTCTCTTCAATTCAGGGTAGCGCGCGGTGCGCACCAGCTAGGATCTAGCCCAGGAAGTATAACACATCTTGCCTCGAGAGTGACCCAACCGGAAAATATTTGATTCCCGGATTGATACGTGGCCGTTCATGCATGACTCGCCGCGCTAGCCTGTCATGCTAGGCCTGAGCAAAGCACGGCATGCTGTGTCCACTGACTTTGTCATACGAGCAAAGCGCCTAAGCGGCCGCATTTGCCAAAGCCGTGCCGGCCTCAGCAAATCCCGCAGCGCCTCAATCGGGCGCGAGCGTCGCTTCGCCTCAGGGTTGCTGGTGACCCTCATGCGCTCAACTGGTCACGCCAAGCGCAGGGGCCCCGACTCTATGAATGCACCCCCGTTGAGCGCTCCCAGATGAACGATAATCTGACGCACAGGAGACCGTCATCTATGCTTCACGACGCACACGTTGCCTTCATCGGCGGCGGCGTGATGGGCGAAGCCATCATCAAGAGCCTGCTGCGCTCCGCCATCCTGCAACCCCACCAAATTGCTCTCTCCGAGCCAAACCCTGAGCGGCGCGGCTTCCTGAGCGATCGCTACCAAGTACATGCCTTTGCCGACAACGCCAGCGCCGCGGCCCATGCCGACGTGATCGTGCTGGCGATTAAGCCGCAGGTGATGGATAAGGTGCTGGCTGAACTGAAGGGCGTCGTCAGGCCAGACGCGCTGGTCTTCTCGATCGCCGCCGGCATCGCCATCGCCACCCTGCGCGAAGGGCTGGCCGGCCATTTGCAGATCGTGCGGGCGATGCCCAACACGCCCGCGCAGATCGGCCAGGGCATCTCTGTATGGACGTGCACCGACGCAGTAACCGATGTCCAGCGCAAGCAGGCAGTGCAGATCCTCAAAGCGATGGGCGAGGAGGTGTTCGTGGAGGACGAACAGTACCTGGACATGGCCACTGCGCTCAGCGGCACCGGCCCGGCGTATGTCTTCCTCTTCATGGAAGCGCTGATTGACGCGGGCGTCCACATGGGGTTCTCGCGACCAATCGCCGAGAAGTTGGTGATTCAGACGTTG
>Ga0308390_1000652_pt1 | contig 24106 bp, 24 predicted proteins | sample Hotspr2Sample149_FD_202358 | JGI IMG/M metagenome (GOLD analysis project Ga0308390, IMG submission 202358) | Hot spring phototrophic mat microbial communities from Mushroom Spring, Yellowstone National Park, Wyoming, United States - 20040719_149 ...
GGCTCACCCGGGAGAAATATCTGGCCGCCATGCAGCGGGGATATCCCAGTGATGTGCTGACCGGTTTCCTGGAACAACATACCCGCAATCAGCACCTTCCGGATAATGTCCGGCGGACCCTAGAGGACTGGAGTCGTACGCCCCGACGGATTCGGATCCGAAAGGTGCTACAGCTTGAATGCGACGATCCTGTAATTCTGGCTGAACTCTCCAGTTATCCCGAACTGAAACCGCATTTGAACACACCAGATCCGGCACACACCCGGACGCTGCAGGGACTGCTCACCGCCGAAGTCCGCGAACTCCTCTGGCGAAAAGGCTTCATCATCGAATAAACGTGTGCGCCGTCACATCATGGCACGTTCAGAAACATCCCTCACGTAAATGCACTTTTTTCAGTCCACGACCTAACTTCCTTAACCCTGGTTCAACAGAAAAGAAAACCGCCGGCAGCGGTCACTGCCGGCGGTTCAGATTTTTTCGCATGACAGGCTCAGACTTTTTCCCACTTCTTCGAGGCGGCCGCGCGTTCTACCGCGTCAAGCACCTTTTGGCACTTCACGGCGTCTTCAAAAGTGGGATAGTTGACCTTCTTGGCTTTCAGGCCGCACAGAAATTCATACAGTTCATGCACGAACAGATGTTCGTAGCCGATGATATGTCCGGGCGGCCACCACGCGTGAACATAGGGATGACCGACATCGCAGGCCAGGACTTTGCGGAAGCCCTGCAGGGTGGGTGCATCCTTGCGGCTGAAATACAAGAACTGGTTCATGTCTTCCTGATTCCAGATCACCGAACCCTCGCTGCCATAAATTTCGATGCAGTTGTAGTTGCGCCGACCGGGTGCGAAACGGGTAGCCTCGAAAGTAGCCAGCGTGTTGGCCCCTTTGATCCGGCCCAGGTACACCGCCGCGTCATCGACGTCCACCGTGTCCCATTTTCCGGTGTCCTTGCCTTGGGTCCCGGAAATCCCGCCAACGGTGCTGGAAGGCACTTTGCGCTTCTTGATGAACGTTTCCATGGCGGCGGCCACTTCAGCCACTTCACCCACCAGGAAGTGGCACAGATCGGTGATGTGGGCGCCGATGTCGCCCAGCGCACCGGAACCTGTCCACTTTTTCTTCAGGCGCCACACCATGGGAAACTCAGGATCGACAATCCAGTCCTGCTGATACGCGGCGCGGAAATGGAAAATTTCACCCAACTGCTTTTTGGCCAGCATATTTTTGATGGTCTGGACGGCCGGAGCGAAGCGGTAGGAGAAGCCGCACATGTGCTTCACGCCGGCGGATTGCACGGCTTTCAGCATGTCCTGGGCTTCCTGCAGAGAGTTGGCCAGGGGTTTTTCACTCACCACATGCTTGCCCGCCTTGGCCGCCGCAATCGCCACGGGCGGGTGGAGCCAGTTCGGTGTGCAGATATCGACAATGTCTATATCCGGCCGGTTGACCACCTCTTCCCAGTTGTTGGAGACTTCCTGCCATCCCCATTTTTCCTTGGCGACCGTCATGTCCTCGCCCGGCGCACCACACGCCACCTTCATCACCGGCGTGTAGGGCGGATCGAAAAACATCGCCACCTTCCGCCACCCGTTGCTGTGGGCCTTGCCCATGAAGGCAGCCCCGATCATGGCCACGTTCACTGTTTTTTTCGCCATGGTTCTCCCTCCATCGTGGTTGGGATTCCTGACCTTGGCGGCCCGCGCCGCCTTCCTGTTACGCGTCACGCGCGTGACGCTTCTCACAGTCTTTTAGCGTAATCAAATTTGCCGCACGATGCAACTTTTTTCACGTCAATGCCACGACCAGTTCAATTCACGGACCAGATCCATCAGCCGCCGCCCGTACGCCACGTAGGAACTATAAAGGGCATCCGCGTCCTCACAAGTCTGGCCGGTGTGGATAACCGCCGCCAGGTGGGGCTCGATGGAAATCCCGCCATCATACCCGGACTGTTTCAGATCCGCCAGGATCTCGCGCACACAGCCATCTCCATCCCCGCACATCGTGTACTGATCGACGCCGTCCACCTTGCGAGCGTCTTTGATATGCACATAGGCGATATCCTTGCGCACCACCCGGTAGTATTCCCAGGCGTTCTGACCATAGGTGACCGGATTCCCCGTGTCGAACACCACCTTCAGGGCCGGACTGTTCACTTCCCCCAGCAGAATGTTAGAGTTCTCCGCCGACAGGCCACCCCAGCCACTGCAGTTTTCATGCAGCAGGATTATCCCGCCGTCTTCCGCCATCCGGGCAAGCACCTTCATCCGGGCGATGGCTTCCTGCCGCCAGGCGTTTTCCGGAATCGGGTTTTGCGGATCATTGGGATAACTCATCACGCGGATGAACTGCGTACCGAAACGATGCATCCGGGGAATCGCCCTGGCAAGATCCTGCCGGTCAATTTCCGGATCACACGTAACAGGCCGGGCCCAGTTGGCGATGGCGCTGGCGAAGCAGGAGACCCGCATCCCGGCTTCAGTGACCGCCGCGTACACCCGGTCGAATGCTTCGTCCGGCAACTGGGTCAGATTGATGCCCTCAACCGTGCGCAACTCAAGATGGGACCATCCCAACTCCCGGTGCGCGGCGATCTGGCGGTCAATGGTCTTACCCGCTTCGTCTGAAATTCCGGAAAAATACATAGATTGCTCTCCGCTGCCGGCCTCGCCGGCGTTCACTCGTCGATATACAGCACCGCGCGTTTCCCCATCAGATTGGCATAGGCTCCTGTGGGCACGCGCAACACAATTTCCGTGTATTCCTCGGCCCCGACCGTCACGTCAAACGTATGACCGCCACCCCGGTTGATGTTGCTCCGGCGGATGGCAATGATCCGGCCCGGAATGCTCAAGGCCATTTTGGGACGCGGCGCGGGCGCATTCGCCCCGCCCTCAAGGCGGTCAATAGGCTGTTTTCCCCCCACCGGGTCAATACCGTATGGCCTGAATTCATCCAGCATGGTCACCGTTCCGGAGCGCCGGACCTTTCCGGCCGCTGATTCAATCGGCCACCAGCGACTGCCGGACCTTTTCCCGGATCGCCTTTCCGGCCGCCAGTTCCACCAGGTTCAGCGCGAAATCAACCGCCGTACCGGGACCGCGGGAGGTCACCACGTTACCATCGACCTCAACCCGCTTCCCGGTATACGTGCCACCGCCGGCATCCACCTTCAAAACCCCGGGATAGGCCGTGAACCGGCGGCCCTTCAGCAGCCCCGCCCGTTCCAGGGCCATAGGGGCCGCGCAAATAGCCGCCAAGATACGCCCACTGCCATGCGTTTCCTTTAGCAGGGCCTGCACCCGCTGATCCTCGGTCAGCGCCCGGGTACCGTCCATGCCTCCCGGCATCACCACCATATCCCAAGGTCCCTGTCTGAGCGCATCGTTCAGCGGGACATCCGGCACCAGTTTCACCCCGCGGCTGGCCGTGATCACTCCATCCGTCACCCCCGCCACCGTTACTTCCACGCCTCCGCGCCGGAGGATATCGATGGTGGTTACCGCCTCCATTTCTTCGCAGCCATTGGCCAGCAGTACCAGTGCTTTTTTCATGGTTCATCTCCCATGTTTAAAGCGGTTTCCGCTTCCGCCGCCGGGCGGTTGTATCCCAGTTGTCATTGTAAAGGATGGCGATGCTGCCGGTAAACGCCCCGGTCAATGCCTCAAGTCATGGCTGGCCGCCAAGAGGTGCCAACTGATAAACCGCCTTCACCCGGGCGCGGCACCGCAGCAAGGGTCTGTCACCGGACAGCGCGTCAGGCTGAGGTGTCCAGGTCACTTCCAGGATCTCCATAGACTGTACCGCATAAATCGAACTCCGCACCGCACCGGCAATCGCCTCTGCGCCGGGATAGGCAGCCGCGGCCGCCTGGATCAGGGCTTCCTGTTCTGCCTTTTCCCGATCCGCCGGAACCCACGGCTCCATGGAAAGTTTCGCACCAAGTTCTCCCGCGGCCGTCTTGAGGGTATCGCACAGCGCGCCGAATGAAGGACCTGAAGCGCTAGCCTCGTTGAACACCTTCATAGCAAACCGAACGGTTACCCGCCCGGATACGGTCCTGTCGTCCAGGGAAGTGATGACGGGATAGCCGGCGTCTATCTCCGCGGCCAGCAGATCCTCTTTTTTGAATCGGTCAATCACCGTCCCGATCCACTGCCGACAGGCATCTGCCGACGCTTTAAGGGTATCGGCCGTAAACGTCCGCTCCAGCGCGAACACCGCGAATTCCGGCAGGGCGTGCGATTCCCCTTCACCGGTGGAAATTACCACCGGAATCTCCCCGGACGCGGCAAAAACCACCGGACAGGCTACCGTCAACACGATCAACACAGACATCCAGAGACCACGTGTCCAATCAGGCACGGCTGCCTCCTTTCCCACGCAGGGCCGGCCAGAAGACCAAGGCATCCTCACGAACCGCCCGCGAAGGTAATCCGCACTGGGTTACTGTACATGATTGTCCGATCTTCCGCCGGCACACTGTTCAGATCAAAATGCTCCCAGTCCAGCGATGCCGGGTCCGCACCCTTCGGTACCAGGACGGCCCGGGCCCGCGCCACCACAAGCATGGACTCCGGCGGCGCCGTCATCCCCTGCAGCACATCCGCCTGAAAGGAACGGGGACCATCCGGCGCCTCGGCCCCCGGCTGCGGCATATGCCTGGTGATCAGCGTCCGCCAACTCACGCCGAACGGCTGATCGTCCCGCAGCAGTTCTATCTCCATAATAACCGGCCGCTTGGTAAATTCCCGCATCACATTCAGGTCCAGTGTTACCTGGATCGTCGGAGGATAGGGCGGCTTCAGGGTAACGTACCACGCGGCCAGATGACCCTTGCGCGTTTCCATCGGCTCCACTTCAGCCGTGGGCGGAAACTGCTCTGCCGGGGCTTTCAGCGACAGTCTCACCATGGCTTCCACATCGCCAATGTTCAACTCCGGCGCCAGTACCGGTTCCGGTACCGCGGCTGTGTTGGTCCGGGCACCACGTGGGCCTGAAGCAAGTATTTCTGCCGGATCCCGATCCTGGCTTCCTCCCGAACACCCCACAAGCAGAAAACACACCGCGCCAACTGCTGGAGCCCATCCAACAGACCTGCATTTCCGAAGAAACCAAGTCATACTACATCCTTTACTCCATGTTGGTCAGACCGCCTCACTCAGTTTGTCGGCTTTCCAGCCCAAACAGACCCAGAAACTGATCCAGGCGGGAGGCTTCCATCTCTGCCAATTCTGCCCGTGCCCGTTCAAGACGTTTCCGTACCGCATCCCGGGTTGCCGCCGTAAGCCATGCCCCCTCATCGTCCAGATCCAGCGGCCTGCCAGTGGACCGGAAATCCTGTTCCGCCATGCGCAGTGCGTCCAGCACGGCACCGGCAGCAGTTGCTCCATAATATGCCATGCAGAAACGACGGGACAATACTCCTGAATCCAGCCCGCTGTCAAAGGCCAGTAAAGCGGCCAGATACGCGCGCCAGGAAGCCAGCGCGGGGATACCTCCGGTCCATTCCGTCCAGGGATCCCCCAGGTAAACGCCTTCCACACCCTCCTCATGCAGTGCCATCATGATTCCGCTCAGGGCTCCGAATACCGGAAACAGGGATTCCGGATGTGCCCGTCCCGCCACCGGCAGAACCACATGAACCCGGATTCCGGCATTTCTCCAGGCCCTGAGGTCTGCCCGGAACTGCCGGTTGGTCTCCACGCTACGGTCATTCAGGTCCCGGAAAAAATCGAGGTGTGTCGGCACCAACTGCACCACCACCCGCCTGACACTGGTTTGCGAAGGCACTGCGGCGGCGGTTACCCCCTCCGAAAGTTCCACCCGAATCCGCCAAGGTTCAGCCAGGGACCACTGCTCCAATAACCGGACCGCTTCACAGGCGGTCTGCAAAAGCAGGTTCGCAAACCTTGCAGCCCCGCCATCTCCCTCCGCAGGCCGGGAAAAATCCGGCCGGATGCGCCCGAGTGACCAGTCTCCCCCACCGGGCGGCCACTGATACCGGGCCGGTCCTTCCGGATCTTTGGCCAAGGCGGCAATCCGGTCTGCCAGGTCGGACGCAGCTTCCGAAGACCCCCAGACCGGCCGGGAAGTTTCATTGGGTGCGGGTGTTTCCGGAACTTTCAGCGGCGCCGGAGGCACAGGCAGAGGTACCCGGGGCAGTCCTACCCCCAGGCGGAACTCCAATACCTGCTCCGCGTCCGCCTTCGCCTCGTTGTACAGCCGCGGATCCACATCGCGAAGAACAAAAGCTGGGCGGACCGGCGCAGACATGGCTGGAATGGTGTAACCCGCCCGGGGATGGGTGATCACTCCAGGAGCGGCCCACGTCACACCGAGTACCTCCCGGAAAAACGCGCGTACCGTGAGACGCAGCAATTCACCGTCACCGGCCAGAACCAGTTGTTTCGTGGCCCCCCGCGCGGCATAGCGGGGCGGCGGAACGTACGTCTTGACATAACAGAGATCTTCTGCTGGAGCAATACCTTCCAACTGGCTGGCCAGATCCTCTGGCAGATGACCCGTTCCGATCCACACATTGATGCGGCCGCTGGCGGTATTGTCGAAATCAATATCATGGCGGGTGGAGGTTTTCCATAGGCGGCAAAAATCGGCGGCGGCGTCCAGCATGGAACCGGAGGCGTCTGTGGGCACCACCACATGGAAATATTCATATTCCGTCGCGTTCACCCAGGCACCTCCACCGGCACCCATCACGGATGTCTGCGCGAACGCATACTCCGCCGACGGCCAAAATACGACCGCCGCAATCCACCATATCCATATCCGGTAAATGCCTGCCATAACACATCACTCCGCCGCTGAGGCTCATGGGGTTTTTCCTGCTGAGCCTTTTTTCGCGCAAGTTATTTTTTCACACTGGGGCTTGACAATACAAGGCACGGTCGATTATAATACTTACCAGGTATGATTTTATATGCGCGTCTCCAAAAAAACAGATTATGCCCTGCGCGCCTTGGTCGCCCTCGCCAGACTGGATCCGGGGCAGACCCTCACTCTGCGGCATATCGCCCGAACTTGTGACATCCCCTACAACTTTCTGCAGCAGATCATGCTGGACTTGCGCGCACAAGGCTGGGTTAACGGTCATCCAGGCCGGGATGGCGGCTATGAACTGGCGGTGCCGCCCGATACCCTGAGTATGGGTGAGGTCGTGCGCCATTTCGACGGGGTCCTGGCACCCATCGCATGTGTGTCTATCACCCACTATGAGCCGTGTTCCCAGGAACCGGTCTGCGTCTTCCGGCGGCTGTTCCTGGACGTCCGGAACCACACGGCGCGCCTGCTTGAAGCCACTACCCTGCAAGATCTCGTAAAGCAGAAACCGGTTGAAAACCGGGAAGTGTTCCTCACTGAATTTTCTGAAGGAGCGGGCATATGAACCGACACACAGGACACCGCCTGCACCGCGCCAGACTCATGGCTGCGGGCATCAGTCTGGCCGTAGCCGCCATGGCAGGCCTCAGCGGCTGCGGCGGATCTGCCGGCAATCAGGGGATTACGCTTCTTAACGCCTCCTATGACCCGACCCGGGAACTGTACCGGGATATCAACGCGCTGTTCACGAAACAGTGGGAGGAAAAAACCGGCGTTCCCCTGACCATCAATCAGTCCCACGGGGGATCGGGCAAACAGGCCCGGGCCGTAATCGAAGGACTGCAGGCCGACGTGGTTACTCTGGCTCTGGCCTACGATATTGACGCCCTGGTGGAACATGGTGGGCTGGTGGCTCCAGACTGGCGCGCACGGCTGCCTCATGACAGCGTCCCCTTCTACTCCACCATCGTTTTCCTGACGCGCAAGGGCAATCCCAAAGGTATCCATGACTGGAACGATCTGATCCGGGACGATGTCGCTGTCATCACCCCAAATCCCAAGACATCTGGCGGCGCGCGGTGGAATTACCTGGCGGCATGGGGGCATGTCCTGACCGAAAGGCTGGGTGATCCCTCCATCGCCCTCCGTGAACCGGATAGACACGAAGTTCGGGAAGCTCAGGAAGCCGCCCGCCAGTTTATTGCCGCGTTGTTCCGACGGGTTCCCGTGCTGGACTCCGGGGCCCGGGCGGCTACCACCACCTTCGTACAACGTCAGATCGGTGACGTCCTGCTGGCGTGGGAAAATGAAGCGTTGCTGGCGGTCCGGGAAATGGGTCCCGAGCAGTTTGAAATCGTCTATCCTTCTCACAGCATTCTGGCGGAACCTCCGGTAGCGGTAGTGGACAAAGTCGTGGATGCCCGGGGTACCCGGGAGGCAGCCACCGCGTATCTGGAATTCCTGTATACCCCGGAAGCCCAGCGGGTGGCGGCAAGACACTACTTCCGACCGGTCATGCCGGTCCCCCAGGCTTCTGACCTGCCGGAATTCCCGGAAATCCGTCTTTTCTCCATTCGGGATTTATACGGCGACTGGAAAACCGCTCATGCCATCCATTTCGCGGACGGCGGCATGTTTGATCAGGTCTTAGCGGATTCCTCCGGCAGAGAAAGGGCAGGGCGGTGAGGCGGCTGAAACACCCGGGACGATTCGGGCTGCTTCCCGGATTTGGCCTGACGCTGGGAATCACGCTGGCCTTTCTGGGGGTGCTCGTCATACTTCCTTTCGCGGCGCTGACCCTGCGATCCCTGCAGATGTCCCCCGGAGACTTCCAGCGAATCCTGACCGATCCGCGGGTACTGGCCTCATTCCGGGTCACCTTTCTGGCTGCTTTGGGCGCGGCATGTGTCAGCGGCCTGTTCGGGTTTGTGGTCGCCTGGACCCTGACCCGATATCCGTTTCCAGGCAGACGTCTGGTGGACGCGCTGATCGATCTGCCCTTCGCGCTGCCCACGGCTGTATCGGGCATCGCCCTGACCGCGCTGTACGCCCCGAACGGGTGGTTGGGAAGCCGTCTGGAACCTCTGGGGATCAAAATCGCCTACACCCCGGCCGGAATCATGACAGCCCTGATATTCATCGGATTTCCTTTCGTGGTGCGAACCCTGCAGCCCGCGCTGGCTGATCTTGAAGAGGAGTACGAGGAGGCTGCCGCCAGTCTGGGGGCCAACCGCTGGCAAACCTTCCTGAAAGTGATTTTCCCGTCGGTGCTCCCCGCACTGCTCACGGGTATTACCATGGCATTCGCCCGGGCGCTGGGTGAATACGGTTCCGTGGTATTCATCTCCGGAAACATGCCATACCGCACCGAGATTGTTCCCCTGCTGATCATCACCCGGCTGGAGCAGTTCGATTACACCGGTGCCACCGTGCTGGCTGTAGCCATGCTCGGGGCTTCGTTCGCCCTGCTGCTGGCCGCGAACCTGATTCAGTGGCGCCTCACACGGTACGCCTATGAGAGGTCCTGACATGAACATGCCGGTATCCGAAACGTCCCGCGGGAAAGTCTCACGGCTGAAGGCTACTGGAGACCCTTCCTGGGTTCGGGCCGTCTGTATCGGCCTCACGCTGGGTTTCATCGCACTGATGCTGTTGCTTCCGATGATTGTGGTTTTCACCGAAGCCTTCCGGAAAGGATTGCATGTGTATCTCGCTGCCATCACCGAGGCGGACGCCCGGGCGGCAATCCGGCTGACGCTGCTGGCTGCTGGAATCGCGGTACCGCTGAACACCCTGTTCGGGCTGGCAGCCGGTTGGTGCATCGCCCGTTTCCGATTCCCGGGGCGAAACTTCCTTACGGCCATGATTGACCTGCCGTTTTCCGTGTCACCGGTTGTGGCCGGGCTGCTGTTTGTACTGCTGTTCGGATCCGGCGGACTGCTGGCCGCAGCGGCCCGGTGGGCCGGCATTCAGGTGCTGTTCGCTGTCCCAGGTATCGTGCTGGCCACAATGTTCGTCACGCTGCCTTTCGTGGCACGGGAACTGATTGCTTTGATACAGGAACAGGGCGACGAGGAGGAAATGGCCGCTATGGTACTGGGGGCGAACGGTTTGCAGACTTTCTGGCGGGTTACTCTGCCAAACATCAGGTGGGGACTGCTGTACGGGATGATTTTGTGCAACGCCCGGGCCATGGGGGAATTCGGAGCGGTATCTGTGGTTTCCGGACACATCCGCGGCGTCACCAACACGCTGCCCCTTCATGTGGAGATCCTGTTCAATGAATACAATTTCGCGGCCTCTTTCGCTGCCGCATCGCTGCTCACTGTCCTGGCGCTGGTGACGCTTGTCATCAAAACGCTGATCGAGTGGCGGGAACAGTACAAGACATCCACTGATGTTCTGGAGTCCTGATCATGAGCATAGAAGTACGCGGCATCACCCGATCCTTTGGCGCGTTCAAGGCGCTGGACAACGTATCGCTGCGGATCAATGACGGTGAACTGGTGGCGCTGCTGGGGCCGTCAGGTTCGGGAAAAACCACCCTGCTGCGGGTAATCGCCGGACTGGATCAGCCCGATCCGGACTGCGGCGGACAAATCCTTTTCAACGATGAAAACGTTCAGAACCTCCCCGCCCGAAAAAGGCAGGTGGGCTTCGTTTTTCAGCATTACGCTCTGTTCCGCCACATGACGGTGTTCGACAACATTGCTTTCGGTCTGCGGGTTAAGCCCAGAAACCAGCGACCTCCGGAAGCTCAGATCCGCGCGAAAGTCAAAGAACTGCTGGCCCTGATCCAACTGGAGAACCTGGAAAACCGGTATCCCGCGCAGTTATCCGGTGGTCAGCGACAGCGGGTCGCGTTGGCGCGGGCTCTGGCCATCGAACCCAAAGTGCTGCTGCTGGACGAACCGTTCGGGGCACTGGACGCGCGAGTCCGTCAGGACCTGCGGCGATGGCTGCGGCGACTCCACGATGAACTGCACATCACCAGCGTGTTCGTCACCCACGATCAGGAAGAAGCGATGGAGGTGGCCGACCGCATCGTGATCATGAACGCGGGACGCATCGAACAGGACGGCCCGCCGGATGAAGTGTTCCACCATCCGGCCAATGAGTTCGTGGTGAATTTCCTGGGAAATGTCAATCTGTTCCGCGGGCGGGTAGAGTCGGGCGTGGCCGTAATCGGACCCTGGACCCTGTCGCAGACGGGCCTCGCCCTGACGGACGGTCAGGAAGCGCGGTTATTCGTTCGGCCCCATGAACTCGATGTGCGGGCCACACCGGATGGACGGCCTGCCCTTACCGCCGTCATCCAGCGCATCCAGACCGCCGGGCCTCTCGCTAAACTTGAAGTGCTTACAGTCGACGGTCAAAACGTTTTCGTGGAAATGCCTCACGAGCGGTTCCGGGAACTGAACGTCCGGCAGGGTGATACCGTCTTCGTCAGTCTCAAGGATGCGCGGGTGTTCGTGGAGGATTACGTCATATGAGAAACCGGGAAGTTTCCGCGCGGAAAACTTCCCGGTTTCGTGCTTGGACTGCTGAATCAGGCTTCTTCTTCCGCCGATCCACCGCCGAAGAGATTCGTGAAGAATCCGATAATGCTTTCCCAGATACCGGTGAAGAACCCGATGATGCTTTCCCAGATGCCCAGCAGACTCATAGGTTTGCTCCTCTTGTTGATGTTCCTTGTTTCTTTTTCCCGCGGTCTCCCGTCGACCGCCTGACTGTATCTACGGAGCATCTGAGGATCTGTTACAGGTTGTCCTGGGGGGCATCAGCCGGATCTTCTTTAGTCCCCTCGAAGATGTGAGCCGTCCTCTCTTTGGCCCACGCGCGGTGTGCCGGTGTCATGAAGCGTCCCACGGCAGTGATAGCCCCGGTCAGCAGGCCCAGGTCGTCGGTGTATCCCAGGCCTGGCAGCAGATCGGGAATCACATCCGCCGGCAGAATAAAATAACCGAGCGCTCCCAGAATAATCGCTTTGGCCCACTCCGGCACGGCGGGATCCCGCAGCATGGCATAAAGCGCGAGGGCTTCTTCGATCAGCCGCCTGCCCGCCTGAAAAAAGACGGACGACACTTTTTCCCGAAAGGTCCTTTCACTGAAATGTTCCTGAAAGGACGCGGCGACGGTCATCATAGTATCGAGATTTTGGGGTGTATCCGACGGATCCGTCCCTCCAAACCTTTGCGCCTTTGAAGATTCATCCAGCATTGTGGCTCCTCCGATGAACGTTTGGCCGGATTCCCGAAAATGGGGGACAATACCTGTATGTTTTGGGATTATATCGATGATTTGGCCTGGGCCGCCGCCGCATCGATCGATCTGCTGGTTCTGTTCGGGGTGGGCGTCTATTTTCTCCTGAGGCGTTTTCATCGCCGGGAAGATATCGCCTCTGTCCAGGAAGCGGCAGCATTGGGTATCGCGCTGGTGCTGGCGGCCCTGGAAATTCGCTTTCTTCGGGAAGCGCTGGAACGTTTCCCGGTGTATTACGTTTTCAGCGCGATCGGGGTGCTGATCACCATATCAGCCTTGTACGGTCACATGGTGGTTTCTCTGCTGTCCCGGTTTCTGGTGGAATGGGTCACTTCCGGCACTTCCGATGGTCTGGACCGTCCGCTTTTCGGGGCCGCAGAGGCTTGTATGCGCCGGGGGGATTATGAGGGCGCCGTACGGGAATACCTTGTTCTGGCCCGGCTGCATCCCCGCGATCCCGCCGTCTTTATGCGTCTGGGCGAGGCGTTGAGCCTCACGAATGACCACCGGAGAGCTGTACCTGCCTTTTTGCGGTGCGCGCAACTGGAATCCAATGGCAACCGGGCTCTGCATGCCTTGCGCCGCGCATTGGATCAGTTTTCTTCGGATCCTGCTCAGGACAAGTTGCAGTTCCTGAGTGCTCTCGATCATGTGCGGAACCGTTTTCCGGAAGATAATCCGTTGGCCGCGCGGATAGAAGCAATGCGCCTGCAGTTGGAAACCGGATTTGCACAACCCGAAACACCGGCACAGCCTCGACATGCAGCCGCTCCGTCATCCGCTTTCCTGGAAAAACTGGATGATCAACCGATTAATAACCACTGACAACCGCTCTGTTTAAATCGTTGGCGGTGGCCGTTGTGTCCTTAGCGGTGGAAGCGTTCAGGCACGGTGTGATAGGCTATGCTGTACGTTTTCCCGGCCCAACCCATAAGGGGAAATGATGCTATCGGGAGCAGAAAATGGAAAAAATTACCAAAGAAACGGTGGAATACATCGCCGCGCTGGCGCATCTCCGGCTGACCCCCGAAGAAACAGTGCGCATGGCCCGGGACCTGGGCGATATCCTGGGATACATGGACCAGTTGAACGAACTGGACACCACCCATGTGGAGCCCATGATGCATGCCCTGGAAATGACCAATGTGTTCCGGGAAGACGAAATCGGATCCCCGCTGGAGCGGGATCAGGCACTGGCCAACGCGCCCCTTCATGACGGTCAGTATTTTCTGGTTCCCCGCATTCTCGAAGGAGACACGGCATGACGGACTGGCGCTGGGCAGATGCCGTAATGGTTCGGGATGCCGTTTCGGCGGGAACCGTGTCCGCGGAGGAAGTTACCCGGACCCTGCTGGACTGGATCGAAGAAATCGACCATAAAGTGGACGCCTACACGCAGGTGTGGCGGGAGGAAGCGCTGGAACAGGCCCGAGCCGTCGATGCCCGGCGGGCCCGCGGCGAACGGTTGGGCGCACTGGCGGGCGTTCCGGTCGGACTGAAAGAACTGCTGTGCACCCGGCAGGGATTCACCACCTGCGCATCTCGGATCCTGCAGGGGTTCCGCAGCCCTTATGACGCTACCGTGGTCAGGCGCCTTGCTGACGCGGACGCAATTTTTCTGGGAAAAGTCAATATGGATGAGTTCGCCATGGGTTCATCCACGGAACGCAGCGCGATCAAGATTACCCGGAATCCGTGGAACCTGAATTGCGTCCCTGGCGGATCGAGCGGCGGCTCGGCGGCAGCAGTCGTTTCGGGACAATGCGCCCTGTCGCTGGGCAGTGACACCGGCGGTTCCATCCGGCAGCCCGCCGCCCTGTGCGGCTGCGTGGGAATCAAGCCTACTTACGGGCGGGTGTCCCGTTACGGGCTGGTAGCTTTCGCGTCTTCTCTGGACCAGATCGGCCCGCTAACCCGCACAGTGGAAGATGCCGCGCTGGTGCTGGATGTCATCTGCGGCAAGGATCCGATGGATTCGACGTCCGCCCCCTTGCCCGCTCCGGAGTTGCTGAACGCCGTACGTACCGGTGACATCCGCGGATTGCGGGTTGGACTGCCTAAAGAATACTTCACCGACGCGCTCAGCGGTGAAGTTCGGGAGGCCGTCATCCAGGCGGTCCGGCAACTGGAATCGGCGGGAGCATCGGTGGTAGAGGTTTCCCTGCCGCATTCCCCTTACGCCATTGCCGCCTATTACATCATCTGTACCGCGGAAGCGAGCGCGAATCTTGCGCGGTTTGACGGCGTGCGTTACGGATTCCGGCATCCCGACGCCAAATCCATGGAAGAAATGTATGATCTTTCCCGCACCGCAGGATTCGGCCCGGAGGTCAAGCGCCGGATTCTGCTGGGCACCTACGTGCTCTCGAGCGGTTACTATGATGCTTATTATCTTAAAGCGCAAAAGGTGCGTCGCCTCATCAAGCAGGATTTCGACCGGGCCTTTGAGGTGTGTGATGTGATCGCCGGCCCCACCTCTCCGACGCCGGCTTTCGAGTTCGGCGCGAAAACCGACAATCCGCTGGAAATGTACCTCAGTGACATCTACACCATTTCCGTCAATCTCGCCACCCTGCCGGGCCTGTCGATCCCGTGCGGGCGCTCCGGGAAAGGTTTGCCGATCGGACTGCAGTTGATTGGAAAGCCCTTCGACGAGGCCACCCTTCTGAAGACGGCCCGTTACCTCGAAAAGAGCGGGATTACGGATGTCGGCAGACCGCCAATCTGCTGAGGAGTTGGATCATGGAATTTGAAGCCGTCATCGGCATGGAAGTGCATGTCGAAATCAACAGTCGCTCAAAAGTATTCTGCGCGTGCTCCACAGACTTTCACTCGCCACCGAATACGAATGTCTGTCCGGTATGCCTTGGCATGCCCGGCGCGCTGCCCGTACTCAACCGGGACATGGTCGAAAAGTCTGTCATGGTGGGGCTGGCGCTGAACTGCCAGATTTCCCGCTGGTCCAAGATGGACCGGAAAAATTATTTCTATCCCGATCTCGCCAAAAACTATCAGATCAGTCAGTACGACCTGCCCCTGTGTCATCACGGCTGGATCGACATTGAGGTGGACGGCGAAGTACGGCGGATCCGTATCACCCGGGCCCACATGGAAGAGGATACCGCGCGGAATACCCACACCATCGCCGGAGGCATGTCAGGCGTTGATTTCAACCGGAGCGGCGTGCCCCTGCTGGAAATCGTCACCGAACCGGATATCCGGAACGCCCGGGAGGCCTACGCGTACCTGACTGCCCTGAAACAGTTGTTGCAATATCTTGACGTCAGCGACTGCAACATGGAGGAAGGTTCACTGCGGGCGGAAGCCAATGTCAGCGTGCGGCCCGCGGGCAGTGACAAACTGGGCACCAAAACCGAAATTAAAAACGTGGCCTCTTTCTCCGGCGTACAGAAAGCCATTGACTACGAAATCCGCCGTCAGATCGAAGTGATCCGCTCCGGGGGAACCATCCAGCAGGAAACGCGGGGATGGGATCCGGATCGCGGCGAGACTTTCTCTCAGCGGGCCAAAGAATCCGCGCACGATTACCGCTATTTCCCGGAACCGGATCTGGTCCCGGTCGTCGTGGACGAGGCATGGGAAGCGCGCATCCGTCAGCGGCTGCCGGAATTTCCGGCCGACCGGCGCAAACGATTCATGACACAGTACGGTTTGTCGCCCTACGACGCCGGCGTGCTGACCCAGACCCGTCCCATGGCAGACTACTATGAAACCATGGTCCGCAGCGGCGCCGACCCAAAGAAGGCCGCCAACTGGCTCATGGTCGAACTTCAGGGGCGCCTGACCGACGCCGGCCTTGAAATCACGCAATCCCCGGTTGCTCCCGAAAACCTCGCCCGGCTGATCGCCCTGATTGAAGACGGCACAATCAGCGGAAAAATCGCCAAAGACGTGCTCAACCAGATGTTTGAATCCGGAACAGATCCGGATACCATCATCCGCGAAAAAGGGCTCTCTCAGATATCTGACGCCGGAGCCGTGGAAGCGGTGGTGCGGGAAGTGGTCCGGAACAATCCTGAACAGGCGGCACAATACCGGGCAGGTAAAGAAAAAGTATTCGCGTTCTTTGTTGGTCAGGTGATGAAAGCCTCCCGGGGAAAAGCCAATCCCGCACTGGTCAATGATCTGTTGCGGAAGGTGCTGAACGAAGGAGGAGATGCCTGATGGCCGAACGCGTCACGGACGGAGAACCACTTTCCCGGAAAGTGATGAATAAACTGGCCGTGTTACGTGATATCGTGGCCGACAAGAAGGCGCGGGACCTGAAAATCTATGATGTACGCGGCCTGACCCTTCTTGCGGATGTGTTTGTGCTGTGCAGTGTCACCAGTGAACCCCAGATGCGGGCCGTGGCCAGCGCGGCCCGAGAGGAAATGAAGGAAGCGGGATTCACACCCTTACGCCTCGAAGGAACTCACCGCAGCGGATGGCTGGTCGCAGATTTCGGAGATGTCATTTTCCATGTGTTTCGGGAAGCCGCGCGTGAGTTTTATGATCTGGACCGCCTGTGGGCGGATGCCCCGGAGGTACCGGAAAGTCGGATCCCGGCGTTGCATAAAGACCATCCGGAAAGGTAATATTCCAGCGGTATGAGTGAGCAGCCCACATCGCAGGATCCTTTCCCCGGGCCACCGCCGGGAATTTCAGCAGGCCAGCCTGCCGTGACTGGTCCACCCGCTGGAGTTCCAGAAAACATTGCCAGACCGGCTGGCAGCGGCGCAAGTGGAAACTCACCGCAGCCAGGAATGGACAGCCGTGCGGTACCTCCCTCCGCACCGGTCACGTCGCGGCCTGCACAACCTGCACCCGGTTCACCACTCGCAACTGCCTATGCTCCCGACCGGGCCACGCTGTACCACTTCAAACTCTTGCGAGTCCTGGGTGAAGGTGGAACCGGACGGGTCTACCTTGCAGTGGATCAGAAAAAAGGGGAACCCGCGGCGGTAAAACTCTTCCATGAAAACTTTTTCCGCAACCGGCTGCATATCCGGGACCTCGCCAAAAGCGTCCAGAAGTTCAAGAAATTCAAACACATCAACGTAGTACAGATTTACGATTTTTACGATGGTTCGGAAGGCCGCTGCATGTCCATGGAATACGTGGACGGGCCAAGTCTCAAATGGTATATCCTCAACCGGCCATGGAACCTGCAGGAACGCCTGAATATCTGCATGCAGATCTGCACCGGTATGCAGTACCTGCATGAAAAGGGATGCATTCATCACGATTTCAAGCCAGCTAACGTACTATTTACCCGAACCGGTACTGTCAAAATCGCTGACTTTTCCCTCTACGGCAGCAGTTTTCTGCTGGAATTGTTCGACCCCAACGTGGGCGAACAGATCACGCCGATGTTCGTGGCACCGGAATTCATCCGTAAAGAGAAACTGACCCCGGCGGTGGATCAGTATTCCATGGGAATCACTTTCTACATGATGTTTGCCGAGCGGGTACCGTTCCCGGTGGATAACCTCACCCAGTTGTACCGATGCCACCTGACCGTGATGCCCGAGCATCCTTCTCTGGTAAATCCCAAATGCCCGACCGCCCTTGGTGATATCATCATGCGGCTCCTTCAGAAGCGTCCCGAACTGCGTTTCACGGACTGTGATGAGTTGCGCATCGCTCTTTCACAGATCGGCAGAAGCCGGATTTAGTCAGGGGAAACAAAACCGCTGTTTTCTTGCGAAAAAAGTTGATTTTTCATGGAGTTCAGGCGTAAAAATACGAGAAGAAAATGAGGTGTGCGGAGTGGCATTCGCGGAGATACGCCTGTCGCGTAATCGGAGGGAATGTCGCAACGCCGTAGCAATGCCAACGGAGGAACACACCATGGCAGAAAAGAAACAAGCGCTTCCGGTTCCGGGACCTAATGACAAGCCCCTCAAAAAGACGGATATCCTGAAAACCCTGGCGGAACAGACCGGCGTCACCAAGAAGGATGCGGAAGCCGTTCTGAACACGCTGGTTGCGATGGCGGTCGCATGGTCGCCGGTCGGCTTCACCATTCCGGGCCTGGGCAAACTGGTCGTGAAAGAACGCCCCGCCCGCGTGGCCCGCAACCCCAAGACCGGCGAAACGATGAAAGTCCCGGCCAAAAAGGTGTTGCGCTTCTCACCGTTGAAGGTGGCCAAGGAAGATGCCGCCAAGGCTGCCGATGCCTACGCCAAGGCTGCTAAAAAAGCCGCCAAGAAGTAATCTCTTGCCCGAATCACTGACCGCCCTCCATTCTTTTTTGGTGGAAGGGCGGTTTTTTTCTATGTCTGATCCGTTTCGGATGAAGGAGCATGAGGAAAATGAACTCAGCAATAGCCGGTTTTTCCTTCTATGTTCCCACGCGTGTGATCTGTGCCGTAGGTTGCCTAGAACGTCTCCCCGAAACCACACGGGGATGGCAGCGTCCCATGGTGGTAACGACCCGAAACGCACGATCCCGGCCGGACTGGCTGGAACCCGTAACCACCCATTTCACGGAGGCGATTATCTTCGATCAGGTCGAGGAAAACCCCGGCACGGATACCTGTAACCGGGGCGCAGCACTCGCCCGGGAACAGGGCTGCGACGGCATCATTGCCCTTGGCGGGGGCAGCGCCATGGACGCGGGCAAAGTAATTGCGGCCCTGGCGGTGGATGAAAACCTGCGGGCCGAAAATCTATTCGGCAACGAACGGTATACCCGGCCGCCCCTGCCAATCGTGGCGGTCCCCACGACGGCCGGAACCGGAAGTGAAGTCACCCCTTACAGTGTCCTGATTGACCCGCGGGATGGCATGAAACGTACGGTTCGGGGTGACGGACTGTTTCCCAAAACCGCTCTTCTGGATCCGGTGCTGTCCATCTCCATGCCGAGATCCGTCACCATTGCGTCAGGACTGGACACGCTGAGTCAATGCATGGAGGGGTTGGTTTCCCGGTCGTCCACGCCGCCGGGAGATGCTTTGGCGGTACGTGGATGCGCGCTGGCTGCGGCATGGCTACCGGTCGCGGCTGATCATCCCGAATCCCTCGAGGCCCGGCAGAACATGCTCATTGCCGCTTGCCTATCCGGGATGGTTATCGCGCAAAGCGGCACCACGATGATTCATGGGATGGGCTACTATTACACCCTTCGGCACGGTATCCCCCACGGTCTGGCCAATGCCCTGCTTTTGCCCCCTGTCTTCGCATTCAATGCCAGGCATGTGCCGGACAAGGTGGCGGCCCTGCTCGCCGCCATGAATCCGGGATCTCAAGGGAAGGCAATGGCCCCATCCCAGTTGGGCGAAGCCATCGCCAGGACCTTGCACAACCTGTACGAACGACTCAAGATCTCCCCTGCCGCCCGGGATCATGGCGTGCCGGAATCCGTGCTGGAACAATATGCCCGTGAAATCGCCGGCGATCCCTACCGTTTCCGGAATCAACCCGGAACCATCGACCGGGATACAGTACTCTCCCTATATCGCCACAGTTGGGCAGGAACATTCTGATTCAATGGACTTCAGTTGCACCGTTTAAAAATCAAATCCCCGGTTCGAACGCCGGCGTGACGGGCTACCACGTTGCACTTGGCTTTGAGCATCACGAAAACCGCTGACGGCCCCTGATATCCGTCAAGGGTTTCATAGTGCCCCTGTCCCTTGGCCAGCACCAACCCTGCCCGGTCCAAACGCTGCCGGAATGCCGGCGGGATCAGGTCGAGCGGACATCCCACATACGCCCCGCCGCAATCGATAACCGAACATACCCGGTCCAGTCCGGTCGCCTGAGCATCTTCCAGACAGGCGTCGTTGATAATCGGTCCACCCTTGACCGCGGCCGTGACAGAACACTGGTGGCTCAGCAGTTCGATCAGAATTTTATCAAACACAATTTCCCCGGCATTATCCAGCAGGTACAACACTTCTTGCGCCCCCGCCAGTTCCTTGCGGAATGCTGGCGTATCATCCACCGCGAACCCGCTGGCCAGCGCCCTGTCCACCGCGTCGCGGATATCAATACGCTCGGCCTGCAGGATGCCAAGATCAATTATGTTTCCCGCCGCTGCAAGACGCAGGGCCATGTCCAGAGGATCTTTCGCCTCGCGCACCATGGTCCGCAGGGTATCCTCAAGCGCGAGAGCCGTTTCGTTCTGGGCGCGTTTGGCCGACGCGTAGGGATCCAACACCCCCGAAATCCGTCTGACGGTCTCATACAATGCCAGTGAGAGCACCGCGGGCGACTTATCCGGATTCATCCCGGCGAGCAAACCGCCCACTTCCTGCAGACAACGCCACTGCGCTTCCGGTTTATCTGTGGACATCCGTGCCACCCGCAGCGTCTGCTGCATCATACATACCAGACATTCCGGCTCTGCTCGCATTTGTCCTGCTCCAGTAAAATTCACCCCCCGCACCCTGAAAAGGACTTATCCCGAAAATACTCGTTTCAGTTGCCCGCGGCCACGGCTTCAAGTCCGGGCATGGCCGTGACCATGAGCCGGTAGCCCTCCGGCACACTCGCGCGGTAGGTAATCCTGCGGTCGGAACGCTCCCACGAAAGACGCACCGTGCCATCTCCAACAGGTACTTCCCCCCGACATGATTCCAGAGGAGCGTCCGGCAGTACAATCCGAACCACCCGGGCCCGCGGATCAATCATTCTGACTCCCAAAATGTCCCGGAACAGGGTCACTGCCGTGTGAGAGGCAAAACCATGGTTAAGGCTCGCCGTATCCTGCATGTTCTCCCACAAGGTACCGGTTCGCCGCGCCATGAACATCAGGTAATCCACGCTTTCCTGAAGAATCTGTCCTGACCGGCCGTCCCGGGACAGCAGTTCCATGCGCAGCATGTTGCCGATAAACATGTTGGCCGGGTGCACTTCCGGCCAGAGTCCCCGTTCCTGACGTTTCGGACCGAAATCCTCCATGAGAATCCGCCACAACTCGGAGTCCCGTTCCTTTTCCGCCACCCCGAAGAAAAAGGCGAAGTACTGGCAGACTTCTGTGAAATTCTGCGTCACTTCCAGAGACCCGTCCTCCTTTCGTACGGCGTTATCCGCGAAAAACCGTTCCTTCAGCGACTGACCGCGTATGGTCTCACGCACCCGGGCAGCCTTGTTATGCCATTCCGGCTGGTCGTACAGGCGGGCGGCTGCGTCCAGCACACCGGCGTACAGCATATTGGAGGGGTAGTTCACGTCCTGCACGAAATCATTGGCCCGAGACCATTCCACAAACACCCAACTGGGCAATTTTTCAAGCAGTCCATCGCTGTTTTCATACTGTTCCAGCCACTTCAGCAATGCTTCGACCCGCGGTTTCAGCCGTTCCACCAGAACTCGATCATCCGACCGGCGGGCGTATTCGTCCAACTGCACCACGAACCACATCGCCCAGTTGGGTATGAACACCCCGTCGTAGTGATCGGCGGGATAACACATGGGCAGCATGCCTTCAGGCAGTTTGGCAAAGGACTCCGGCAGGGCGAAATTCTCCAGGAAATTGTGCTCGACCGCTGTGTTGCCACACAGGTAAAACGCGGTCCGGGCGGTAAAGAAAGAGTCACACAGCCATCCAGCCCGTTCCCGGTGCGGACAATCCATAAAGATATCCGCGGCGTTCTGGGCAAAGGTGGCCTCTGCTGCCTGAAACAGTTCATTCAGCCGGGGATCCGACGCTTCAAATCGGGCACGGCCCAAACCACCGTTCTCATACCGCCGCAGAAACACCCCGGACACCCTGCACGAACCGCCTGTGGCCAGCAGTTTCACGTAGCGCATGCCATTGGGTTCCATGGACTCCAGAGCGTACTCGCCCGGTTCCAGGTCCCATACGACCAGATTGTTGCAGCCCAGCCGGGTCCACTTGACATCATCGTTGAACAGGTCTTCGTCAAAAAACACGTACAGCCGTATGGGCTTTTCACAGATCACGTTCAGTCCCAGAAACCCTGTAAGGTTGCGTCCAAAATCCAGAATCAGGTAACCATTTTCTTCCAGAGCGAGAGCGTCCTTTGCGTTACAGGCACGGGGAGCAGCCCCGGAGGCGGTATACCGGAACCGCTGTGCGGTCAGGCTGTAGGCCTCTTCCAGTTCGTCCGCCGCGTAACCCTTCCACTTTTCGCTCACCCCCTGCGCCAGGGTATGGTCTTTCCAGTAACGCTCCGGTTCATTGGGTTCCGCGCGCCCCTCCGACACCACCCGAACGGCATAGGCTTTTTCCATGGCAGGCAGCGGAACACCCCTGGGAAGCAGTTTGCGGGCCGGTACTTCGCATAGGTTCACCGCGGGTTCCATGGGCGCGTCCCCCGAAATCCGCCACTGATCCGTTCCGGGCTTCATCCGGTACGCTTCCATAAAGCCCCGCTGAAAACTGTAACGCTGTACCCGCTGCACCCGTTCGGTTACCTGTCGCGCGACAAATCCCGACCGATCATCGCCGGTAGCCAGCACGACTTTCCCGTCACAAACCACCTCCGCCTGCAGGAATCCGGGCTGGTCCATAACCCCGAAACCATTCACCGCCGGAGAATTGACCTCGACCGCCACCACATTGCGCCCGGGACGCAGAAAAGCAGAGATATCCCACTCGTCCACCCGAAACCACCCGTGACCTGCCCGGGCAGGACCGTACCCCACAAATGCGCCGTTTACCCAGGCCCGGTAAAACATTGAACAGGCCACTTTCAGTGTCCCGTGGGATCCTTCCGCCGTATGCTCAAAAACACCCCGGAATCCGAGAATCAGGTTCATTTCCATGTCCCGGTCCACCGCCCAGACCGGTCTGGCTTGCCCGAACAGATTCGCCGGATCCTCCAGGGCGTACCCGCCAACCGCCGCCAAAAGCAGGACTCCCGCCATCATCCAGCCCAAAAACCGTTTCATCGTAAGCCTCCCAAATCTGTGGATTTCATATCATCGGTCGAAAAGATGTCCTGGTCCTATGCCTTAACTTTATACTCTTTAGAGGCGCACTGAAACCACAAGGGTCTGACGGAGAAACACTCATGTTAACCACCCTCCTCCTCATGTTGAGTATTTCGACACCCCAGGCGCCCTCTGCTCCCTCCCTTTATTGGGCCTATGTGCGGGAATTCCCTGACCCGGGTATCACCCTATCCACCGCGGGCGAATATGCCGTGTGGGCGTGGGGCAAAGCGGAAAGCGAGGTTTCTCTGACCGTATCCGGTCAGACGCTGACGGTATCCATCCCCCCCGCCGAACCTAGGGAAGCGGCAAAAAACGGCAATACCAACTGGGTCCGGGTGGGTGCCTTTCCGTTCAAAGCAGGCAAGGTGGACCTTACGCCTGAAACGGGGGTTTATGTGGTTGCCCTGACAACGCCCGATGCTGAATCGCCTGCCGGGATGGTTCGGGCCTGTCGGGTACAGGCCAGTCCTGAAGCGGTCGCGGACCGACGCCTGATCCAGCGGCGGCATACTGACACGGTATACACCATGCCGCGCTACGACCTGGATACCTGGCAAATCGTGGCTGAAACAATCCGCCGCCGCATGCTGGTGGCCTGCGGCCTCGAAGAGGGCTGGAAGGAATCCTCCACTCCCACGGTGTTTCGCGAACGTGCCGCGGAGCATGAAGATTACATCGTGGAAAGAATCCGCTTTGAGGTCTTCCCCGGCTTCTGGGGAACCGGCAATCTGTATCTTCCCGCGCGGGGAACTGGTCCATGGCCGGCCATCCTGAATCCACACGGCCATTGGTCCCGCGGCCGGCTGGAACATTCCGAGTCCTGTTCCGTTCCGGCCCGGTGCATCACCTTTGCCCGGATGGGTGCCATCGCTTTGTCTATCGACATGATCGGATACAACGACAGTTGTCAGTTCACCACCCACACGTGGTCCTCTGAAAAGGAAAAACTGTGGGGCATCCACCCCTTCGCGCTGCAGCTTATGACATCCCTTCGGGCTGTGGATGTGCTCAGACATCTGCCCGAAGCCGACCCGGACCGGATCGGATGCACAGGTGCGTCCGGCGGCGGAACCCAGACTTTTGCCCTC